>Ga0209636_10001527_pt1 | contig 23490 bp, 22 predicted proteins | sample DeeMarSWOR152_54_FD_187464 | JGI IMG/M metagenome (GOLD analysis project Ga0209636, IMG submission 187464) | Marine sediment microbial communities from White Oak River estuary, North Carolina - WOR-1-52-54 (SPAdes) (version 2) | ecosystem: Environmental > Aquatic > Marine > Intertidal zone >...
AATCCAGCCATCAGTTATCGAAATTATGCTAGATTTACTTTCAATGAATGGATCTTCTGTTATATCAGAACAGTGAGGTAAAACTGCATTATTAGTGAAGTTTGTTGATAGAATGGATACCAAAAATATTAATGAGAATACTCCAACGTTTATTTTCATAAATAACCATCTCAAAGAAAAAATGTCAGTTCTTCTAAAGGTAACATTTACATAAAATATTATTGTTGCAGAAAAGTGTTATTAAGACTCTAACAAAGAGTTAATGTAAGAAGTGGTTAAAAAAATTAAAAGAAGCTGTTTATTTTCATCTGATCATTAAAAAAGGGAGAATAAGAGATTAGAATTCTTTGATGAAAAATTAACTATTTCTAAGGATAATGAACTTAGTAAGGATGTTAAATGATACCTCATCTTATAAATTGATAACGAATTTTTCTTTAATCGGATAAATCAAGTAATTAGCTTGATAAAAAAGCCAAAACTGAATTATTCATTAAAGATTTAATTGATATAGCCCTTCTTGATGGTTATATTGCAGAAAAGGAAAACATTATTATCACAACAACTAAAAAACTGGTTGACGATTTCATAGATGAATATAACGAAGCATGGAAAGATAAATTCATCACAAATGAGGAAAGAAACAGATTGTCGCAGTTATGGAATATGATATACACAGAGAAATGTCGTAAAATGCTAGTTATATTTGATTTTTGCCGTAATAACGACATATAACCAATGTATCTTCAGAACTATTCTTAATTTTTATTGAAAATTAATAATTAGTAGCGAGAATTCTTGCTAGTAATTTGGTAACTTACATTCAATGAAGGTACTTTGTTGCAAAGAAATACTTTTGAAAAGAAGGTCCTCGAATCAAAATTTGTCTCCAATTCTAATTCATTTATATAAATAGAAAGAATAATTTATAACTCGAATGATGAGTAAGTCACATACGGGGAGTAATGACGGAGCTGACCCATAAGCATTTAACTTCTGAGTCAAATGTCTTTCTATGTCTCTTAAACAAGAAATACATGCGTTAAAAAACAGACTCCGTCACTATCCCTCACGGACAGTCCAAGTTTTTAAAACTACTCATCTGACCCGTATTCTCACGAAACACATTCAGGAGACCGACGCAGACCAGTATCGGAAAGAATTCACCACGGAACAGTGGATAAAAAGCTTTTTCCTCATGCAAATCCATAAATTCCATAAGGTGAGACAGTTTGTCCGTCAATTCGAACAAAACCACCTTTGGCAAGCCATTTGTAGTCTAAACGGAAACGTGCCGACTCAAGGACAGTACTCACGGAAAATTCCCGACCAACGGATTCAGGAAGTGTTAGTGAGAACATTCCAGACCTATCAACAGTTAATTCCACTTTCACGGAAGAAAATCCCTTTTATGCCATCATATGCTCAGCTTACCCTCCTACAACATGGTTACTATCCTTTTCGGGTAGACTGTACTAGTTTAAAGCTCTCTCCTGATCGTTATCCTTATGTTACTTGGGGATACGTTGCTTCTGAAAAGAAAGCTCTTCCAAGTGCTCGATTACACACAGTCCAAGACGGAATTCAGGGAGTCATTGTCAACTATGGTCCTTCGCAAGGTCATGAACATGAATCTCCCGTAGCTGACGTTTTATTGAATGAAACAGAAGAAATAGCGAGTTGGCTGTCATTCAATTCTTTTACTGATCATCCTCGTCCTTTCTTGGTCTTTGATCGGGGGTACTGGAAAAAAGAACGCTTTCACGAGTTGGATCGCCAAGGGTGGGGTTGGACTATCCCTTGGAAGAATCGCACCCTAATTGGAATCCAACTAGAAATCCTTGATTTTCCAAAATCCGAAAATGAACCGTTAGAACTACTGGTCTGGTCTTCGAGTAATAATCAGCCGTGGCGTCGCATTATTGGCATCCCTGATCCTATAACTGGGAAAATTTGGGATGTATTTACTGGAAACCTCGATTTAGACCCCTTAACAATTCTTCAGCTCCAAACGGAACGCTGGGGGATCGAAACCCTGTTTCAATGGATGAAACAACAGACGACAATTAAACAGCCTTTGGGAACAACCTGGATGAGCTTCGTGACCCATTGTCTCTTGGTGACTTTATTACAGATTGTTCTGGTCTATTATTTGTTATTGCTAGGATTCCCTCGCTGGCAAGATCATTTAACTTTGTTACTAGAGGATTTACGTTATTCTGATCTGGAACCCTGGCCAGATTGCTATTTGATTGGAGAAAAACTTTTTTAAAGGTCAGGTGAGAAAAATGTGACGAATGAATACGTTAGGTTTAAAAAGGTAAGCTTGTCGAAGTTACTCATCAACCAAGAATTTATAAACCATAAATCTGATTTTAAATGGTTAAGGAGGAGAAATATATGAATTTTGTTAAAACACCTGAAGAAGTTCAACAACTTTTGAAAAAAGAATATGCTTATTATGAGGCAGAAGTGTTACTTGTATTGTTGTTCACAAAAGATGAAGTTATCGAAAAACTTCTCCCTTCTCCATTAAAGCCAATGGAATATCCAATAGTCGTAGCATCTGTTGCTAATTTTCCAAAAACAAATTTTGGCCCCCCATATAAGGAAGGCGCATTATTTCTGGGAGCGAACTTCGATGGAAATCCTGGATTATACTGTCTTTCGATGCCTATCACCAATGATATGGCTATGGCTGGGGGTCGTGAAATGTTTGGATTTCCAAAAAAAATGGCAAATATTGGATTCAAAAAAAATGAGTCTCACATCGAGGGATGGATTGAACGTCATAATGTGCGTTATTTTAGTCTGTCTGCAGATTTAACAGGTACATTCAACGATGAAAAAGCTAATAGTATTATGAATGAATTATTAAGTACTGGATTAGTTACATATAGTTTCTTAGAACGTTCTACTCCTACTAACGCATCAAGTCCAAGTGTAGTTTATTTAGTTAAACAAATCTCAAGAGCTTTTAATCAAAAAGCATTTGAAATTGGTGAATTCAACATTGTTTTTCAAAAATCAAAATATGATCCATGGTTTGAGGTAGAAGTAGTTAAAAAACTTGGAGCAATCTATATGGTTTATGACACCATAGAACCCCCCTGCGAGCTCTTAGCAGAAGTTGATTACGAAAGCTACCTTCCTTATTCATTTAAAATGTGGGATTGGTAGCTTTAAATTTACTTTCAGGCTTTAATATTGAAAGACTAGCTAAATGAGAATGTGATTCAAAGAGACCTGTTATTGCAAATTTTCCAGAAGTATTAAAAATTTCAATTCCTGAAGATTTATCTGACAAATTTCTCCCAATTTTTGAAATGAGACCCTTCTCAATTAATATATCAACCGGTTCAGAAAAATTCTAGTTATAAGCATCATAAACCTGTATTTCCTGCAGAATCTTCTTATTACTCATGTAGAACCCTTCATAAACTTAGAAAAAAGAGTATATCAATATATTTTAAAAATCTTCTAATTAATCTGATAAACTAATTTTCAGCAAAAATGCTTTGATTTATTATTTTCTACTATTAATTAATTCGCTCATTTTTTCCTCTGTATAATGATTTAACATATTAAAAAAGTCGCTATGGTTTCAAATACTCCGTAGATGAATACTATTTCCATCGGAATCAAGATTAAGAATCCCCTAGTTATTTACTAGACCTACAAGCATTTATACCTATAACCACTGCTTAATGAGCTAAAAGAAACAAGAAAGAATGATTCTTCACTAAATATTGAGTTTTTTGATTAAACGAAAGGAAATTTGTGAAATATAATCAAGCTTACAGTATTTATGCAAATGTTTTTATATACATTTGTATACATCACCAAATGATGATTAATTTGCATGAAACAATTACTTCAAGATTAGAACAAAAAGATATTGAATTATTAGATAAATTTATTAAAATGGGTTTATTTGCTAATCGCAGTGAGGCTGTTAGAGTTATTCTTTCTAAGGAGCTTAAAGAATTAGCAAAGAAGCAGGTTAAAATTGACATACAAAAGTTTCTTGAAACAAAACCACTTTTAACAGAACAAGACCTACTTGCATATGGAACTCGATTATTTCCTTCTTCTGTAGCAACACATATTGCCGAAGGTCGTGAGAGATGAAACGTGTATATATTGATACAAGCGTTCTTCTCGCAAAATGGGTACCAACTGATCCCTATCATGAAGAATGTATTAAAATTGTTGAAGCAGTAAAAAACGAAAATATTTTGGGAATATTTTCAGGTCTAGCTCTTGTAGAAGTGGCCTCTGTTGTTGAAAGACAATATAGTAAATTTTCACTTGAGTTGTCTCCAGAAATCTCTCTAAGTGCGGAGTATCTAAAAAGAATTGTAATGATTCCGCATTTAGAGATCCTAGATATTGTCTATCCAACTACCACTATAATAGCAGGTTCAAAATTTGAGCTGTCACTGATTAACCTGCAATCTTTTGATCTTTCTTCAAAATTCCATCTAAAGACTTTAGACAATCTTCACATTGCCCTTTGCATTCTTATTGACAAATTGACAGGCAAATCTGTTGATTACTTTGTATCTGGAGACCGTGATATTGTTTCTAATGCTCATCAAATCAAAACTGAATATGGCTTCTCTACCATGTACCCTGATGAATTAGTCAGATTAGAGGGGTTATAACGACCCTTTTCCCATACATTGCAGCTGTTTTCTTCACTCTTGTAGATGATTATCGAACCGTTCCTTTCATGTGTTTGCACGATTAGGAATGGCAGTATTTATGTTTATTCCTATTGTTATGGCTTTCTTATCCCTTATATTGCCTTACTCTGTGAATCGCAGAGCGAACATCATTGTAGCTATGCTCGTTTTCTTTCTCAATCTAGTTGGACTCCCTTTACACTCTTCCATTACTGATAAATTTCTCATTACTTTAAGACTTGGGTTCGATGTAGTAACGGTTTTATGTGCATGAAATTGGATATATTAATATTATGTCAATATTACCGGTCCAGAACTCACTTAGAAAATTGAAACCTTAGCATCTCTGGTGGAAAGCAAGCTTTAATAATTATAATCGGTGTTTGAATTATTTATAGGTAATATAAATGCAGAGTTGATAATTATCAAGAATAAATTCGAGTGATCTGAGGAAAGCCAGCTTTTAAAATTCAAATAATTGTTTGTCGACACTTAGAAAATGTTGCACATCACTTATTGATGCACGAATCGTTAATCTTTTTTTTTTAAGAAAACACGTTTCATTTATTGTAAGCAACCTTATCTTGATGTGATATCATGAAGATTAGAAGAAACCTCGGAATAATGCTCCTTTTTACCTTCTTTTTACCATTAGTAGATTCAGTATCAGCGTGTACAATTTTCACTGTAACAGATGGTCAATCAACCTTTTTTTGTGCGAATGAGGATAATAGTGAAGCTTTTCAATGGAGAATATGGTTTAATCCTTCTACAAAAAGTAAATATGGTAGGGCTTTTCTTGGGTACAGAATTGGGAACAATTTAGACGTTCCACAGGCTGGTATAAACGATCAAGGATTAGCCATAGATTTAAACGCAGTTTCTTATGCTCCAATAGCTAGAAATCCTGAACGAGAGGATTATTATGGAGCTATCTTCACACAATGGTTAGTAGAATGCGCTAATGTAAACGAAGTCAGAGAACAATTACCTCTATATGATTTAATCGATCTTGAACAAAATCCTAACCAAATTCATGTTGCTGATAAAACAGGTAATGCAATGGTCGTTGCAGTAGATTCTGATGGAGAATTGAATACCACAGATATCACAGAGGATTATTTAGTTTCAACTAATTTCAACCTAAATAACAAAGAAATATTGAATTGGGAGCTAAATCATATTGGGAGGTATAATAGAACTGCAACTGGCCTTGAAACAATGCTACAAAATAACAATCTAAGTGTGGAAGGTTGTCGAGATATTTTGGAATTAACCGCGTTAAATCCTAATTTGGGTTATGGTTTTGTAGCTAATCTGACTAGCGGATTGATTTATCTTTATTCTCATGATGATTTTGAACGTACTGCAGTATTAGATATTCATGAGGAGTTGGCTAAAGGGGCTCATTCTTATGCTATTGAAACTCTTGTTACCCAACAAACTGGTATTATCAAACCCTATATTCGTAACAGTATCCTCTTGTCATCATTGATTCTAATTTCTATAATTGGTCTATCTTGTGTAGTTTATTTTTTTAACGTAAACCCTTTATTACACTCTGTACCAATTGAAGAAAAAAACAATTATAATTTAAATTCATTCATTCTTTCCCAACTAAAAACATTACAACCAAAAACTCGATTTCTTATCTCTTGTATTTTGTCTGTAGTTACTTTCCTATTTTTGAAAACTTTCATTAGAATTGGACCTATTTATGTAACCTTTGACTGGACTACCATATTATACTTCTATTTTACTCTTCTCCCAATAATAGTAATCGGTACCAATTTCCGACCATCAATAGCGTTTATTTTCTCTAGTTTGGGAATCATTATAGATGAATTAGTTTTTTGTTTCTTACACGGTTATGGCGGAGAACTATGGATTCAGGTTATCCTATCATTAAGCTGTCTTGTCGGTACAAGTGTAATAATCTCATTACTATGGAAAAAAAATAAGTTATTAGCTTTCTTCTTAGGATTTCTTTGGTATATTATTGGATTTTATATTCCAGCGTATATCTATTATTGCGAACTGTTTTACTTTGATTCTTTAGGGTTATTTTTTTATATAATTATTCATGCCCTAGTTTCTATCGTATTCATTCCAGTTGTTCTTTTTTTCAACAAAGCTTTCCAAAAACTTTCTCAAAAACAAGATCTTGAATCAGTATTATTTCTCGATATGCCTATTAAAGAAACAAGGATTATCTAACATATAAAACCACTAAATAACCAAGCCTTAAATATGAACTATCTGAGTCTAAAGGAATTCTATCTAAGAGGAATTAAATTCTTATTAGCATTACCATTTCTGTATTAATTTCAACATAATAATCTTTATTGAGGAATTTTAGTTTAACATTTTTTGAGTACAATTACCGATTGACGACTTTTTTTTCGCAATAATATTTAATCGTTTAAAGTCATCTTGTTTCTTGAAAGATTATGCAAGTAGAAATCAGTTATTTACCAGAAGAACGATGGAGAGAGTTTAGAGATTTGCGTTTAGAGTCACTTCAACTAGATTCAGAAGCATTTAATAGCGATTTTGATGAAGAAAAGGATTTTACTGAGGAAGTATGGAAAAAAAGGTCAAGAGATTGTTTATTTGCTTTTGTAGATGATAATCCTATAGGAATGGTTGTATTTCTACCTAATAATAGAGTAAAAAAGTCACATGTTGCAAATATTTATGCAATGTACGTAAAAAACGAATTTCGAGGAAATCATATCGGTTTGATGTTATTAACGGAAGCTTTACGTAACTTAAAAAGGAATGATAAGATTATTAAGGTAAATTTATCTGTTAATGCTAAACAGACAGCAGCTTATCGCTTATATGAACGTATCGGTTTTAAAAACATAGGAAAATATAGTAAAAATGCATTTATTAATGGCGAGTACCACGATGAAATTTTAATGGAATATTTCTTTGAATAATATGATTTAATGCAAATCAAACAAAAATCAAGATCCTATAAACATTTTTATTCTTCTGAATCTTAGTCAGAGGGTATTATATTACCGAAGGGAATAATTAATTTTTAATTTTTCAATTAACTGTTAATTAAAGAACAAATAAAACCAATGCTCTAAGTATATCCATCCTAATTAGGAGCCTAACTATATACCCATCCGATATAAGATATGAATAATCCAATAACCATGAAAAAGCCAGAGAAAAAGACTCTGTGTGCACTACTCATGAGACTGGACATCATCGGCTAATCATATTAAAACATGTTTAAAAAGGATCAAAATATTAGCTATGAAAACAACAACAAAGAAGACATTGAGTGAAACAAAAATGAAAAAATCGAAGATTCTGTTAATTTTAGCAATTTTTGTCAGTTTTGGGGTTCTATTTTGGTTTCCTACCGCTATTAATGCAACATTGCCGTTGGAATATAATACAGGTTGGCAGTGGGAGATCAATAATAATGATACACTCATTTACTATATTGAAGATAATGTAATGGGGTCACGTTATGAGGCATATAACTTCACAGGTGAACCATGGGTTTCTTCTGGTTTCTTAGATGTGTTAAACATTACTGAATTAAGGTTTAATCAGCAAACGGGAAGTGTTGAGAACTCGGATGAAATATTCCAATGTGCAGCCAGTCTTGCCCCAGGATTTTGGCAACTCTCGTTTTATGTTGGAGGAGTTGGTACCGGAGGCCTTACGATGGCTTTTCCACTAATTCCTGTGAACGCAAGTGGATTACTAAATCAAACGCAGTTAGATGATTGGGGTACCGCTATGACTAACAATCTGGAAGGGACTACTTATGCAAGCTCTCTACAATTACTAGAATATGTTGTAGTAGGTGATAATGAGCTCCATTTATATAATTCCGCCTCAGCGAGTTTACAATATGTAAATATGACATATAATACTAACGGAATACTGGAGACAGCATTGGTTAAACTAGAATTTAACATGGGTGGACCAATAATACTTGAACAAAAGATAACAAGAATAACTGGGGACGTGAAGAGCCTATTAAATCCAATAGATGAAACTAGTGTGGCTGTAAATGTTGGAGATAGTCTAATTTATCAGGTTTTTATGAATGGCGACCCCCTCGCGTTTCGAAGTTATAACATCACCTATGTGGGAGAAATAATGGGTGAGTATCAAGGTGGTGAAAAGATATTTTGGGGTGCGAATGCGACAAGATATAATTATGATACACCTAGTGGCACTTGGATAATTGATGATGAATGGACTGAACAAACAGTTGGAGGTGGTGATGATAATTATCTTTTTCTCCAGATGGATGGTCCAACAAATATCGTTCATCCAGAAGGGACAAATGGTTCCATTCTAAAATGGAATCTAGCTCCTATGTTTGGTTCAGTGCATGGTGGGTATTTGGATACAGTCGAAACAGGTGATTGGTGGGTAAAATTCTCTAATACAACAACTGGCCAATGGATACGAATAGAACTTGAACCAAATACAGGGATTCTGCTGAACGTGTCATTGACTCATGAAGGTGGTATTTTAACGGAATATCGAATTAATGAAGATAATTTCCCTCCGACATCAGAGGATCTGATACCCGAGGCCACTTTTATAGCCAATTCAACGACAATTTTCGAGGGGGAATGGGTACAATTCACTTTTACTGGATCTCCAGGTGATTTACCAATAGATGGTCAATGGAATTTTGGGGATGGTTCAGCAAATTCGACTGCTGAAAATCCAACACATCAATACACAACAGCAGGAACTTATACTGTGACTTTAACGATAACTGATAATGATGGAGATGTAGACGTCTATTCGATGACTATTACTGTGAAGCCTATTGAAGGCCTAACTTCTTCTTCTAGTACAAGTGAGGAGAGTGAAGAAGAAACTGGTGATGGGCTAACACCTAGTTTTGGCATCAGCATCGGTATCATTGGTATAATCAGTATAATTCTGTTAAAAAAGAAGCATTGAGAGATTAAAGAGAGATTTCCAACCTTAAATCACATGAGAACTTAAAAGGTTGCACGGACAAGAATAACGAAAGAAGGGGAAAACTCCCCTCCACCCATCACTATCAACAGTTACTATAAGTATCTTTATCGATTCAGTTGTGACACCCACCCCATAGCTGAACAAGAGTAGGGTGTTGGTCATTTTTCATCAAACGTTCTCATTACCTCTCTTGTTCAATAAGAAGCATATTTTTGTAGGATTATCTTTTGCACATATCTCTGATTTTTAAAATAGTTTTTTACAATCATTAATTGTCCTCAATCAACACTACTCTGATAGAGAGAAGAAATAAAAATGAATGGTGAGAGTGAAAGAATTCAAGAATTAGAGGAAGAAATAATAGATTTAGGAACCAAAGTAGAAAAAAAGAAAGACTATAGATCTGACAAAAGAAGAATTATTGTAAATATTTTATTTGCATAGCCATTTTTGCTATATTCATAATAGTTTTTACTACTCCCTGTTATGATTGTGGTTAATACCACCTCATTACCATTTCTACCATTGTATGGTCACAACTAAAACTAATGAAAATTGCATGCAGGATTGAAGCGGACATATTGATAACAACAACCGGTTTAAAGTTCTTGTTCACCAATTGGTTCTAAACTTGTATGTAAGCCATTCCATTCAGGTTTTACATCATTAATTGTTGCATAAACAGGTTTTTCATTTTGTAAGAAATTTAAATACCATAAGAATTGATCAGAAGGTAAGAACACTCTACCAAATTTATTTGCTAGATTTGTAACATTTGGTTGGTTTGGGCTATCAGGCGTCAGAAAATAAATATGGAATTCATATCCACCTGTTCCATAACAACCTATATGTGCGTAAAATGGAATATTTCCACCGATTGTCATCCTTCGCCAAAGTCCAACTTTATAATACTTCACATAAAATGTCTTTTTTGTCATTTTAACTCCTCGTTTAATAGAATCAATGTTTCGTTGATGTTCACTTAAATTATCTTTTAAAGATGAAAGGTTAAATAAATCACAGATTTTTTCATTTTTTTGTATAAATTTTTTCTCTATTATCCTTAATTGACTGTATTATCACGAGTACCAATATTTCTCAGAATTGACTATTTTTTTCATTTCTTGGTCTTTCGAAGAAGTATAAAAAAAGTGCTTAAGACTGTGACAACTATTACTACACTAAGACCCGAGGAAGTACCTATTGCAGTACTTGTTGTAGTTTCTATAGTTGTTGGGTCTGTACTAGTAGTATTAGTTGGGGTAAGTGACTGAATTATGGAGATTTCGATATTTGTCAAAGGTCCAAGTCCATAATTGGGACGGGTTACAATGGGTGTCTGTTTCAAAATATAAGTGGTTATTATATATGCTACATCAATTGAATGCCCTTGAAGATGATCAGTGACCTGAGTATCCTCCTTGAAATTAAATTACTACCCTCTAGAAACGCCTAGCTCATCTAACAAGTTAACAAAGTCCAAGATACTCATTCCTGCAATTGAAGCGGCTCCTTCATAAAGTCGAAATTCTACAAATAGTTTTATGGCTTCAATCTGCTTTTTAGAACATCTTTTGTTAATTAAATCCCAATTAACTGATTTTAACCTTTCTTCTTTTGCTTCTTTTTCCCATTCTTCAAAATTTTCCATATATTCTTCCGCTAATTGTCTTGCATTACTCATGATTATTATACCTCTGCTTTATACGAGAAATATCCTTTGTTGAGTAAGTACCAATAAGCTTATCAAAAAACTTCTTTTTAATTTTGCCTAATTCTAACAATCGGGCAAAAAAATAAGTTCCTCTGAAAATGTACACTTTAGAATATTCCTCATAATGTTTTCTAATGTACCATGGTGCAAAATTATCACTAATGACGAGAAAAAATCCCCGTGATTGAGATAACACTAATGCTTCAATTTCTCCGAAATGTTTACCTGAAAAATGAGATGAAAACTCTTCATGTAATTCATTAACTCTTTCTCTTTCAGCGGTCGTCAATTTTTCTTTCTTAATACATGTTAACTTTTCTAAATCATCATGAAATTGAAAAGATTCCTTCCATACTTCTGGAGATATTAATATTTCTTCAAAGACATCACAAAGATACTTCAATACATCCAATCTTTTTAAATTAACTAGAAAAGAGGTATCTAGAACCGCTCTTTCTTTCATTTCAACCCAATGGTATTTTTAATTTTAAGAATTTATAAAGATATGTAGTTATCCGAGTTAACACTAAAGTATTATTTAAATCTTTGTTGGATAATTTGGATTCAATGTCGTCAAACCAGCCAAATTAAAATGATGCTTATAAAGTGAAAAATGACCAATAAATCTATTCACCCCTTTCAACTTCTGTATATTCTAGATTCACAGTGTCGTCAACGGCTGGATTAACACATTCATGAATTTTTTAACCAGGATCTTGATCAAGTGGAAATCGCAATATTAACGAAAATCAGTATGAACTTGGATGGAAATCACGACCTATAAAAGAATCGTTACTAAAAACACTTCAATGGATTCTGAAAAATGAGAAAAGGTGAAACGAATGAACAATCAAAATCGGATATCAACTTGGTATAATATGAGTGCGATAAGAGTAGCTGCCTCAACATTGGGCGTTCTTGTTGGACTTGCTGGCATAGAACATGGGTTCTTTGAAATGCTTCAAGGTAATGTTATCCCCAGTAGTATATGGATAGATGCAATTGGTCCTGAACAGAGGATTTGGGAGAATGCCACTGAAACGGCCATAACAGTTGTACCAAACTTCTTTTGGACTGGTGTCCTAGCAATGATTTTCGGTCTTTTTGTCACGATTTGGGCTATTTTGTTCATTGATAGGAAATATGGTGCCAGAATACTATTACTTCTCTCAATCATATTATGGTTAGTCGGTGGTGGTTATGGGCCAGTCTTCTTTACAATCTTTGCTACAATTACGGCAACCAGGATAAATAAACCATTAACGTGGTGGAATAGACGGCTCTCTCTTGGTGTACGGGATTTCCTTGTCAAATTATGGCCTTGGTCTGTTCTTATGCTTGTGATAACATTCTGGGCTGGCGTGGAAATCGCAATCTTTGGGTATCCTCTGCTGTGGTTTGTTAACGCTGATCTTACGTATGGTATTCAATGGATTTTTGGCATTTTATCTCTCGGATTGATGTTCATAGTCATCCTTTCCGCCATTACATACGAAATCAGGAACAAATCCAATTCACTGGATACTACAACAAGTTAATTATGTAAAACATCTATCTAGAATTCACATAAACGGCGTCAAAGGCTGGATTAACACTGATTGTTTCAAAGCTTCTCTGTTAGTACAAAATCCACCGCCTTGGCTAAAACTTGGTCAAAATCATCTGGGATCTGATGACCTAGCTCGGGATAAGAAAAGAGTTGACATTCTACACCATTCTCCCTCAAGAGTTCAAAGAAAGTCTTGGTTCTGCTGAACCTTGGATCTCGTTCACCCACTATAAAGCAACCGCGAATATTTTCCTTCTTGTTTCGCAACGAATCCTTGTCAGTAAGTTGGTATGAAAAACCGCCAAAAGAGGGGATCACGCTAATAAACTTTGTTGCTGTTGCAAGACCTGAAAAAAGAGCAACCAAAGCTAATTCAGACCCTTGAGAAACACCCGCTAGAACGATTTTTGAAGCGATAATTGGGTACCGCTTTATAAGGATCGCAAGAGCCCGCCGAAAATCCTCAAAGGCTTTATTCTCCTCATCCCATACAAAATGATTTCCACTCTGCATTTGAGAGGATTGTAATAATGCCAGGAAGATTTCCTTCTGCTCAATGATATTCCTCCAATAAAAGTCATTAGCGGCATTGCAGTCAAACCTTCCATGAAAAACGAGTAGTAATGGATATTGTTTTGAAGTAGAATAATTCTTTGGTGTTCGTACAAGCAATTCTGCCTGATGAAAGGCTTTATTATGGTTAATTCTCTTTCTTGTTACCTCTAGAATTTCTAAAAATCGCGGATGGTCTTTGAGTCCTTGAAAACCTTCTTCCAAGAATGACGATGACCACACGGCTCCTTTGGTTAAGCCTTTCGCCAAAGTTTGCAATGATTTTTCATTTTTCCCAAGTAAAACATAAAATAATGCCGCCCAGCTGTAAGTTATTGTAGGATTCTCGGAAAGCGGTCTATTGAGTCTAAAGCAAGTTTCAGACCTTTGTTATAGTGACCATTCTCTTCACAGTCCGTCATCTGCGCTTCTACTCTCGCTATCTTTACTCTCCTTGGGTTATGACTTGGATTTTCTTGAATTTTGATCCCATCAACTATTATTGACTCTGATTCTATGTTAGATTTGAAGAATCAAAGGAGGAGGATTGTTTGTTCCTAGAAATCCAAGAAATATCGAATTTATCCTTTCTTGAACTCCTGTTTCCGTTTTTTCCTCGGACTAACGGGGATCAAACATGCGAATCCATTTCGAGCCTCAATCCTCACATATTTCCCTATACCAGTTACATGTCTTATTTCATCGGGAATCCTTATATTTCCATGGTCATCAACAAATATAAGTTCCTCCCGCTCACCATTGGAAGTTTCTGGGGCTAATAATCTTTGAATTCCGATGATTCTCCCATCTCTAATCCTTAAAACTTTGTCGGTCATATTACTAAACCGATGATCGTGTGTAACAACAATAAAAGTTTTTCCAAACGTGAGATTCAGCTGCTGAAAATAATCCATGATTTTGAATGTTGTGACGCTATCCAGCTCACCTGTGGGTTCATCGGCTAAAAGAATATCTGGATCGTTGGCTAGAGCAATTGCAATCCCTGCTCTCTGAGCTTCACCGCCAGAGAGCTGGGAAGGTCGGTGTTTCATCCGTTTCTTGAGACCTACCTCTTCAAGGAGTTGTTTTGCTCGTTTCTTTTTTTCACTATTAGTCAAGTTTCCAGCTAATTTCATAGGAATTATGACATTTTTTAGGATGGAAAGGTTCCACATGAGGTTTTGCCTCGGAAACTGATACAGGAATCCAACCCTCTCTTGGCGATAACGTGTCAACTGTTTTTTTGTCATGTTTGTAATATTGTCCTCACCAACAACAATCTCCCCCGAGGAAGGTTGTTCAAGCCCGCCAAGTATTTTAATTAATGTTGATTTTCCCGATCCACTTGGCCCTATTATTGCCAGAAGTTCGCCTTTATTAGCTAAGAGTTCGATGCCACGTAAAGCAGCTACTTGAACTTCACTGTTCAACCCCTCGTAGAGTTTGATCACGTCTTTACATTCAAGAAAAGCCATCATTCCACCTTTAATAGCCGACTAATATCCTTTTGGGAAGCAAGAATGATTGGAACAAGACTACAGCCGCCTGAAACTAAGAAAACACCGAGAATAATTGGAATAATTTGTGTGGGGAAAGCGATGACAAAAGGGGTCGTTAATGATTGAATTTGCATGACTTGGAAGAAGATTGAAGCAAAGAAAATCCCAGATACGAGACCAAAAAAAATTCCAAAAATAAGGATTGTGGATGCCTCGAACAGAAGTAACTGTGCCGACTGAACCCGAGTGAGCCCTAAAGCTCTCTCAACAGCCATCTCCCTTCCACGTTCAATATAAATAAAGAATGCGAACATGACCATACTAGCGATTGAAATGGTTACACAGATAATAAGAGCAGAATTAAGAACAGAAAGATTAAATCGATGATTAAAAGATTCTAGATAATCATTATAGTTTAACCACGGAATATTCATTGGAGTGGTTGTTAGATTCTCAACTGATTCTGTTACTGTTCCAATGTTCTTTTTTAAATCAACTTTTATCAGACACCTTAACCTAATTGAATCTGGGATAATATAACCATATGAAAGCATACGTGAAAACATTGGTAGTGAACTGATCATATATATATTTGATTTAAAATCAGTTGTGGTCTCAGGATTAATGGATGGCCAATATTTGAACGTTCCTGCAATCCGAAAAGCTCGCCAAACATTGTAATCGTAATACGATGAATATATTTGTTGCGAAATTAGCCAGGAAATCTTTAAATTAAGTTCATTTAGATTCTTGTCGAGGATCAAGACAGAAGTATCGTTTTCTTCCAAAGTTCTAAAAGCGTTTTCTAACGAGCTGCTTAATTCAAATTCAGGGAAGGTTTTTATTGTCTCAGCGTAAGGTATAGGATCAACGAACAGAAAATGGAGTGTTACATCCCTCTGTGCTCCAAATTCACGTCGAGATTCACATCTAGCAGTGTATTCTACCGTTGCTTGTGATATGTGAGATATATTCATGAGTTTATCTATCAGAAATGGATCTGATGAGCTATCCAACGAAAAGGAAATATCAGCTCCAGATGAGAAATATAAACGTAAGTTTTCAGATTGATCTAAGCTAACAATCAACGTAGAAGAGACAATCGAGAAAGCTATGGCTAGAGTTAGTACAAGTGCAGCACGACTAGCTCGATGTTTATAGCGTCTAACATTGTTCAGAGCATAAACCCAGATATCCCTTTCGAACCGCCAAGCAATTTTCGCCAGTCTTTTAAGTGAATAATAAAAGATTCTAGCTGTAATTGTTATAAAACCTATAAAAATGAGGAAAGGAGCAATAACCAAAAATATCTGAATTAGATTCATAACTGAAGGCGTTAGTTCAGCACTTGAAATTCCTTTGACAAAAGAAATTGCTCCAATCCATATTACGATCCCAACTATGAAAATAAAGATATCTAAATAATATCTTTTCCAGAATGGTGGCTGAACATCAATTGGTACCGCTGTTTCTTCAATATCTTGGCGACTCATTCTTATAATTCGGAAGATGTTTACAGTAAAAGCTAGCAAAATACCCATGATGATTAAATTTTGAAACATTCCAATTGAAGTTCGAACTTCTTTGGGTTTACCGAGGAACTCCAAGAATGCACTGGATCGTAAGACGACAGAAGTTAGAAGAATGCTAAGTGCAAAACCTAAACTTATCGCAACTATTGTTGAGACCAACATCTCCCCAAGTAAGATCCCGAGGATTTGTCGTTGGCTTCCACCGCGTGTCTTTAATATTGCAAGTTGGTCCTGTTTTTGACGTCTAATCAATCCAAACGCGTATGCCATCAAGTAAAGTGAAATTCCTAGGAGTGGTGCTCCCAATAGCAAAAGTTCTGTAATTAAATCTGAGTTCCTTTTCCTAAATGTTCGTAGTCCATCAATGATTGAACTTGTAATGATTGAATTGTATCCAAAGGAGTCAATAGAGTCCCCTAAAGAATAGAGTAACCTTAGTAAATTCAGAACCTCCGAATCGGGATCATATACATTAAACGCATTTCTTTCGAGAAACATCTTCCCCCACATGAACTTGGACATATACCGAGCACTTTGGAGTTCAAGTTGAATTATCACACGTTCAGAGTATGTAGCATTCAAAATCCCTTCAATGTACAAAGGGGGTGAAACAATCGCGTATGCATGTGGATAACTCCACGAATAGTTTAGGTACCTGGATAGGAGTTGAGTCATGGGATCCTGGGGTGTATATTCAAGATGACCGCTCGAAGCTTCAATAATTCCTACAACGTTCACTGATTTGTTCGGCCTATTGTTCGGATCTTTAATACTTGGATCGTACTCTGGGACAAGATAATAATTGTAGTTTGGAATTGTTAAACCAATAGTAGAGTTAATCTTAATATCATGGAGATCAGTGTTGTAAAATACGGAATCACTGGCCACATCTGGTCTGATGAGGAGAACTTCATCTCCATTCTGAGGAAATCTCCCTTCATAGAGGAGCCCAGCGCTTTGATTTAGCTTATCAAAGAAAATAGTCGATGAAGAGGTAGTCACAACAAAATCAATCAGATCTAATGCAGAGGAGTTTTTCATTAGGGAGATACCTAAATTTGTAAACCAGAAATATTCAGAGATATATTTCCCAAATTCTGAACCAATTCCTTTATTCAACATTTCCTCATAGTGGGAAAAATTAGAATATCTTTTTGCTCCATGCACCTCAGGATAAAATCCATTCAATGCGATATTGATATCAGCAGATTTATCGTTCTCAGAAGATGCCTGAAATACTATCAACTCAAAAAAATCTTCTCGAGAGGACTCTACCAGCAATTGAGCTTCTGCAATTACCGCTAAAGCCAAAATAAGCCCGAATATTGAGGGCAAGATTGATCTCCGAGAGTTTATAATAACATCAAATGTTAATGAGATTAGGTCTAAACTCCGCTTAACCTTCGATCTGGATGTCATAGATATTTGGGGAGAACTTTCCAGAGATTTAAAAATTTTTTCACTATCGCATATGAAAAATCATTCATTCCAACGAATAGAGAGATGGAATTGGAAAATTCCTAGGAAATTTCTTTCTTTCCAACGATCGATGGCATTTTATGTTGTCATTTTGACTCAATTTTTTCACTTTACAAAAATTAACTGACATCTCAGTAATTAGCTTTTAATTAAAGAAGCAAGAAAACCAATACTCTAAATAAATCCTTATTCTTAATTAAAGGCCTAATTGTTTAACACTCTGATATAAGATATGAATAATCCAATAACTATGAAACAACCAGAGAAAAAGATTCTGCGAGCACTGCTCATTAAACTCTTATCAAGTTTAGTTAAGTTTTTTGATAGCTCATCTTGCTTGTACTCATCAAATAATCTATAGATTAAATTCTCCATATATTAAATATGATCTTTTTAGACAACTTTAAAGATCATAAGTCCTCCATTTTGAAAGGATTTCTTCTCTGTGAAAAGATATTTTGATTAAAAATAGAAAAACAAGTATAACAACAGAAATAACTGCTGAAATTATCAATAATGTGTCTTGTGTAAGTTTTAATTTTCCTAGTTCTATCAATATATATAAACCTCCATAAGGTAAAACAACTAATGTTCCATATTGGTTTGCTGTACGAACATCATTTGCTTTATAGAGATTAAAACAACCACTTCAACACTTAAAAGTACAGCTAGAGGAATATCAAGAAGAAATATAATCCAAAATTTCTCATTGGGTAAGATAAAAGATCCATATTTATCTATCGTAAGTATATCAACTAGAAATGCAAAAATAGGTAGACTAATAAAAAGGCTTATGATTGCAGGCAAAAAAGTAACAAAACATTTGCCAAATAAAATTTCTCTAAATCTTTATATTTTATTTTTATACCCCGAAGATTGTTATACTAAGATTAAACAACTTCCTTCAATCTCGGTTCTTATATCGTTTTGACTAGTATTAATAGTAAAATGAACAGGTCAAACTATCACTAGATGTCTTCTCTGAAAATGTCGCTCATTTTTTTTTATTTTCTTATTTTGTGATTTGACGCTTTTAGGTGCTAGTTTTGAGCTATTTAACCCCAATCTTGTTAATAGAGGAAAAATTACCCATATTGTTCTAGAAGGACATTTTCAATAATCTGAAAGTGAACAACTCATTGACTACTTATCACGGTAAAAACTATCGCGACTCATGAATCGTAGGATTCAAACTGTTATAGAACTAATCTAGTAAATCATCTCCTTAAATCTCTTCTTGTATTATAATAGGTCCTGAAATTTCTTGATTCAATATAATGTTCTTGAATCCAATGCCTAACAATTGAAAAGAATGTTCTATTAAAATGGCAACTAAAATAGCAATTGCTATGTTTGAAATATAAACAGGTATAAGCAACCAATTATAAAAACCAATGATTGCGTAGATAGATGCGTAAATAAGCGCATTAATGACAGTAAAGGCCAATCTATATGAAACAAATTTCATTTGTGGAAAAGTTTTTGATTCGATATTCATCTCATCTCCTATTTTATTCACTAACAAAGATTATTTTATTCATTAAAATAGAAAAAATTATTGCAATCTGAGGATGGAATTGACAGGAAATTTGGATTTAGGAGATTATTTTTAATCGAAAAATTTATATGTGCCTTTTAATGATACAGAATCGTGAAACATTCCCAATCATATAAAAGAATTATAAAAGGGGTGATTGAAAATTAACATTAGTAATTTATTTAGCATAAGCTATTTAAATTATTAATTGTCTTAAGAAAAAGTGATGATAGGGAGTTTAAACGAAAGAGGTGATCATTTTTAATGGTACCTTCGTTAACTTAGCCGCTGGATTGGGCTCTCGATTCAATAATATGTCTTCATCTATCCCTAAACCTCTGATAGAATTCGGTGGACGACCCCTCATTGATTATGTAATATATAATATCATGGACAACTTCCCAGAATTAGATAAAATCTTTGTTGTGATTGGCTATAAAAAACACATTCTTGCTGATTATATTAACCAATTAAACTACTCGTTCTCATGTGAACTGGTTTGTCTAGAAGCGCCACACTATAAGCAGGGCAATGGACACTCCATTCTCGCACTGGAATCTTCTATTACAGAACCCTTTTTCTTAACCATGTGTGATCATCTCTTTGAAGATAGAATTTATCAAACTCTTAAAATGGGGATTGAAAAGGAAGTTGATCTCTCATTATGTATTGACACGACCCCAGATCCAACCATTCAAGTAGATGATGCAACTAAAGTCTTATTAGATCAGAAAAATCAGATCACCCAAATTGGTAAAAATCTCTTAAGTTGGACTGCATTTGATACAGGATTATTTTATGTTTCTCCTTTAATTTTTCAACGGTTAAATCAGCTTTCTAAGAAATATCTTACTCTCACGGATGGAGTCACTGAAATGATTCGATGTAGGGATCGTGTCAAAGGCATCGATGTTTCAGGGTGTAGGTGGGCAGACATTGACACATTTTCAGTTTTACAGCACGCAGAGGAACGACTACTAGACTACGTGACACCAGCTTTATCAGACCATAGACTAGTGACAGTCTCTCAAATCAGTCCTCCTAATACTTCCACTACTTACTTAGAGGCGCTTAAGAGCTACCAAGTGGAAGATGATTAAGTGCCAGCGAAGAATGATGGATTAGTCTCTCAGTATATAAATAGACGCTTTTCCCACCCTTTATCCGTGGCTATCCTTCGTATCTGGCCGAATTGTCACCCCAATCTGATTTCAATTATTTCAGTAATACTTGGGGTTATGGCAGCGATTTTCTTTGGAGGATATCAACCAGTTATAGGAGGAATTCTCATCCAGACCTCAAGCATCATTGATGGATCTGATGGGGAAATAGCTCGTGCTACAGGAAAGGAAACCTTTTTTGGAGGATTTTTTGACTCGGTTCTTGATCGTTATGTTGATTTTGCCGTAATAACCTCAATGGCTTTCTTCTCATTGTTTTTACTTTCACCTCTGTGGGTTCTCCTCTTGGCTACAACCTCTCTGTCAGGATCTTTTCTTGTCAGTTATACTGCAGCCAAAGCGGAGACTAAAAACGATCTTCATTTCCCCCGTACTATTCAAGGCCGAGACTCGCGATTACTACTTATTTTTCTCGCTGGGATATGCTCCGTTCTTACTCTTTGGACAATTCCTCTTTGCCTGTTTCTCCTTACCATACAAACACACGGGGCTGTATTCCTTCGAATAATCCAAGCGAAAAACAATCTAAATAGTGAACAAAGCTAGTTTAGAAGATCATTTTGAATAAGCCGATTCTTCGTTATTAGAGAAACTTTTAATCCTGTATTTTCGATAATAATTGGACAATTATTTAATGATTTGAAGATAGCTTTCAATTCTTCCTTTTGTTGGAGAAGAATTCCCTTTCCTAGCGCCAAATGATCATCAGCGGTTTTGTTGTTATCATGTAAATGAATAGCACTAAATCGAAGGGAGGGATGCTTTTTGAGTTGTATCCGAATATTTGATAAAGGATTATTGAGGATAAAATGGCCAATATCGAGAATAAAAGATAAATCATCAACAAGGTCATCTAATTGAGCCATTTCATCAATAGTTGATAACAAGCCCAAGTCTTTTATTGAATACCCATTTTCTAGAGCAAGTTCCATTCCTTGTTCTTTGCAGAATGAATTGATTTCTTGAAGCGATTTTAACTGCGCTTGATATGCCCTTCGCCTTGATTCTTGATCTCTCGGTGTTCCAGCATGGATTTTTCCCCCGTGTACTACAACAAATGTGGTCTCTAACTCTTTTGCTATACGAATTGCCTTGGTTACACAGGTGACTGATTGTTTACGCTTAATTTCTGATAAAGACCCAATATTAATGTTTTTTAATGGCGTATGAAGAGAGAGAGTGACTTCTCCCCAGACTTGAGTCTGTAAAAAAGTAATAATCTTCTTCTGTTCAGATTGGGAGGTGAAATTGCCCCATTTCAGCTCAATGTGTGTAAAACCTGTAGTAAGAACTTTTTCAAGATCAATTGATGTACTAGTACTAGCCTGAAATGAGAAACCAATTTTCCGCATAAATTTCAGCTCAATCAAATGTTCTTAAATTGTTTTGATGAAGAATTAGAGCTTCATTATTAAAAACATGAAGGTCTATGAATAGATAGTGAAGTTAATTTTTGGTTTGTTTTGTGGGTGGGTCGGATTACTCCACTCACCCAACAGGGCGGACGGTGCAAAGTACCACCGATCCACCACTGTATCTTTTTCATATGGAATACAGAAACCATAGCCGCAACGGAGTTTACGCGTTCGTAAACCACACACGTAACGCCACTACCAACGTCAAGTCGAAACTTTATTTTGGTAGGTATAAAAGAATCATCATTGGGATAGCTCCCCCTGATCTATCCCTCAGATTGGTGATCCTATAAATCCAACAGGTGTTGAATCGAAAAAAGCCAGTTTAGCAATGTTTCCATATTTCTTTATATTCTGCTCTACCCACTTTTTCTTTAGTTTATATCCTTCTATAAAAAGAGGATTATTTTTTTGATCACGGGGAATACATAAATTGATCAGATCATCGATATTTCCCATGTTGAGGTCGGTAAGTTCAATCTTCGGCAATATTTACTACTCATATCATTTCAATGTGATCCAGCACATTTGCTTGTTAATTAATGCTTAATATAGTCAATTTGATTTAAACGGCCACTGAGAGACAAAACCTCTACCAATGGGTAATGTGAGAGAAAATTTTTGGTCTGCAAAAAGCCAGATAATTGCTATTCCAAGCAGTAGAATTATTGGGAATATTAAGCCAATTGTATACCAAATAGGATCATATCTGAGGATTGAAAAAGGTGGTATATTGTTATATACCCCCAACATATTCGCATTGACCAGAGTGATGTCAATTAGGGCACTCGCTCTTAATCCCACGTAGATTAAAACTCCTCTTTCTCTTGGTTGATGATTTACAATCGCTAAAAATATTAGAAGTTCCCGTAACCCAAATGTTAACCATGTTAAAACAGATAGAATGAATCCTAACAGCAATAATTGAACATTCCCTAGAACAATTGAGAGAATCACGAATGTAAAACTAATAACACAACCAAAAATATGGAGACGAGGTGCTAGGCGTGTTTCCATTTCCTATTATTGACTCTCCTATTCCTTTCAATGATTTATCACTTTTTAAGATTTTTCAAGTTCCATGAGTATTGTTTGGAAGCGACTTAATATTACCAAAGATTCCAAAATATCCGTTTTTCGATTCTCTCATGTTAAAAAAATGTAGAGGCGTCGCTCCAGAGAGTAATCCAGCTTCTGGTAGCTCGTCAGGGTCACCCCATCGGAGTTTCTGACATCAACCTAAGCGCTGCTCTCCACAATCTAACTCCTTTTCTTTTCTAACGAGGTCCTAGGATATAACAGGCTTTTTTATTCTTCTTAGAGTGATAATGATCAAGAAAGTTAAGCAGAGAATGAGGAGGGGG
>Ga0209636_10001529_pt1 | contig 23462 bp, 24 predicted proteins | sample DeeMarSWOR152_54_FD_187464 | JGI IMG/M metagenome (GOLD analysis project Ga0209636, IMG submission 187464) | Marine sediment microbial communities from White Oak River estuary, North Carolina - WOR-1-52-54 (SPAdes) (version 2) | ecosystem: Environmental > Aquatic > Marine > Intertidal zone >...
AGTTGTAAAATGAAATTATAATAGACGCTCTGCTCAATTCTTGTTTATGTGAACTCGAGGCATATCTGAGCATATAAAACCATTTAAGGACATAGGTGCTTAAATAAAGTAAGGATTTTACATTTGAGTAGGAAAACAGCTCAGATAAAGAAACAATGGAAAGGGGTATGTTGACTGGAACGTATGTGAAGGAGTTTAGAGAGCGGTTTGCCAGAGATTTTCTAGACATACTCGTGCTTAGACTCATTCACAGTGAGCCCATGTGGGGTTACAAAATCATCAAGAAGGTAGAAAAGCTGTTTAACATCAAGCTTAGACATGGAGCCTTATATCCTCTCCTTAAAGAACTGAAGGCCAACGGTTTTCTCATAAGCAAAGAAGAAGTTCGGGGGAGGCGGGTGAGAAAAGTGTATGAAATTACCCCAAAAGGTACGCAACTTGTTGAATCTTACTACGATTTCTTAAGAGAACAACTACAAATGCTGAATATTAGAGACTAGGAGACATGAAAATGAAGCGTACTCCAAAGAAAAGAAAGGATACAATAGAGGAAATAACGGAGCAGGTGGAGAAAATCCTACATGAGAGGGGAAGCAAAGCCCTGGAAGCGGCGAGAAACGAGATCTTACAAGAAGAGTTTGAGTGCAAAGAAGTCCGGGAGGCTCTAATCTACTTTATGTCTCAATATTGGAAAGACGTTTTTAGGCCGACGCTACTTTCCCTAGCCTGCGAAGCCGTCGGAGGAGATCCCAATATAACAACACCCATAGCTATCCCCATGATCTTGATAAGTGGAGCCATCGATATTCACGACGACATTATCGACCAGTCAAAGATTAAAGAATCTCGCCCTACAGTTCTAGGGAAGTTTGGCAAAGAAACTGCAGTTATTGCGGGCGACATACTTTTATTTAAAGGCTTTACCTCACTATGTGAAGCAATTGGGAAAGGGATTCCAGTCGAGAAAGCTGCAGTTATTGTTGATATAATTAGAAGAACTTTTTTTGAGCTAGCAGATGCAGAAGCGTTAGAACTGGATTTCCGGGCACGAATAGATATTACACCGGAAGAGTATCTTTATGCGACGAGAAAGAAAGCGGCCGATATGGAAGCGTATACACGTATCAGTGCCATTCTTGGTGGAGGCTCAAAAGAGGAGATCGAGGCTCTCGGCGAATACGGGCGGCTTCTGGGCATGATGCTAATATTGAGAGACGACTTAATAGATATAGTAGACTTTGAAGAGGCTGTACACAGAATTAAGAAGGAACATCCTCCTCTCCCAATCCTTTATGCCTTGCAGAATCCCGAAATCAAATCTACACTCAGTCCTATTCTTCTGAAAAAAACGATAAGAAAAAAGGACGCCAAGGCAATCTTAGAGATCACCGGAAAAGCGGGAGGTCTTAAAAATATAGGAAACCTCCTGCAAGAAATGGTTGAAAATGCTTACCGACAAGTAGAGAACCTAAAGCAAAATAAGAAATCCTTTAGGCTTATAGCTCAGTCTATTGCTTCGTTCTACTCCTACGCAGAAAAAATATCTAGAGCCAACCCCAAACAGGTATCTTAGGCAGATTCTTTTTCTTGGGCAGTCTAAAGCCACGAGGAGAACTTAATTTTAAAGAACTCTTGAAGCAGCTAATGAGTTATGCCTAAGTTGTACATAAATCTTAAACAGAAAAATATATTTATAGCCGAAAAACTAATAAAACTGGGAATTGCAGGACTTTAATGGCATTACGGTGTAACCTAACACCAACCTCTGACCGGTATCTTAGGTTTCTTTTCCTTGGCCATATTTACCACGTGTATACCTGTTGAACATTTGAACATATAAGTTTTGTTGTACACATATACAGAATCTAAAAATCTTAATTCAGAATCTTAGTTTCTAGTTCTTAACCTTTAATTCGCAGGTCACAAATGTAAAAATGTGAGTAGTGCAAGAAATGCTTAGTGAAATTCCAGAGGAACCTAGCGTCATTAGGAAAAACTTTTTCATTGTTTTCATCTTATTGCTTAATTCTATCGAGTCTGTTTTTCTTGTGCAAATGGTAATAGGTGGTATTCTAGGCAACCTTATCATAGTTTATTCACAAAACATCGTTATTTGGACAGCTTATTATCTTGTGATTATAGGATCTTGCATGGTTGGACCGATTTTATCAAAAAAATTTGGCAGATTTAATTTCATTTACTCGTGGTTAATTTTTGGGGTGTTTTCATCGTTGCTACCTGTTCTGATTAAAAATTTTACATTCATGCATGTTTTGATTATTAGTATTCCCTTAGGCATTTCAGTTGGGTTGGGTATACCCTCATGTCTAGCACATTTCGCAGATTGTGTACCTATTGATAAACGAGGGATTACAGCCGGGACAATATTTTTGGTTACTAACTTAATTGCACCTCTTTTTGTACTCTTCTTTGGAACGTTTAATTTGATAACAAATTTGATAATTTTAGCTATATGGAAAGGATCCGGACTAATCGTATTCTTTCTAAGACCCGAAGAAAAATTTGCCTCAGAAATGAAAAGAAGCATCTCTTTTAAAGAGATTCTTAATGATAGATCCTTTGTTCTCTATTTTACTGGATGGTTTATATTTGAATTTATAGATTATTTTGAGAAACCAGTTTTGGGAAGATTTTTTGGTGATTTTTATTATTTGATGGGACCCATAATTGGTAGTTTTTCCGCGTTCATTGCGGGTCTATTATCCGATCGAATTGGACGAAAGCGGGTGGTACTCTATGGTTTCGTTACTATTGGATTGGCTTATGCGATAATAGGAATTGCACCAGCTACATTGTTTTCGCATTATTTTTTCATTCTTGTTGAAAGCGCTGCAATAGGAATATTATGGATAACCTTCATTTTTATACTATGGGGGGATTTATCCCAATCTAGCACTAGGGAGAAGTATTATGCGATAGGAGGAATTCCCTTTTTCCTAACTCAAATAACTTATCGAATATTAGCTCCATACGTCATAATGATCCCAGAGACCAGTGCCTTCTCGTTAGCTAGCTTTTTCCTCTTTCTAGCGGTCTTACCGCTGCTATACGCTCCTGAAACCTTACCTGAAAGGAAAATTGAGCTCAGGAGGCTCAGAAAGTACGTAGAAAAGGCAAAGGAAGTTCAGCAAGAATATGCTTAGAAAACCTCTATGAAATATTTCTTAAAAGGGTATTTGACTTGAATAATTTAATTATGCACAACCATAGTCCATGAGAGCTCATGAAAGAAATAAACATTAGAAACTACTGAAGCATTACTATTCCGATGAAACCATCAAAAACATTCTCGTGTGATATCTAAATCTAAAAAAAGCTGGAGATTAAGGAAATTCTAATAAAACTTCGAGAAAGAAGTTCTTTACGATTGAAATATAATTATCTGAAGTAATAGTTCTACATTTAAAGTAGAGTATACTATAAAAAATATTGTTAAAGGGTTGAACGAGCAAATGATGTTTGATGTTGCGATTGTTGGAGCGGGTCCAAGCGGAACCGTCGCGGCTAAAATTTGTGCAAACAACAAGCTAAATACTCTTCTAATAGAGAAGAGACCTCTGCCTAGGGACAAACCCTGTGGAGGATTTCTCACCCCTTCTGCGCTTCGAATCATTCAAGAAAACTTTGGAAAAATACCGCAAAATCTAGTGGAAAGTCAACCAAATGACATAATTTTATTGCCAAAATGTGACCTTCATCAACCGATCAGTGGGGTAAGCGTTTACCGAAGGACTTTTGATTATTGGTTAACTCAAAAAACAGAGGAAGCAGGAGCGGTCATCCACAACACAGCTCTGAGATCTCTGTCCCAGAAACATGATTACATCGTTATGGAATTTAAGCGTAACAACTTGAAGCAGGAGATAAGCGCAAAATACATTGTTGGAGCAGATGGTGTGGGCTCTGCCATCCGTTCTTTTCTCTACCCTAACCAGAAACGACAAATGGCAGGAGCATACCAAGCTTATGTTGAGGGGCTACTACCTAAGGAAGCAGTTTATATATATTTTCCACTCAAAGAACCACGAGTTACCTTTTTTTGGGCAATTCCAAAGAAAAACGTAGTTGTTGTCGGCGTCGGAGGATTGCCACCTATCAACCTAAAAAAGCATATGCAAAACTTCCTCTCAATGGTAAAAGAGACATCCGGGTTAGGAAGGGTTTTGAAGTACGAAACGCATCCTATTCCAATATTTTCACCATCCAATTATAAATTAGGAGAAAAAAGAATCCTGATAGTTGGAGATGCCGCCAGCCTCGCTAACCCGTTTACCGGTGAGGGCATCCACAGTTCTTTGATGAGCGGAAAACTTGCAAGCGAAGCAATTATTAAAAATTTTAAGGAACCCTCTCAGGTTTTTAGAACATATAAGAAAAAATTGAGGCCTTTGCTAACAAGATTAAGAGAAATGCATACGCTATTCACTTATTACCAGTCCTTGGATTACGTAAAGCGACAAAGCTTTTTAGAAGATTATTTTGAAGCCTATATTTAAAGCATTTATTAAGCAAAAAATGGTGAAAAAACAAAAAGGATTGGAAAATAAGTTAGGCTCCAAAAGTTCTTGGAAAATTTGCATGGAAAGTGCTAAGAGCTAGAGCTTTTCGATTTTTGCGGCTATTTTTTCTAAGGTTTCCATAAAGGGGTGGTCTGGATTTTCGGTTGCAAATATTCGTGTTCCTCCAGCTCGGAGTATTTCGCAGAAGCAGGGTATAATCTCGAGGAGGGGGAGATTGTAGGTGCCTATGAGCTGTTTAGATAAGTTCTTTCTTTCGTTTTTTGACGATATCATCTCTATGGGAACTTTGTTCATTATAAGCCCGGTTTTCTTTTCGAAGAGTTCGTAGAGTTCTTGGATCATTCGTTGGGTCCCCTCGATATCCGATGTGTCCATGCCTGTGATTACTAACGCAATGTCGGCGCTAACGATAGCGTTTATGGATGAGTATTGGAGCCCGGGACTCGTGTCAAAGATAACGTAGTCGAGCTGCATGTCTTTGAGGAGAGACTTTTTGAGCGATAAGAGCTGTTGTAGAGCCTTCATCTCCCACTTTCGATCTTTTGCACACATCTCTCGGATAGCTTCGGTGGAGGGATTTGACAGTCCGACTAAAAATTTTCCTTTTCCGGAAAGAGTACTGGTAAGATCCATCAAAACATTTTTGATTTCGCAGGCGCCGTTGAGATAGTCGTTTAACCAAAATTCAGAACTGTTGGTTTTGAAGGTGGCATGAAGGCTTGGGGCGCGGAAGTCAAGATCTAACAAACAGACGCTTTCACCTCTGTTGGCATGCATTGCTGCTAAGTTTACGGAGAGCAATGTCTTTCCTGTTCCGCCCTTGTAGGAGTGGAGTGCTATGATTTTTCCCATATCCATCACCTTAGGTTTCCTTCTATACAAAGAAGTAGGCCTTACGTCCCCTTCTCTCCTTTTTCAAGTATCCCATCAATACGAGCTGGTTCAAATAGCCGCTTTCAACAGCTCTCGCCCGCTTTGTTTGCTCAGCCACCTCCTCAGCTGTCGCGTTATCAAGTCTAGAAATGGTCATAGCGGTCTTTCTCAGGTGATCTGGCAGAGAGAGCAACGTCATCACATCTAAGGTCTCAGGTATGCCTTGATTCGGCTTTTCGCTGTGTTTTTGTATTTCGATCATTACCTCCATCTTTTCGTTTAGCTGATCAAGGCTTTCTTTTATCTTCTCTAATATTTGGGTGGCGTTCCTCCCAATGGTCCTTGCCGTTGTCACGGTTTAGATCTCCCAAGGTGTATAACATAACTACACAAATATAGTAACAAGTATCTATTAAGTCTTACGATACATCTCTCAACTTATTTCGTAATCAGCTTATACTCTATACTTTACCGCTAGGAATTACAATATTGAATGTTATAAATCAGAAAAAGCGCATATGTTTGAATAGCAAGTAGTGCCATTTCTTCAAATTATACAGAAAGTTGTCCGTTCAGCACCATATATGGGCCTTGGGAATCTAAGAAATGTATGAAAATGCATTGATGGTGCCTGTTAGAAGAGTGAGGGAGGGAGATGAGAAATGGCTTCCTCAGCTATTGGAAGCATTACTTGAAGTTCCCTAAAGTACTTAAGCACGGTTTTGCCCCGATCTGTGAGGGCATAGACGATCCTTTTCTTTCCAACAGTTCTCTCTTCCACTAGGTTTTGATCGATTAAAAAGTCTAAGTATTCTTTAAGGACGCTGCAGTTTACGTTAGCCTTATACATAATGTGGGTAAGTTTGAGGGGTCCTTGACGTGCTAGAACTTTGAGGATGTCAATGTACATCTCAAGTTTGGATCTTCGCATGTTCAGTCACCTTTCCTGTTATTTTTCGCGGATTAAGTATAAATTGTTTACGGATTAAAGATACGTTTTTATAGTTTTTGGCCTTGCTAATGGGCCCTTTTGGATTGAATTCTCAGTAGAACGGTTATTCGATTCTGAAAGGCGGTGACGAGGTCATCGGCCAAGGTTTGTTGCAGCTCCTTTGAAAGTACTTTCACTTCGTCTGCGAAGGCCTCCATAACTCTCTTTTCGAGTTGTTGTCGTCTCCCGGGGGACAATACATTTTTCAACTTTCAACCTCCATCCGCTTTGAACGTTTGTTGTCGTTTGCTTTTAACTAGTTTATGAACTTGAAATCTGAATTCTGGGTATATGTTTATTCGCTGTTCTATTGGAGTAGAGAAAGCGAAGGGGAACCTGTGACCTGGTTCCGAAGAAACTGCCATCCACTTAGGAAGATATAACATTATAGCTAGAATAATAGTAAGACCAGTTAATATCACCTTAAAAAATTTAGAAACCCTCATAATATTAAGCAATATCCAAAAAACCTATTAGCAACTAAATATTAAGATCAACAACCATATGGGTACTTTGACGTGTACCTATATGTCTGAGACTTTAAAGTTCTAACATGGGCTCAAAAATACTTGAAACACCTCTTTTTATAAGTCATTTCCTCTAAGCTCTGTCAAAATTATTATCTTGTCAATTTTGGGAGGCATTATCTCCCTTCCATTCCCCCACTGGTATAACAAATAGAACAGATAATAATGGGATTTTTAGAGTAAAAATATTGAAATTAAATTTCAAGCTTCTAAAAAAATTTGTCCACTTTTTAACTGTGAAAAAATTTAAAGGCGTCGGAACCCCAAAAGGTTTGTTACATATACAATCAAATAATTTTAATAACAGTAGTTGAACTTTATTCTTGTGTATCTGTTCCAAAACAACTATCTTTTTCTTGGAAACTCTTAACGCCTCTTTCAGAATGGCATGAATCTGCTCTTCATTTCTAACATGATGAAACACGTACGCAATTATAACCGTATCAAAACAATTGTTTTTGAAAGGAAGTTTTTTCCCATTATAAATCTTTATTGGAATTCTTGGATTTCCGTATTTTAAAACCTCAACGCCAACTATCCCTTTATTTATTAAAGCTTCTACACTCCCGTTACCACATCCAATGCTAAGTGTTTTACCTTCGATGAAAGGTGAGAGAACGAATGCCTCTGCTTGTATATGCGTTTTTTCCACAATAAATTTAACTAACGCGTAGATAAAAATCGAAAATCCTTTTATGACAAATTTCATACAGTTACCACAACTTAAACATCTAAGCATCCTACTAACTCTCTTAAGCTTTATCCTTCAGCCTATAATGTTCCCGGGAGATTATTAGTTCCAGAACCTCTCTCAACCATATTTCACGGGTTATTCTCGTTCCCAATTTTTCAGAGATACTCCATGATGCCATATCGTTCATATATACCTAACCATAAATATGTCACGCGTGGGTCGGTAATCCACAATTTTTCTCTCCAACAAACAGCTTCACCACAAACTCTGTGAGGCAAGACTCGGTTAATTGGGAGGACCCCGCTCTTAACTGATTTACCCACATCAATTTGATTCGAAATGTAGAGGACCCTCTAACTAGCGACTTTAAGTTCGAATTGTGAGACAAAGGAGATAATATGTAGTTACCTACTCAGGACCTTTCTTGCGGCTATCTCAATGTCTTCTTCTTTGACGGTCTTTCTTCCCGCATGCATGGCGTAATCGATGGCCTCCCTTGCGACCTTGATGCCGACATCTTCGAGTACCTTGGCCAACTCTTTTGCCGCTGCCTCACTTACCCTCTCTGCGCCAGCCTTCTTACATATTCGATGCATAGGCGCTACAGCTAACTCGGGATTTACCACTCAACCCCCTCTGTAGCTCCTTTTTTTCTTTGAGGCAGTATTTAACCTTTGCGTAACCATTAAAGGTTATCGAGGGTTCAAGTTCATAAGGATAAACCGATACGTAATCTAGGGCTCCTTCATGAAGTCGATGAACTCTTCAAGAGACCGTTCCTCCAACGTGTAGTTCGTCTTCCGCTCCACCCCGATCGTTGAATGAAAACTCACTCCGTAGTCGTGGCCGGGGTAAACCTCGATGTCGTCATCGAGCTTCATCAACTTGTGAAACAAGCTGTTGTACATGTCCCTAGCACTACCTCCTGGCAAGTCTGTTCTACCACACTCTCCCACGAAGAGCGTGTCCCCTGTAAGGAGCTTTTTATCAAATAGTAAGCATATACTGTCAGGACTATGTCCCGGTGTGTGGATCATCTCTATAACTATCCCATCCACCTTCAAAGTGTCTCCGTCAACCACCTCAATATCTTTCTCGACATTTGCAAGCTTATGGGCCACAATCTTTGAGGAGAAACTTGATTTAATCTTTCTATTGTCTGCCACATGGTCCCAATGATGGTGAGTATTGATAACGTACTTTATGTTCAAACTATATTTTCTTGCCAATTGGATAATCACGTCAGTATTAAAGCTAGGGTCAACAACAACCGCCTCCCCATGAGCTTTCTCTGCGACGATATAGGAGAAGTTATCACCAATGTGTTTGATTTGCTTGAAGAACATAGTAATTACTCCTCAAAACTTTCCGCTTCACAATATAAGAAATCTTCACGAACGCCATAATTTAAGGATGAGGTCAAATCCCTATTTCGGGTTATTACGAACAAATTCATGGGTTGAAAGGCATTCCAGCCTCATGCCCATTTCAGCTAGGTCTCTCAAATTTTCAATGCAACCTATGCTAGCGTCTATGTTATCGTGTATTGGGTGAGTCCACATGCTTTTTGGCGCAAGGTTGAACTGTAGAGGTATCTTCGGGGTAATTCCATATTTATTCTTTAAACCCTTGATAATTGACCCTCTGGCGCAGGCTAAGCGGGTGGTTATATAGCTCATTATCAACTTCTGGGAACCGAACATACCTATGCCATGCCATATCGCTGCGTCCTCTGGAGACCCAAGAGAGTATAGAATGAATTGCGGTGAAGAAGGGGTCTCGCTAAAACTGTAGGCGGTAAGTCTTTCTTCTTCAACTGTAAAACGATCATCTGCCCTCGCAATGCTAACATCATTTGGATCGATTGCATTTGGATAAAGAGGAGTTGTTTTGTAGATTACTTTGACGCTTTTCAATTTCTTGTCCTTGAAGTATATCCTTCCTCTGGCCGCGCGTTTGGACCCATAACCTTTTTTTGAATGTGGAACTGTCAGAAGAGTAGTCTTTTTCTTCATGCTCCTGCCCATAAAATTGTAAACACGTTCAATTGTCTCATAGTCTTTATGGCTTTCCTTTATGATGTAGTGTAACAAGTCATTGGCCGTCTCCTTCTCTAGGAGATTCAGTGGCATCCGCATAGAATAAAGGCAGAGATCAATTCCAAAGGATTCTGAGAGATTTTCCAGCTGTTCGTATTTCACAGCCTCCACCATGTCCATATAATTGTTGCAGGTCTCAAGATGGCGTTCTATTAATTCGGTTTCGTCTCTGGAGATAAGCGATTTTTCATACTTTTGTATAAATTTCTTGTCTATATCAAGCCCTTCTGTCTTTACCGACGCCGATGGAAAGGCGCTTTGCCCGCTATTCACTATCGACTCTTTTAGGGGATTCATCGAGTATCTGTCGGGCTCCACATCATCAGTGTTAAGGAGGAAGGGGATGATCGTCCCTTGAGGAGGCTTACTCAACCTTTCGCATATCTCATCAATGTCTTTCCTATTGACTTCACGTAGCCCATATTCGGAAAAGTAGTTCCCACAAACCTCGAGCATGCGGGCAGCTACGACCCCTTGAACCTCCTCCACGGTCAATTGTGGGTTTGAGTACTCAACCGAGGTCCTAAGAAAGAAATGTCCACCATCTAATGTAGACTCATTCATTCGTCCATTCTTCAGGTAGAATAAGCTGATCCCTCTTTCGTCTCCGTTGAACCGAGTAAGTTCTCTAACGATGGTCTCGACGCATGACTTTGATCTCTTAAGGAAGTCTTCAACGATCATTTTGCTCAAACTTAAGGACAAAGAATATTAACCTCTCTCTAAAGATTCTGCCACATAGATGCATTCTTTAATAATGGGATGCCCAAAAAACATCCTTGCCACACGAAAGGACTCTCTAAATCCAAACTTCGTTAACATTTTGAGAATTGTATATTCTTTTTCTGGGATGCACATGGAAACCTCAAAGCCCTGTAACCTATTAAGGGTTGCCTTTAAAAGGTCGATGGCTATGTCGCTTCTTGCTCGGCGACATACTAGCGGCCCTACCTCAACCAGCCCATCATATACCTTCGCCACTGCGAACCCCAATATCCGCTCATCCTCGATAGAAATGTAACATAAGTTATTAGAGTAGCGAAGAATAGGCTCCAGTAGCTTTCTTCTAGACGCGCCGAAACAGAGACGATCGAGGTCGGCGATATTCTGTATATCATCTTTCCCAGCTTCTCTTAGACAAGCTTTAGTCGGCGCAGGAAATCCCTTTCCCTTTAAAACTACGAATTCTGTGTCGTATTCAAAACCAAGTTTTGTGTAAAATGGGATTCTCTTGATGTATGAGTACAAGCCGATGGTTTCTACATTTTTGTTTGTTAGGTGCTCTATGGAATGCCTGACGAGTAGCGACCCGGCCCCTCTTTCTCGGTGGCTTTCACTGACAATAGTATTCCCTAGCCAGCCTACTCTACCGAAACTTATTGTTGTAGCTACCCCTATCCTCTCTGAATCGTCGAGTACTACGAAGCATCCATCCGGCTCCAGCCCCATTATGAACTTGAAGTCTTCCTCTGATAGACTCCAGTTCACCGTTTCTGTTAGGCGAACCGCGAACGAAAAGTCTTCCATCGACATATTCTTTACATGAAACATATATTTTTTAGAATATTTTTAAGGGGTTTTTAGGTTTTATGGTTTTATTGGTGAATTATACCTAGGCGTAAGTATAGTTTTACTCGTAACGAGATTTTGAACGAATGGAACCGTGTTAAGGAGCCTTCCTTGTTAAGATGGCTGGGTAAGATTCAGAAGCGGCAGATGAAAGCCTATCTGCTTTTTTAGCAGCTAATAGTGGTCTCTAAGCAAGGTTTAATAGTTGTGGTGTCTTATTAAGAGGAAATTACGTGACATAAGCTAAATGTGATTGTTGTTTTGAAACCAATCTTCACATGTTTAGGAGGAGATGATGATAACTGAAATTAAGATTGGAGATAAAATGGAGATTCCAGTAGACAACAAGTTTCATCCAGAATATGGACACTCGGGCATAGTCGTTTGGATAAGTGAAGACGAAAAAACTGTAGCGATACAATGCGAAAAGCGCCACAACCACAAAAACGTTGTTTTAATGGTGAAGATCAATTCTAAGAAATGAGCGGTAAATGCCAACACTTAACTAAGAAAAACGGGGAACCTTTCCACCATATCATAATTTATGTTCTTAAAGAATAAACACCTCGAAGAAAAAGGGAGCTACGAATATTTTGAGGAGTTGAAGGAGAATAGAGGTAGGTAAGGATTCTCCTACATACCAGCAGGGTAAACATCACTTAACCTGACAGGTTAAAGATGCTTTAGTAGCTCTTTTTCCTTGGAGTGATATTTGAAGTTGTTGATTGGATTCTCCGCTATTATCTTCCTTTTAGCATTTCCCTTACATGAAACATATACAGGCAGACCTCTAGATCGTCTAATGCTGATGGATTCAGCCATCAAAACTTTAGGTGCAATCTACCTCTCGTCTCTAAGTTCTTACATCGTTCAAGCGCCGCTTTCACGATCAAGGGGAGGGCAATAGTGGCGTCGCAATAACATGTCACATACTTGCCCCCAGACTTCTCCTTTCCCCAGCTAATGCCTTCCCTAAACGTGGAGCCCGACAGCCCTCCCCATTGAGGGCTGTCTGTGGTTATCTGAAAGCCATAGTCGTGCCCCGCGTCTGGTATGCCAAACATATCTTGAAGGTAGGCCGTCTGCTGGATGTAATTCTTCGGCACCCCTCCCCCTACATATATAACCCCGGTCTTCGGTGCCGCTCTCTTGATCCGTAGTATTTCGTAGTTGTCCTTGATCTCGTTGATCATGAATGGTCTCTTGCTTTCTTCTATGAATTTGATGTGGTGCTGAGTCAAGGCGAGTCCCAGCGAGCTGTCACTTAGGGCGGGTACAAAGATTGGAACATTGTTCTTCCAGCAGTTCCAGATTATGGAGTCCTTTTTATCCCCGACTAGGCCCTCTTTATCAACGATCTCTCCCAAATGGTTAAGAAAGAATCTTGACGAGACGGCGCTAATGTTTTGCTCCGCGAGTTTGTCTGCCAAGAGCATTATCCTATTATCAATCATTCTAAACTTCGATTCGTCGGCATAGGTATCATAGATCCTATCGATGGCTTCCTCACGTAGGATTCTGTCGTCGGCATCGGGTGAGCCAAGGTAGTGGTGCTCCCCAAATGCCTCCACAAGGTCATGGTACATGTTAGCCCCTGTGCTGACGATGACATCAATCATATTCCTCCTTATCATGGTCGATATGACACCCTTCATTCCCGCTGGAACCATAGCGCCTGCCATGCCAAGAAAAATGGTCGACCTCTCTGGTTCCTCTAACATGGCTACAAAGATATCGGCGCACATAGCCAAGGTGCGGGATTGAAAGGAGGCCCAATTGAAGGCTCTCAATAATTCTGAGATTGTCTCTATCTTTTCCAAATCTAACGTTCGTATAGGCTCTTTTAAATAATCGTTCTTCATACGCTTTGCCTCCGGTGAATACGTTAAATACGGTACCTTTTCATTAAATATAATATTATCATTGGGTAATTACTCGACGGAGTCATATGAATGCTCCGAGTGCTAAGTAATAACGAGAAAGAAGATGCGCAGAATAGGGGATATATGTGTGAGCACCTCCTCTGTCTATACTCGATGATATCTGATCGTACAGCCTTGTACAATGACGACTTCCCGGTTTTTATAAGCGGCTTTGGGGAAGCTGACGTTATCTTATTTGGCTTAGGAAATGGAATGAAGGATAGATTCGAGTGTGTGCGGGAGTTATCTAAACTGCCCATTAATACGCTAAATATAGTATCACCTATTACTTTTTGTGGATTTCCCAACGTGAGAACAAAATATGTTGATTGGGACTTCCACATCAGCGTAGACCGATTTGACTTTGATTTGAAAGATAGAGAGTATAGGAACATCCGTTATCGTCTAAGACAGATTGAGAAGATGGGTTACCACACAAGACTGACCAGAAAATTCACCTCGAAACATACTTACATACTATCAAGACACATGACACGTCACAAGTTTGATGTGTGGGATTATGAAGAATTGCTCTCTCTTGAGCGATTCTTTAGGGAACATGATCATGGGCTTATGATGGAAGCCTATGTGGATGATAGGTTGGTAGGTTTTGATGTTTTAGATTTCTTCGAAGATAGGAGAATAATGGTGGTGCCTCTGGGGATATATCTAGCGATCCCGTGGGTATCTGACTTTCTTATGCACGAGAATTTAAAGTTCGCAAGGGAGAATGGTTATGAGTGGGTGGATGTGGGGCCGACCTGTGGAAGTGCGGGGCTTAGACGCTTCAAGGAGAAGTGGTTCGCCAAGCCGAAATTTAAATTATATGTCCAGACTTTGAACATTGGCTCAGAAAAATAGGATTGATGGAAAAGAACGACTTCTCTCCAGTGATTGATAAACTTGTTATGCTACAATATCACTTGAAATGGTTCTGTTCTAGATCAAAACAAAGCAAATAATTTATAAAAAGACTAAAATCTGGCTTGTTTAAAGCTTATATATTATAATCCGTAACAAAGTTGAGCAGAAAATGATACCTCGAGAATTTTTCGTCACAAGCGGGAAGGCATCCAGCCATACATCAGAACTGAATGCCTTCGACCAAGCCCTTAAGAATGCCGGGATAGCCCATTGCAATCTCGTCTCAGTGACATCGATACTTCCGGAGGGATGTATTCAGAGAGAGAGGATTGATATTCCTATCGGAGCCATAACCCACGCGGTGATCGCGAGGATGGATGGCATGGAAGGACAGAATATAGGTGCTACCATCGCTTGGAGCTGGGAAAAAGTTGGTAGCTGCGGAATAGTGGCGGAGACACATGGATATATGGACGAAGAGGCTTTGATGAAGGTTGCAGAATGGAAGATAAAGGAGATGGCTAAGATCAGGGAGATCGAAATAGGCAAGATCAATTATGTAAATGAGACCATGAGGGTTCCAATGGACAACTATGGCTGCGTCATAGCCGCCTTGGTTTTCTCTCCTGAAGGTTAAGGGGGAATCCTCTTAAACTGATTATACGAGAGGCAATTATTATCCAAGGAGAATCGACAACCGTGAACTCACGATTGAAGGTTAAAATATTGCGCAACGCCAAGGTATCAACACATCCATTCACTGATTACTTCAAAGGATTTGAGAGCGTTGAAGCTGTCAGGCGGATATTTGGCGAAAAGACGAGCGAAGTGCTCCGTAACCTTAAGGTTGAGTTCAGTGGAAGGATGGGCTACATGGGGATCAGCAACGTAGACGGACATCTTATGGTTAGCGCGTACTACCTGAACAACGGCGACATCGTCGACATATACTTAGACATAATCCATGAGCTGACCCATGTGAAGCAATTCATGGAGGGAAAGGAGCTCTTTGATAGGAATTACAGCTACGTCGATAGGCCGACGGAGATTGAGGCCTTTCGACAAGCGGTCGAGGAGGCGAGATACTTAGGATTAAGTGATGAGCGAATCTGCGAATACCTGAAGACCGAGTGGATGAGCGATGGGGACTTGAAACGATTGGCTAAGACTCTCAAAGTTAAATGCAGAGCATTTTCCAGTTAAGTCTTTTATGAGAGTTCACCCCCTAAAAATTCAGCATCGATTTATGACTTGCGATACAGTATGCGACTTTACAGAGTAGGATCGATTTATCCTGTGGAAAAGTGTTATTGTGAGGTCTCAGCTTAAACGGATCAAAAATCATTTTTGTTTAAGGAGGTATAAGACGAAAGAGGTCATGGAGTCCAAGCACGAGTTCTCAATCATTGATGAGCACATTAGCCTCTGCCCATCGTAGACATAGTCATCAAATGATTATGTTGGAGGATAAGGAACAACATCTTTCTGTCTGGCTTTGTCCTTGTGGAAGCGTGTCCCTCCGAGGACGAGCTCGCAGAGGACACAGTTTGAAATTATTTTCTAATACGACAGCACTTTGCATCTTTGAGGCGACGTTTAACAATATAGTGATATACATTACCTTTTCTTTTAAAGTCATCATCTTTTAGATGAGGATTTAAAAATTACACGGGCTATAGTAAAAAAAAGGAGGAGTCAAGCTAGGATCTTTCCGATTCTAGATTAGGCTTGACTTCTAAAGGCCATGTAGCTAGTGTACGGCGGTCGGATATCGCTTTGCCAGTAGATACACAGTAGCTCTCCACGGTGATGTAGCTCCTCTTCAACGACATGCATCAGAATATCTTCAATCATATATCGATTGATCTTTTCATCTCTTCCTTTAAACTCGAAAACACTTTGAAGCTTCTCCTCTGTCAGTGTCTCTAGATATTCGTTTGTATCAGCCTCAACTTTATCAGCATATTCTTGGATAGCATTAACATTAGCGAATTTCGTAAATGGTGTACCAAAAATTCCTTCTGTGCTTTTTCCACTGAGGCGCCTGATCCAGAATTGCTCAGATTGGAGGCTGTGCACAAAAATGTCTCGGATACAGTCAAAGCTAGCACCACAGCTTTCAATGACCTTTTCCCAAGGAATCTCGGCCATGCTTTTGAGGAATTTCCGTCTGGAATACCAGTTATAGTCAAACAGGTTCTTAATATCCAATAGTCATCTCCAAAAATATTATGTTTTGCTTTCTAATAAGTCATAACACAGATGGAGGAGTAGAAAAAAATGTCAAAGATAGTTGCGACAAAATCCATTCCACAGGTTGTGGAAAAATAGGTTATGGTTGATTATATGTATGATCTATCTCATTTTAATTCGGGTATTAATATGTCATGATGAAACAAAAGAAGTATAGCACCCTTCAGGTTATGGGACCTGAACATGAGTTTGCTATCATTGATCAGGATCTCAAAGCTCTTCCCATCTCTGATAAGGTGATCAAGAAAATACATGGACGTATAGTAAACAATGTACAAATTGGTAGGTGCATTCTTGGTAAAGAACTTCAATCTCATGTCCTTGAGTTCAAAGCAACAGAACCCTTTGAAACTCCTAAAGTTTTTGAAGAAGTCATGTATGACGCTGTAATTCAGATATTGGAGCTATTGCAACAAGAATTTGATGCGTCCTTACTAGGAACAGGAATGCATCCATTTTTAGAACTTTCAGATGCACGAGTATGGTCGCATAGGGATAGGAGAATTTATGAAGCGTTTGACAGAATATTTGATATTCACCAACATGGTTGGCTAAACATACAATGTTATCAACTTAATCTACCTTTTTCTAACGAACAAGAAGGTGTTATATTGTATAATCAGATTGCAAATATTCTACCATATTTACCTGCTGTTTCTGCCTCATCTCCTGTATATGAATCAAGAATAGGTAGGTATAAAGATAATCGCCTACATTTCTACAGGATCAATCAGAAAGAGGTTCCATCGATAACTGGAGCAGTGATACCCCGATATATCAATTCTTTTGATACTTATAGAAGACTCACTATTGAGAAGTATTTATCTGATCTTTCGAAGATAGGTGCTCCCAGTTTCCTTATGGGCGATTGGGTGAACTCTAGAGGAGCAATCTATAGATTTGACAGGAAATCGATAGAGATTAGAATTATGGATGAACAAGAGTGCATTAAATCTGATGTGGCACTTAGTTGTTTTATCAGAGCGATATTAAGGGGATTAATGGAAGATGAAAACTGCTTCCGATTTGAATTACTCAATAATGACTTTAATGCCATTGTTAAGCATGGTTTAGATGCAGACGTTCTTTACCCGAACACTTCTACTGCAAGGGAAGTATGCTGGCACTTGTACAAAATTGCTAGGGACTACTCCACAGATGAAGAAAGAGACTATTTAAAAATAGTCAGAGAAAGAATTCGTTATGGGAGTCTTTCAGATCTAATTGTAAAACAAATAAAAGAGAAAAGCAAAAGCAAGAAAACCTGTTCTGACGCTCTTTTTTCTGTGTATTCTTCTCTTTCTGAGTGTTTGAGTAATAACAAAGTTTTTCAATAATGAATATCTGACAAAGGTTTTGCTGTATGTCACATCGAAAGGTCTTTTGAAGTTTGCTTCTACTTCAAATGTACGCCGATTTTCCAGTAATGTCTTCCGTGTATCGTCCAGCCTCCGTCCACTACGATTGATGTTCCGGTTATGTATGAGGATTCATCAGAAGCTAGGAAAAGGGCGACTTTGGCTACTTCTTCAGGTGTTCCCGAGCGTTGAAGAGCTATGTCTCGTTTAAAGACTTTCATCCTTTCAGGGTTTCGGATGAGGTCCTTGACCAAAGGTGTGTCTATAAGACCTGGGCAGATGCTATTAACTCTTATGTTGAACCTTCCATACTCGCTGGCTAGATTCCTGGTCAAGCCGACTATGCCAGCCTTCGAAGCATCATATTGAGCGACGCCAAAGCCCAGCTCTGTGCCAGCTATGGAGGCCGTATTTATTATGGATCCACAGCCTCGCTTCTTCATGTGAGGTACAGCAGCGATTGAAGCGTGGAATATGCTTGACAAGTTAACAGCCATGGTGTCATTCCATCGCTGCTCAATCGTCTCGCCTCTGCCGATAGTTCCAGCATTGTTAAAGAGTACATCCAAGCCGCCATACGTATCTACGGCTAATCCAACCATTGCATTGATATCATCAATTTGAGCTACATCTGACTTTATGAAAATAGCTTCACCTCCAATCTTCGCTATCTTCGCAAGAGTTTCATCTTTGTTGGAATCGTTAAGATCACCGATCACCGCTTTAGCGCCTTCAGAAGCGAATAGAATGGCTGTGGCTCTCCCAATTCCAGAGTTTCCACCAGTTATTATAGCTACTTTCCCCTTTAGTCTCACGTGCACAAGCCCCTATACCTGACCCTTTGATATCTCGAAACTTGCATTTATAATTTGAGAAGAACATTTGAATTCAATATCAGTTTCAGGCAAGAGGGTTAAGGCATTCGGTACTTCTGTAAAAGGAGTTAAGCGGGTTTATGTCACTAGGCGTCATAGTCTGGCGGGATTGGCACTATGGATGTGTATTTGAGACTTTCTGATTAGGGTGCAACGAGATTATATGGATGCCCACGGGATTTGAACCCTCAATTTATCTATCATTATATTCCTCAGAAAAATGTATCGAGGGATAGGTTTGTTCTTATAGATAACGCTAAAAAACTGATAGGAAAATAAGCGCTAGTGAAAGAAATTGTTTGGTTGGATTGAGGATAGATTTTCAGGAAGAGGAAGTATAAAATGTCCTATGAAATCCAACCTCACCTTCAGTGGAAATGTGCCATAAAATCCTTTTTTTTCTGTTCTGCACGTTTATTTGGCTGGTCTTTCTCTAATTAGAAATGCAAGAGGCACCATTGTTTCTGTTATTACACTAATCATTACTACTCCTGCGAAGAAGGATCCTGTAAGATCCCTAAGATAGCCAAGTAAGAACGGCCCCGCAAAGCCGCCCATCTCCCCAAAGGTGAAGTATATACCGGTTACAGAGCCCATGTAATTTGATCCAACCTCGGGTAATTCCATAAGAAAGACCATCATTAGGGAGTGGAAACCTGCATATGTAAGCCCATAAGTTATTAGACCCACCCAAAAAGGTATACCAAGGGTGGTTCCTATCATGAATGTACTCACACCGCCTAATAATAGAGTAAGAATAATTAAGTGCTTTCTAGATCCTACATGATATGATAACCTCGGAATAATTAGATTACCTGAGATATTGAAAAGCGTGAAAAGAGAGGCTACAAATCCGGCGTCTACTGGGGAAATCCCTTCGGACTCCAAAATTTTTGGAAGCCAACTTCTTAGGCCGTGAGTGATTAAGAAGAATGAAATGCCAACGATGACAGCAACCCAAATATTTCTATGTTTAAGAAGCTTCGGCATAACATTGAGTACTGATGATCGGCTTTGCGAAAGACTAGGTTTCTGATTACCTGCATCCGAAGGTTTTCTCCCCGCTAACACCCAAATTATGAGAATCATAAACCCGAATACGGCGTATAACCTCAAAGTGTTCCTCCATGTTCCCGCAAATGGCAGAAGGACACTATTTGCTATAGCTAAAGAAAAAGAATTCCCTGCTCTAGAACCAGTAATACAAATACCCATTGCCGTTCCCCTTTCTTTGCCTAGGAACCATGAGGCTACGAGTTTTGGTAGACCAATTGAGATTATTGGACCACCTATGCCGAAAATGGCAACAGCTATAAACATGGTCTCAAAACTGGTGGCAAACCCCCTCAAGGCTGCTGAAATTGAGATTATTGTTGCCCCCAAAGCTAAGGAGATCCGCGTTCCCACACGATCTGTCAGAAGACCTCCCATTAACGCTGCCCCTATATAGGTCAGTTGCCAAGCGCCCATTATGGCACCCGCCTGAGAATATGTTAGGTTAAGATCTTGGATTATCAAAGTTAACAGCGGTGACATAGAAATCCCGATCATGCCAAAGCTAAAGTAGATGAGCCATGCTAAGAATAACATCACCCATCTGTATGGAGAAACGCTCGTGTTGGACCCGTGTGAGAGTCTCTCATATTCTTTTACCATATTTCATTTCTCTACTTCTCTAAGAAGTTGCTCCGAAGATAAGTTTTGTTAGTCTGCGTGCGAAAGAGTTCATTTGGATTACCTACGGATAGCGGAAATGGAAAACCTTGGTGGATTCGTTGTTATTGTTCCGCAATCCTTCTCCTTTTTCTATGATAAGTTGTTTTAATACCCTTTTTCTATTAAGTGTATTCGTCAATATCCAACCAGTTGAACTTCCTCTGAAGAGTTTTTGGGTAGTACTGTTTCCAATTGTAGTCGACCTTTTTCCCCCATTCGTAGTAGATTCGTGGGTCGATGTAGCTCTTCAGGGATGTCGCGAGATTGTATTCGAGTGTCTCCTTCTGAGTTACTATCTTGAGCCTCAGGCTACCTATCGCCACTTTGTCACGTTGCCTTCTACTCGCTAGACTCTGTTTTAGCTTTTTCATCTGCATTGCGTGCTTGATCTTCAGCTCCTTAAGACGCTGATTTTGAAGATTCACCATCTCTCGCTTATGTCTAACTCGTTTCTTTAGGGCGCGGACAGATTTACCCTTTTGTCTCTTGTCTGCGAGTAGATGGAGATTGGCATCCAGCTTTTCCTTCATCTCATTCAACTTTTTCTCCATCTTTTTCAGTCTCTCATTGAATCTTTGTTTCCGCTCCACAGCTTTCTGTTTTAGCTTAACCTGAGCCTCCTTCGCCCGCTCCTTTAAAGCATTGATACGGGCTTTCTTCTTTTCTAAAGATAGTTTCCAAGTTTTTGGAAGAACGATACGCCGATGGTTACAGATCTTTGCAGCTTCAAGGTTCGCCATAGTGGCGATGTATCTCTTCCTGTATTCAGGATCTTCGAGTTTGACAGGAGTCTTTTCAAGCTTTGTCTCAACGGCTTCTGAGGCATAGCATGTGCGAAACACCTTCGCTGAGAGACCAATCATCACCTCATCTAGGAATTCGCTCACATTTTTTGACCCGACGCCATCAAAGAGTGTAGAACTCGTCTTTGCTTCAAACTCCTTTAGGTTTCGGATAACATTCCCGGGAAGTTCAACTGTGAAGACATGAGGTACAGAATCCTTCCCTAAAAAGTTGAATGTTACGGTGCCGTCCCCGTTGTAGTGTATATGTTCTGGTCGAAGGGTTGAGGCTCCAACAGTGTCTGCCTCGTCAGGATCCTTTTCATCGCCGACCCTGATTCTTAGCTTATCGATAAGGAAACAGACGGTCGCGGTCTTCCTCCGTCTTATATCAGCGGCGTCTATGTTATCCCAAATATGCTTCTCGACTAATATGAGGTTTTGGCGGAGTTCTCTTGCTTTGTTAAACTTCTCGATATCCTTTCGTTGTTTTATGATGCTGGAGTCAGAAAACCAGACATATTTCATCTTACCTGTGAGTTTATCCCGCCATTTTGCGATCCACATTGCCTTAGGTTGCCAGACTATAGTCTTCCAGTTACCCAGCGGTTTAGGGGAATCCGGCGAGAGGTTGAGCTCGATATCTTCCTGACGAGGTCCCTCCTTCCAGCGACCCCTTAAAGGGTGTTTTCCTCGACCCATGAAGATGGAGCTGGGTTCTACGGCATAGTTAGCTACCTCTATTCGGACACCGTCGACCCATGCATATCCATAGCGTTCCTTGTTCGCCTCCCTTTGCTCTTTCCTCTGAGCCGCCAGCTGTCTCTTATCCTCCCTTGAGAGGTTCGCCTTCCGTTCCCGCTCCTTCTCGACAAAAGAGATAACCTCGGAGTAGTCAATATCCCCAAGTTTGACTTTAATGCCGAGCTTCCTAGAGAAGTCACTGTGAAAGTTCTTGGCGAAGATACGATCTTCGACGTAGGAAGTCCCAACTTTCTTAGCCCAAGCTAGAGCCATTTCCTCCTTCTCTGGCGTAAGCTTAATCTTCCTATCTTTCACCTCAATGGTGAGATTTTTCCCCTCGTATCGGGGTGAAACCAGAACGCCGTAATGGTGCAGATGCTCCATTTGTTTTTTCACCTTATTAGTTTCGTACCAGGCGCGCGGGCGGCAATAAAACCTCACTTTGTTTTAGGACTTCCCTTTATCTCAATTAACGGGCAAAATTTACTTAAAATCTTATCCCTTCATAGAATAGGAATAATCTTTAAAAAATATGTTCGCTTCATCTAGCAAGAGAGTAAGAATAAAAAAGTAGCAATGAACTACAGATATGAATTCGGAATTTCTTAAAAATTGTATTTGCAAAAGATCTTAGTATATTTGTTTCCAGAGAATAAAAGTGTATTTTTTAGATACTTTTTATAAAAAGGATTGTTTTTTTCTAAACATATCTAGCAATAATAGCTAGTAAGCCTGTCAAAATGGATATGGAGGCACCTATTGTGTCTCCTACCAAATATGCCACAAATCCAAAGATCAACATGAATATCCCCCCTGTAGTTGCTTTCTTTCCTCCAGCCTTTGTCATTCGCGCGGCACCTAAGATCAGGAACCCTAGACCGCCAAGAATACCAGCACTTACTATACCTGTAAGGCATTTAATGGGCTTTTCCAAGATTTCGGGTATATGATCAAAAAAGCTAAAGAACGCAAATAAAATGCATACAACACCCGCGATTAGGCCAAGAATCCCAGCCGCTTCATAAAGTGATCTCTTTACCATTTTGATCCCATAATTTTAATTACCGATATAAAGACCTTTTCTGATTTATGAACCTCAAATTCTGATGGCATATCATTGTTGATTGGATTATCCCCGCTACCCCCTAACACAGGTACACTAGTAGATGAAGACTTGTCCTTAGATAATAGGAGTAAGAATAAACACTTTATACCTTCTATAAACTATTCATATTTAAGGCCCATTAGAAGGGAAAGAAAAGTGAAAGTTGGAATCTTAAGTGGAGGAGGAGACGCCCCGGGAATCAACGCAGTTATCAGAGCGGTTGTGAGAAAGGGAATTCTCAATTATAGTTATGAAATTGTTGGAATCAGAGATGGATGGCGAGGATTAATTGAAGGTGAATTCATCCCAATTGGTTTAGAAGAAATTTCTGGAATACTTCCTCGTGGAGGATCCATTCTCGGAACTTCGAGAACAAACCCCTTCAAACGTGAAGGTGGACCGCAGAAAATTCTGAAAAATGTCAAAGAAAATGGCCTCGACGCTATAGTTGTCATTGGAGGAGAGGATACTCTAGATGTGGCGTATAAGCTTTATGAAATTGGGCTTCCGTGCGTTGGGGTGCCTAAAACAATTGACAACGATCTGGCT
>Ga0209636_10001530_pt1 | contig 23459 bp, 15 predicted proteins | sample DeeMarSWOR152_54_FD_187464 | JGI IMG/M metagenome (GOLD analysis project Ga0209636, IMG submission 187464) | Marine sediment microbial communities from White Oak River estuary, North Carolina - WOR-1-52-54 (SPAdes) (version 2) | ecosystem: Environmental > Aquatic > Marine > Intertidal zone >...
TAGCCGATTTCAAATTAAGAATGGAAATTGTTGAAGAAATAAGATTAAAGCAAAGCTGACAATAATTACCAAACACTAATAAGCAACCAGGGGGATGAGAACTGGTTAAAAGTTCCTCCCCCTTTTATTATTCTTAAGAAATCTACAAAAAAAATCTAAGGAAAAGAATTAGCTTAAAATCACTTTTGAAAGGAGTTGAAAATGTAAAAAAAATCATGACAAACTTAATTTAAAGCAAATGAAATTTTCCTAAAATTTAATCACAATTTAAGTTTTGCAAATATTTATTGGAGGTAATAACCATGAAAAAACTATTCTTAACTTTGGTTGTGCTATTTGTTTGTATTGGTTATTTACAAGCAACTGAGTACTATGTTAGTCTCAATGGTTCGGACAGCCGAACGGGTATCTCTAAAGCCCAGGCCTGGTATAGCTTCGATTATGCTATGTCACTGATGAAACCTGGCGATGTGATGATTATTGAAGATGGCGTTTATTCTCAGTCTATTAATGTTTCAAAATCTGGCACCGCTTCTGCCCCAATCATCATAAGGGGTAGAAGCAGAAATGGCGTTGTAATTCTTGGCACCACTGGGGGGATAAACATTTCAAACAAGGATTATGTGACGATTGAGGATGTGACGGTTAGAGGTGGCAGTCAGGGAGTTTATGTCACAGGTTCCAATCATGTCACGTTAAGGCGGGTTGACGTGTTTGAAACTGTCCAGGTTGGCATGTATTTTAAAGACAACAATGATGATTTTTTGATAACTGAATGCCGAGTGGAAAACATGACTGGCAGCGGGAACAACGGTTGGGGAATCCGCCTTTATGACAAAAATGGTCCTGGAACGGGCAAAGGCATAGTAGAGAAGTGTAGCATCAGGCATGGCTGGAGGGCTGGCGTGCGTGTGGAAAAAGTCATGGTGGATTTTTTGTACAACATTGTTGAAGGCTGGGGAGGAGATGGAGAACGGGATCATGGAATTTACTACGGCAACCCGGCACCAGTCTATAAAAATGGAGCGACTTCCATTATTGAAGGAAACATTTTTAAGAGTAATCACGGATATGGACTGAAAATATCCTGCTGGTATGACCCTGCAAACATTATTGTCAGAAACAATATATTTGCCGAAAATCTTTTTGATGGATTGAGCGTGGAATTTGGCGTTGACGGCGTTAAGGTGTACAACAACACTTTCTACAATAACAAGCGCAACACGCTTCAGCTCTGTGCCTACAATTACAAATCAAACCATTCCAATAAAAACATTAAGATCAAGAATAATCTGTTTTACAGCGATAAGGGCAACCTGGTTCTGCTAATGGATGATAGCCTGGAGGGCTTGGAGATGGATTATAACTGCTATTATTCAGCGGCAGGCACCAAATTCATAACCCGTAAGAATCCTAAGATTTATACCAGCTACTCATCATTTTCCGCCTGGCAAAACAACAATATAGCTCCCTCGACAGACGAACATTCTATTTTTCAAGATCCAAGACTGACCAATCCTGAGCAAGGTGATTATACCATTCAATCAAATTCACCATGTATTGATTTTGGAATAGCTTTGGATGAAGTTAGTTATGATTTTGACCATGTATTTAGACCTCAAGGTATTGGTTATGATATTGGAGCTTATGAATATTCTTCTGGTAATTCATCAGCAGAAACAGTTCCACCCTATACAACAGGTCATAATCCTTCAAAGAATACCAGTTCTGTACCCATTAATACAAATATTGTTGTTCATATTAAAGACAATGGTAGTGGAGTAGATCAATCTTCTATTGTCATGACAGTTAAGGGTGATCAAGTGTCGCCTATTATTACAGGTACTTCTGTTGATTACACCCTCATCTATGATCCACCCGTTGATTTCGGTTATAATCAACAAATATTCGTGACCATAGATGCAAAAGATCTGGCTAATCCACCGAATGCTATGCCACAGAACTCTTATTCTTTTACTACAGCGAATATAAATACAAATTCTCCTGATGTTATGATTTGGTTGGAGGCAGAAAGTGGAGTGCTAACTGATCCGATGCAAATTATCACCGATATGAATGCCTCTGGAAATCATTATATTTATGTTCCCAATGGCAGTGGAAGCGATGGTAATGGTAAGTCGGAATATAAAATTACTATTCCTAAGACTGGCAACTATATTATCTGGGGGCGGGTATTAGCTTCTACTGGTGGCGATGATTCCTTTTATATATTGATGGATGGAGATAGGGAAAGACTTTGGGATTGTTTATATGATGGACAATCGAGCCAATGGAAGTGGGATCAAGTTACTGAACGGGGAAATGGGGCTTATAATAATCCACAATATGACCCAGCTATCTTTACCCTCACCGAAGGGGAACATACGTTAGTTGTAAAAGAACGGGAGGATGGTACACAATTGGACAGACTGTTATTGACAACAGATTTCGATTATGTTCCAGATGAATATTCTACTATTAGTGAAATCAGTACAACAGTTCCCGAGCAATTTAATTTACAACAAAATTATCCCAATCCTTTCAATTCTGAAACAGCGATTAGTTATCAAATTCCGATATCATCTCATGTGACGATTGAAGTATTTAATTTTATGGGACAGAAACTGCGAACCCTGGTGAATGAAGAGTCAAATGCTGGCACCTATCATGCAATATGGAACGGTTTGGATAATCATGGACAACCCGTAAGTAGCGGTATTTATTTTTATGAAATGCGGGCGGGTAATTTTACTGCGATGAAGAAAATGTTGCTTGTGAGATAAGCTGATGATTGACTACTTTTGTTATTTTGGGATGTTAATATAATAGATGAGTCTGCTCTAAAAACCGATTCCATCGCTAAATCATTGTAATTTGATCAAATAAAAACAGTAACTTATAAAAGCGATGGAATCGGTAACCAACCTTTTTAGATCGGACTCATAGATCAAATTATAATAATTTTAAGATCATCTGAGAATTAGTTGCAGCTCTTAAATGAAACATATGGTACTAACTCGTTGAAGCTATTGTTTCTATCTTATAAATAAGGTTCCACAACGTTTTTCGTATAAAAAATCATTTGACTCGACTGATCTAACTATATGAAAATCAACAGGCTAAATGATTTCTCAATAAAGAGAACTAAGACGTCAATAAGATAAAAAATATCGGCCTGACAAAACAAACAGATTAATCACTTTTCATTGAGCTTGTTTTTTAATGGCTTACAAAAGAAACTATGCACCGCAAACTCAGAAGAACCTTATTTTAATCATCATTATTGATAAAAATGCAAACAATAGTTACTATTTTGTCTTCTTTTTTTGTAACCCATTAAATTTCAATATACTATTAAAGGTGTTTTAAAATAAGTAGGAAACTTTAGCTAGAACATAATTCCAGAACTATTTAGCAATGTAATGCATTACTAAAAATAGTACGAGAAATGATTCTACGTTGTTTGGATAGCTATAATTTATTATTAGTTGCATTACTAATATAAAAATCATGGATAAATTTTACTATATTAACCTCATTGAAGTTTTCACGGACTCTGTTTAAACCTCTCTTGCCCATTTTTTCTCTCAGCTTAGGATCATTGGCAAGAATTTTTACTTTTTCAACCATAGCAACAACATCTCCAGGAGGAACCAGATATCCTGTTTCACCATCTAAAACTAATTCCTGGGTCCCAATCACATTTGTCGCGACTACTGGTTTTTGCAAAGCCATTGCCTCCATTATAGACCGAGGAATACCTTCCTTCTCTGAGCATAGCATGACTATATCACTTGCCGCAATCAATCCGTGAGGTCGATCTGTAAAGCCTATTAAATTTATGCAATTATCCAATCGCTTTTCAATAATATCTCTTTTCAATTGATTTTCAAGTACACCTATCCCAGCAATTACACATGATACTTCAATGACCTCTCTTTTAAGTTTTTGAACAACTTCTAAGAAATCACCAACTCGTTTTACAGGTTCAAATCTACTAAGCAAAACGAGCTTTAATCCTGGACCAGGATATTCTTTTAACGCTATTGGCAACTGAGATTGAGCTGCTTTTATCACAAACTCTATATCTATACCATTTCCTTCAAAGGAGACTTTGCTTTCATCGCCTATGAGCCTTACACATTCAGGCAGCTCTCGTTCATTTTGTGTAAAGATGTGATTTCTAAATCTGCATGCTATTTTTTCAAGAAAACGATATATCAGATATATACTCTTATTCTGACCCTCAAAATAAGGGAGACCGTGATAGGTATGGAAAATTAAAGGCACCCGCGCCATTTTCGCTGCTATGGCAGTGATAAATCCCGCTTTTGCAGTATGCGAATGAACGATGTCAAATTTGTTATGCTTAAGTACCTTATAAAGCTGAAAAATACTTTTCAAGTCTCCAATAGGCATTATTGTTCTTGCCATATTAATAGGAATATGGGTTACGGCGGATTCCAGATCAATGTCCATATCATTTGAAGATGATATTATTGTTACATCAAAGTTGCGAAATTTTTTCAGTAGCCGCAATTTGGAATCAAGAATTGTAACAGCAGAAACGTATGCAGTGATCGTATGAGCAATTTTCAATCTTCTAATTTTCTCATTGTCATGCATTTATTTTTGACCTCTGTACAAAAGCGCAACGAACACTAAATTATCTATTTATAAGTTATCAAATAGGAATTTCAAAATTTCGTATAGTTAACCTATATTTATTATTAGAACCTCGTGGTATTTTGTCAACAATCTTTGGGGTAATCCTAACAGATTCGCCCACCCTTTGATGAATTTCCTTTAATACTGCTTTCAGATGTTCTTCTTTAAATCTATTTTTATCAGGAACTATGAATAAGTCAATTTCTTCAAGGCTATTTTGAACAAACTGAACTTCGATAACATCATTTGGAAAAGCTTTAATTGAAGGGCTTAATCGTCCTATATATCCTCTTTCTTTAGTAAAAAGTAAATCATCAACTCTTCCAATGATTTTTTCAACAAGGGGAAAATTTCGACCACAAGCGCATTGCTCTTTAGAAATTATAACTGTATCGTTTATTCTGTACCTGATTAAAGGAGTTCCTTCATTTGAAAAACAAGTTACAATGAGTTCTCCTAACTCACCTTCTTTATAGACATCATTCATTTTATTATCTAAAATTTCAAAAATTCCTGAATCCAAATTTAAATGAAGTCCACCATACTCACATTGAGTTATAAAAGGTGCTCCATCAGATGAAGCATAATAATTAAAAACTTTGGTTTGAAAAACATTTTCGATTTTTTCTTTTTGATAATCAAGCAAAGTCTCCCCAGTAGTAAAAATCGCTTTAGGTTTAACATCAAGTCTATACTGATATTTATCCACCCATTGAGCTAAAATAAAAATCGCTGATGGATATCCCTCAATAATCAGAGGTTTGAATTTATTTAATGCATCAACGTAACTTTTTAAATATTTGTCATTCATATGATATGTTGAAAAATAGAGTTGATGTCCAAACAAGTTGTATCTCCAAAATGTTTTTGGATTTGTATCTGTAGTTATAATTTTGCCTGTAAAGGTCGCTACCCTATCACCACGTTTCACTCCAGCCCATATTCTTTGCCTTTCAATCAGAGCCATCTTTTCTCTGAAATTTTCTTTCGTAAAAAACGCTTTCAACGATTTTCCCATTGTACCACTAGTATGGTATTCAAATAACTCTTTTCTTTTAAAGTTTTTTGCTGTTAAATCCCCAATATGAATTCTGACTTCTTCCTTTGATAGTACAGGAATTTTTTTAAGTTCATCTAGATTGGAGAACTTTGATGGTTCAAAACCAATTTTATCAAAACATTTTCGATAATATGGTACATTTTTATAACAATGTTCCAACAATTTTTTGAGTCTATTGAACTGGTATGAATATAGCTCATCTTTAGAATAAAATTGGGTTTCCTTAAAATGTTTCACATATTTTTTAAAATTTCCACCATATCTGTTTATCTCTCTTTTCCAGCCGTATAGTGATGTGTAAAAATGCTGTAAAAAAACTGGAGAAGAGAAATAAATTATATTTTCAATTTTCATTCTATAGCGCTCCTTAATTATTGGTGCAATTTTTCATCAATCAATTCATTATATAATGATAAAATCCTTGGAATAACTTTATTTGCTGAAAAATGTTTTTCAATTCGTTCTCTTCCCTGTACTCCCATTTTTTTGGCAACTTCATAATTATTTAACATCCATAATATCTCCTTACCTAGTTTCTCTGAATCCATTGGTGGCACCAGCTTTCCAGTAACGTTATTTATAACTAACTCTGGATTACCACCTACAGAAGTTACCACAACTGGTTTGGCCATAGCCATTGCTTCTAATAGTGAAAGAGAACAATCTTCTCGAAGAGATGAAAGTACATATAAATGAAAAATATTGAGCCACTCGACTATATTATTTTGAAATCCAAGGAAAAGAACATTTTTGGAAATTCCCGATTCTTTAGATATGTTAATCAACCGATCCTTCAACGGACCGGTACCTATTATAACCAATTTTACATTCGGGTAGACTTGCAATACATTCTTCATTGCGAACAATGTATCTTCTATTCTTTTTATTTCCGCAAGTCTAGTTACCATCCCAATAATTTTATAGCCTTCCAGATTATTTTGCTTTAATAGATTATAATTTATATTACTACTTGGATGAAAATTTTCAACATTAATAAAATTATGTATGGTGACTAATTTTTTAGTATGAATTTTTTCCCTTCTTAATCTTATGCTTTTAGAAGCATTTGAAACGGTTATGATTTTATCAACAAAACCTTGAGTGATCCTATCTAGTAAAATCAAATATTTCTTTTTCCAGGTTGATAAACCATGTTCAGTGGCTACTACAATTGGTATTCTTGCTAGTTTTGCAGCAAATCGAGTAACCATATTTGAGTAGAACATATGAGAATGAACTATTGCTATTTCTTCGTTCTTCATTATTTTACTCAACTTAATTGCAATAAAAATATCAAATCTAAATTGCCTTTTTAAAATGATTAAATTTATCCCAAGATTTTTCGCTTCGCTAAAAAGAGGACCTTTTTTGCCTAATAAGACAATCATTGGGTGAAAATTTCCGCTTTTTAATAATTCATTTGCTAAATAAAGCACATGTTTTTCTGCTCCTCCAGCCGACATACTGCTTATCACAAACATTATTTTAAATTTTTTCATTAATTCCCCTGATTTATTTTTTTTGAAAATTCTTTAATGCCTTTCCAAATATATTTCCAAATAATTTATCTTGTCCACGGTTTAATTGAAGTTTTAAGAAAAATCGTTCATACTCTTTTTTGAAAAATTGAAATTTAAGAGGACTTACTGCTGAAATTCGACTAATTTGAAAGGAATCATTCCCAAATTTATTTGGGAATATACCTTTTGTTGTACTAATGTAGCCAATATTTTTAGCGATTTGTAAGGTAAAAGAATTACATCCTCCCCCAGGCCAACAAAGAAATTTTACTTGCTTTTCTAAATTGTCCTCTATTTGCTTTTTACTTTCTGCTAATTCATAATAAATCCGTTGCTCGTATTGTTTTTCTGATTCCATTTCCCCTTTTAATTTATTTTTGGAAATATAGTTACTAGCTATATTAAATAGCTTTTTTTTCCAATCTGGTGATTCAAAGAAAGTTCTGTTCCCCTTTTTTTTCACATAAGATACTAACTCTTCTTTTATATTTGTATCTTCAAAATATTGTCTTGAGACTAAAGCTTTTCCATGAGCATAAATTGGACGTCCATATTCAATATCTTCTTCATTATATTCTGTGAGCCATTGAGATTTTTTTTCAGGAAATTCATTCCAATAAAGCCAATAATAAGGTGCATGAGGATGATAGAAATCAACAATAGTGTATCCACAAAAATACCAGGTGTGAGTATAAGCATGTGATTGAATATCGATCAGTCCTGTCTCTTCCATTTTTTTCATTTCATCCCAGGATAAATAACCCCACCAGTCGAGTTCATCTAAATCTAATTTATTCGACCAAACATCATCAATAGTTGGTCTTATAATATTTCTCTTATCAACAAAGCTTGGATTAACATAGATTGTTGCTTTCATATTGTACTTTTTTAATATCGGAAAGGCAAATACCCAATTGTCTAAAAAGCCATCATCAAATGTAATTACGATTGACTTTGGTTGTATTGGAGCATTATATTTCATATAATTATACAGTTCTTCTAAATTAATAGCATGGAAATCATTTTTATATAAATACTTAATTTGATCCTGGAATAATTTTAAAGAAAAACTTAAAAAGCTCCAAGGTCTAATTGTATTGTGATCACCAATACTATGATAATATAAAACCGGAACAGATATTGATCTTTCTAACAATTTTCTTCCTTTCTAATATGTTAATAAATGTTTTAAACATTAAACATTTTAAATAATCAATCCGGTAAGGAGCCGCCAGAACCAAAAAGCTGAATAAAAAATTTGCTGCATTACCTATAACTTACATTTATCAATTTTGCCCTGAAAAAATAGCCTGCTCGGACAGATAGATTTTGCAAGTAGGCTACACCTTTAAAATGTTGGATATTGATAAAAGTTATTCAAAATTATCATACTTAATGCCTAGAAGCCGATGATGGTACATAAATTTCAAAAATAATCAAGAGATTATAGCTTCTTCAAATACGCTTATCATTGCTTTCACAATCTGGTTCCAGCTATATTTTTTCTCTATTGCCCGTCTTCCTTTCTGTCCCATATTTATTGCTAATTTTTCATCGTCAAGAAGCTGAATTAATGCTGTTGCAAGCTCATCACTATTACCTTGATTTACAATTAATCCTGCACCGATTTCTTTTATTAAATCATTGATCCCACCAACATTGGTTGTAACAATAGGCCTCGCACACGCCAAGTAGGAAAAAATTTTTAAAGGAGCCAGATCCATATTCCTAACATCATTGAAGGGTGCAACGCAAATTGAGGCACAGTTAATATAATTTGAAACTTTATTATTATCAATCCAACCGATGAAAATAATTCTATCCTCTATATTTAATTTTTTTGACAGGAATTGAAGTTTTTGTTTTTCGACACCATCGCCGACGAGCAAGAATTTAACATTACTAAATTTATTTACTATTTTAGGGACGGCTTTCAATAAAAACTCCAATCCCTGCCAACGAACAAAATTTCCCACAAAAGTTACATATTTGCATCTTTCGTCCAATCCTAATATTCTTTTGATTTCTATAGCATTTTTTGGCGTATAAAGATTAATATCTACTCCATTCGATATCGTGAATATTTTATCTTTGGCTATTCCAAAATCCTCGTTTATACTTCTACCAATGCTGGGCGTAATGACGATTATTTTTGAAGACCATTGATATATTCGTTTAACAAAAAGATGAGCAAGTGCAAGCGTTAAACTGTTACGCTTTAAAGTTTTGAATTCTTTCGCATAAACGGTATGAGCTTCTGATACAAGTGGAATCCGAATAATTTTTGCTGCAAGCGCTTGTAAAATTGATAAATAAGTTATTCTAAGATAAATAATATTGGGCTTTTTTAGTATATAAAGAAATACTATATAAAAGAACGATAAAAAATGCCATAAGAATGTCCATTGATAACGCGCCTTGCTTGTAGGGATATAAAATACATCTATATTTAACGATCCATGGTACTTCTTGTATGATGGACTCAAAAGAGTAACTGAGTGTCCTTCCTGTTTCAGACTTTTAACCACAGAAATTGTTCGTGAAGCCGCGCCACTTTTTTGTCCTAGCGGGACTTGACATACCATTAAAATTTTCATTGCCTATTAATTTCCTATGTTAAACTTTTTTCGATTCGCTAAATATTGACCCCAAATTATTACAGATCCATACCAGATGTATTGATTGCCAGTGATATCACCACTAAAAAAACTTGCAATTAAACCAAATAGAAATAAACTTAAAGAAATCAATATAATTTCTTTAGTTTCATAACCTAACTTGATTTTATAAAGTAAAGAATAAGCAATTATAATAGTACATAATAAAAAGCCTACGAAAATGAGTAAACCAATAATTCCATTTTCAGCGGCTATTTCTAAAAAGATATTGTGCGGGTATAGTTTTTCATCACGATAGGAAATTAGATTACTGAAGCCACCCGTACCAATACCAAATAGAGGTGAATCTAAAAAACATTTCCATGCAGTTGAATAATAAGATAAACGACATAAAGCGTTTTCATCTCCCCAATTACCTTCAAAAAAACCCTGAATTCGTTCTAAGCCTTTAAAATTAAAAGTATTGTAAATTACTACAATTATAATACTTATAAATATTATTGAATATATTTTTATTTTCACATTTCCTGGTGTTAGTAACATATAAATTGTGATAGAGAAACCTAATGCTAATAAAGGTCCTCTTGAACCTGAAACGAATATAGGTAGAAAAAGAAATGGTAAGCAAATTATTAATATAATTTTTGTAATATTGGTGCTATTTCGTAATTCATATAGCAATAACAAAAAACCTATTCCTAATGATCTTGAAAATAAAATTGAATTTTGATCTAGCAATCCAAATCTTGATGCTGTAACTCCCTTGCTTAAAATTACTATTGTAGATGCTATACCTAAAAAAATACTAAAGAACAACAGTAGAATAAAAATTATCTTCAAACTTTCAGTTCTTGCGGAGAAATGCAAAAATGCTAAAAAGGGGAATAATATGAATACCAATAAATTAATAACTTTTAAAGTTCCATATTCTGGTGAGGGAGAATAACTTGTACCTATCGTAAGAACAAGAGCAAATGCAAGTATTGCCAAGACTGGAGTAGAAAGCAATGGTAAAAACGTTTTGTTTTTGATAAAGGAGATTAATAATCCTAATAACGCCAAACTATAAACAGTTACAGCAAGATTACCCTGAATTCCCAAAATTTCTTTTAAGATAAAAGAAAGTGTGAAAGTACCTCCAACTGCCAAACTTAATCCCAGTTCTGGATAGTGATATAATAATGTTATGATCAAAATCAGCAGTATAAATAACACTATAATGAAAAATGAATTTATACTTGAAAGAAATTGGTTTACTATTAGAAATGAAATTGTAGCAGCTATTAGGCTGATGAATATACCCACTAGAAAACTAAGGTAATTATTATACTTCTTATATTTACTTAGTACATTCATCAATTAAATCCTATAAGTTTAATCAATTCATTAAGTTAATCAGAACTTCATGAAAAGGTTTCCGACGAAGTCCATTTTTTTTAAGTAACAAAATCACAGCTCGCCGTCTAGAGCCCAACTGTTAGATTAACGTGCCAAAAAAAGTAACAACGTCGTTGTTCTTAGCATGTTTTACTCAAAAATTCGCAAAAGGAAAAAACGTACTTCCTTTTTGGTTAGAGTTGCGTCCTTTGTTAGGCGATTAATCTCTATTTTGAGAGAATGCTTTCTTAACCACAGATGATTTTTCAATCTGCTTGGCTACTAGCTTATGTCCTAGTTGATTCCAATGACCATCTATCTCAAATTCAAATCTTAATGAATTCTTTTTATAGTGATTGATAAAAACTGGCTGCATATCTATGATTTCGTAACCTCGCTGTGCTGCATTATTAATGAAGTAATTCCTCATTACAGAGAAATAGCATTTCTCTGCTTCAGCCAAATCGGTGTCTGAATAAAGTGAAGGCCTCATTCCATCTATGACAAACAGGATTTCTGAAGAATCTAATGCCGATCTCTTCGGTAGTTGGCGAAAAAATTCATCTACTGCACTCATTGAATCAGTTAGACGCTCTTTTGTTGTATCTGCGGCTGTATTTCCAATATATCTTTCCATCTCTGATGCGTCAGAAAAATTTTGTTCTATACTACGCCAATTCCATTGTAGGTTTAGACAAACATATCTAAAAATTGCAGACCTTCTTCCGATACGTTTAATAAAAGACGGATGATAATCCACTCTTTTTAATTCATATGGATTCTCTATATCAGATGTGGAAAAGAAATAGTACGATCCTGGTGCCTGTTTGTACTTCCACAGGCTTTCGTCAAAATCATTTCCTACGATGATAAAAATCATTGCGTTAGGTTGAAAATTATGTTTAGCATATTCAGCGTATGCTAAGTATGTAGATAATTGTGCTCCTGATGCACCGAAGCTATAGATCCTAGCCCTTCCATCAAATCTCTCAGATCGAATTCCATGCATTGCTTCTTTATTTTTAACCTGACATGCTTCTACATAACTATCACCAATAACTGCTAATAGAGGATATTTATTTTCTTTGTCATAATCCTCATCGTTTAAAAAACCATAATTATTAGAGTGTTTTCTGGTAACAATTGAGAAATATCGCCCCTTTGACCATGTAAAATCTCTATTTTCCTCAAACCGAATTATTGGATTTTCCATGTTTACTGGTAGGGTTCTCAGTCCTTCATTAGTTGGAAAAATACGAAAGACTACTTCTAATATCAATAAAACTAATGCAAAACCAAATATTACAGATATCATACGAAAAAGAAAATTTTTTAACATTGTCATTGCTATTTTATTCCTTCAGTAAATCTCATGACAACAAGCCTAACCTGCAAAAGGATAGAATCAACCAGACATCTTTTTGTTATACTGTTCACTTTAAAATCGCTAATTTGAAATTAGATTCAAATTTTGCTAGAAGGATAGTAATAACAATTTATTAGCATGAATCGATTTAGTCGAGATTACTGGTATAATATCATTACTTTCACAGGATAGGTCTATTGTCAACTGATAGATAATTTATAATTATTATTAGGTCGTTATTGAAATCCAGAAATTCATTTTTTAATAAAAAAATAAATCAAGAAACACGTTTACCTTGGTTTAACTTAATGGAAATGATTTTCTTTTCTCCCACCACTCAATGATTTCTCTCCCGCTTCTACAAAATACATTTTGACTTCCAATATGAGCAATCACTTCTTCAAAGACATCTTTCCATCTTATGAATCGATCAAAGAACGTATTATGGAATATGAATACAAGCGCTCCTTTGATTTCTTTTGTCTTCTCTATATATTCTAAAATTAGATCTTGACATTGTTGAAAAGACAAATTTCGATAATTTGGTTCACAGAGAGTACCATCCATTATCGCAAATGGAAGCTCCCAGACATTAATCACCCTATTTTCAATCACATCATACGGTTTAAATGGCAGACAAAATCCACAGCGAAATCCTTCGTGGTCTGCAAAACCCATGGAACTATCGTATAAGAATCCTGCTTTTTCCAGAATCCGCCAGGTATCGGGAGTCTTCCATCTTAAATAATGTTGACGACAACCATAATTATTATTCTTTACTACATTATCTAGTTTAATTTTTTGAGATTTCAACATATTATAATTGAGGTAACTATTAAAACTTGGATGTAGCCCAACTTCACAACCTCTTTCCTGAATCATTTTAATACGATTCATAACCTTAACATTATTTATTTTATAATCAGAATCAAAGGGTGAATCTCCATCAGTCATAAAATAAAATGATGACATTATTTCATATTTTTGTTCACACTCTAACATATCCTCAAAATTATCAAACGGTTCTTTTTTAAATTTAGAAACAACTTTCAAATAATCATAAAAATAATCCAAGGTTGATTTAAATTTTCTCTCGATAAAAATTAAACGACCAAGCCTTCTCATTACTTTATTAAATTTGTATTTTTTTACATAATCGATATCGTGAGTCACACAAACTGCAAATTCTTTTTCTCCTGGCCAAAGGGGTTTTCTTTTTAAGTTGGGATTTAATTGTTGAATCCATTCCCAAAGAAGTTCTATGTACTCGTTCACTATTGGACGATGTAGGAATCCTTCTCGGCCTGCCAAACTTTCTTCGCCTGGAAATCTATTATATCTGTCTTCATTCTTTAAGGTAATCTCTTCATATCGTGATAACATAAAAAAAATAGAAGCGATAATATCAATACTGGTTTCAATCGAATTATTAGATTTTTTTAATACACCATTTAAGTCACTAAAATCTGAATAATAAATTATGGGCAAATCACCATATTTTTTTAATGGTGTTTTTGGCATGGACGATGGTTTTAAATAATTTTTGCCAAGGAAATCCGATGCATAGATATGTATCTGATATTTCGCATTTGTACTAAGCTTATTTTTCCCATAGCTGATTACGAATGCATCTTTAAAAGCTAAATCGTTCTTTTTAATAATATTCATAGGAATCGTTTGGTATTCGATTCCATAGACTGAAAAAATCAAATCAAAGACATATTTGATAACAGAAGAGAAATTATGATTATTGTAAATTACAATTATGCTATTTTTATTCATTAGCAGTAGATAAAGTTAATTTGCTTACAAATATTAAATAAATATTAAACTAAAAATTAAAAGAAATATTTAAACGCTGAAGTCTATAAAGTAATTTGTTAGTAATTACATTGCGAAAACTTAAATCAACTTTATATAAAATCCCAATATAGGCGATTGTAGCGAATGCAATACTTATACAAATAAAAATTATTTTGCCCTCTACCCATACTAAGACACCTGCAGGAACCAGTAATAAGCACGATAAGCCTATATACCTGAGCAAAATTTTTATACCCCAACGTAAAGAAACTCCGCTATTATGGAGGATCCAGTATAGCCAAATACTATAATTAACCATACTAACAATGGAATATAATACTAATGTGATCCTGGCTTCTCCAATTTTCGCACCCAAAAATAATGCAATAAACCTACTAAATGTCAATCCTATATTAAATAATAATCCTGTTCCTTGCCTTTGTAATATGCCAAATGTTGAACTCAAAGGAGAGAATATAAATTGGACAATTACATATATACATAAAATCTGCATATAAATCCCGGCTTCGATCCATTCCTGACCAAATATAAAGCCAAACAACGGTGCGCCAGTGAAGCCTATTGCGACTAAAGGGAAAATTCCAATTTGGACAAGTCTTTTAAACACCGTTCGAACTATATTAGATAATGTCCCAGTTCTGTTATATTCCTCTGCTGCAGTTGGAAAAAATACTTGAGTAATTGATTGCCCAAGTAGGACCATCGGAAAGCTAATAAGTCTATATCCTAATGAATAATACCCGACTATGGTTGTAGAAAAATATAATCCAAGAATAATAGGAGGCAATTGTATAGATATGGTGTTAATCAATCCTGACCAAGTCTCAAATATAGGAAATTTTTTATGCCGTTTTGCTACTGTCCACAACATTTTAAAACTGAGATTAACATTCCTGGCCTGTGATACTAATTTTCTGCCAAATAAAATGAGAAGCAATAAAATTCCAACAACAGCACCACTAAAATAACCAACAAGTAGTCCTGTTGCAGAAGCACCAATAGTTACTGCCCACGTTATCATAAAAAGTCGGCTGCTAAAAGCAGTGGCGAAATCTGACCAAGCCATCGAACCGAACTTTCCTTCACGTGCCACCCAATATACTAAAGAGATTCTAAATCCTCCTATAAGAGTAAATATAGGGATTAGCCAAAGAAATATTTCCAAATCAGGCACACCAAACCATTGGATTATTTTTTGTTTCCCAACAATTACGACTGCAAAAACTATCAAGGTTAGAAGAAGAGAGGTTGCTATACTCAACGCAAAGCTGGCACTAACTTCCTTTTCGTTTTTGCCCAAAGGTATTGAAAATTCATATCGAAGGCATATCATTACAGTGAGAATACTTGTTATTGACATAAATATCTGGAGAATTCCAAAGCTACCAGGTGAAAACAGCCGAGTAATTATTGGTGCAGTTATCAAGACGATTACCTGGGCAGCTACTTTGCTTGATAGCAATTTTACAATGTTGCTGCCGAAAGATTTTTTCAGAGTATTATCAGGCATCGAGGTCGTATTACTTTTATCAGAATCCATTTTCGTATTCGCATCCGAAATTTTACAACGAATTTAGAGTAATTGTCAATAAATTAATGAATCTAAAATTCACCATCATAAAATGAAGAAATTTGGTCAATTCCCTGTAGGGAAAATCATTGAGATCATCCTTCTGTAACTTCTATTGTATAGATACATTTAATTATAATTTATTCGTTTTATCGCTTATTTGATTAAAATCATTTTTTTTGATTGAATAAAATTTTCCGTACTCATTTGACAAATATAAATACCTGAAGGAAGATTATTATTGTACTTATCCTTACCATTCCATTTAATCGAGTAGAATCCAGCCTCTATATTTTCATTCATTAACTTCACAACCTCTCGACCTTGAAGATCAAAAATAACAAGAGTGACATTATCAGATTTAGGAATTCCGTACTGAATTATTGTCTCCTGATTAAAAGGATTGGGATAGTTTTGAAGCAATGAAAAGAATTTTGAATTTCTCATATCTACCATTATTACCTTTGAATACTCATAAGTACCATCACTATCTATCAGTTTAAGTCTGTAACAGTATAATCCAGGTAAAAGATTCTCGTCTAAATAGCGATAGACTTTTGATGAAGCGACAAAGCATCTTTTAAAACCAATTTTACGAAAATTTAAGTCTTCATAACTTCGTTGTATTTCGAAACCCAAAAAATTTGATGTAGTGGATATAGTTAAAATCAACTCAACACTATTCTTAAAAATATTTACGTTGAAAGAAATAATTTTTACAGATGTGGCAGACATAGTATGAACTTCTATTTCTTGTTCATTCAGCGTACCTATCCCAAACTCGTGACATTTATCCAGGTATTGTCGTAGAGGTAAGTCATCACGGTCGGGATTTACATATTCACTACGTGAGCTTTCATGTTCCAAGCTTACTGGATAAAGTAGATACTTTGTTGCATAATAGTCCAGAGCTATTGGATCTGTGCTGGCTAGAATTGTCCGAGTATGTTCTGCCTTATCTACATCGGTGCGGCTTAACCAACCAATCCATTCAGCCGTTGTTATATTCAAATCGGCTGCTCTAATGGTTTTAAGAAAAGTACCGACTTCTCCACCTAACATGCCAGGTACTGGTCCAAAATTCCAGCCATCGAAAGGAAAGGAATGAAAATTATAATAATTTTCAATTAATTTTCCACTATCTGGGCCTCCAGATAAATCAGAAACACCTAAGTAGTTTTTAATAGCGCTTGTAGCACCAACATAACGACCATGATAGCATAATCCTGCAAAATTTATGAGCTTTATAGGTTGATCCGTATAGTTACCACCATTCCAAGCACCGTTTTTAAAATCAATAATAGTTCCACTATAAGAAGAGGTGAATATGGGATAAGTCATAATTGTCTCTCTAAAATCATCTCCGCTGGCACCGTTATTATACACGATATCTGTTCTGTAAACGTACCCATCACCATCCTCTGGGCCATAGACACGTTTCCCCCCTGTTCCTACATCTAACCAGTGATACTTTGTTACGTTACTATAGCCCTGACTGCGAAAGAGGTTGATCAAGTCTATTAAATTGTATACATTCGACACATCAGAATTTATTTCGAAATTTTTAGCCCAAGCGCCACCATTCCAGGGGCTGGCACCTCTATGATTATTATCGGCGATAATAATCTCTCCTCTGAATCCTGAAATACCCAAAACGAGCTCAATAAATCTCTTTAAAGCCGCTAAATTAGGCGATCCTTGATTCCACCATTGTGCATTTGTCTTAATAATTACTATATCCTCTGGTGTAATTATGCTTTCAATTCCTCCCATCATATCGGTGATCATTTCCATATTTTTCTCAGGTCCGTACTCGCTAGCCCAAAAAATATGAGAGGTATTGGAGATGTGCGCTTGTTTATTAATCTCGCTATTTTTCCACACTATTGGAGCGATAGCCAGCATTCCTGCGCCTTTTCCCACTTTCTTTATAAATTTTCTTCGCGTTATATCTTTTTTCTTATTCATGTCAATTCTCCTTTCTGATCAAGCGGAGCGAGGAATCTAATTAACTAATTGATATATTAAGAAATACAGATTTCTCACTCCACTTCATTCCGTTCGAAATGACATTTTAATTTTGCAGAAGTCTAAAATAGATGTATATTTTTGAAATTAATCTTAATCGACCTAATTAAGATCTAACAATTTTTTAATGACTTCAATTATAATTTCCTGTTCTTTTCTTTCTAGATAAGGATGCATTGGCAAACTCAAAACTCTTTTTGATGTTTTTTCAGATACAGGCATACTTCCCTCTTCATATCCTAAATATGAAAATGCTGTTTGCAAATGAAGCGGCTTAACATAATAAACAGCACTAGGTATATTTACTTCATTTAAGTCACTTTTAATTTTATCTCTATTATCGCTCAATATTGAATATTGTGCCCAAACAGATTTATAATTATATGGAATATATGGGATTTCAACTATTTCTTTGAGACCTTCTGAATATACTTCAGCAACATTTTGTCGTTTTTCAATCTCATTATTGAACAGCTCTAATTTCGCTAACAAAATGGCAGCCTGTATTGTATCCAATCTTCCATTAATCCCGATTCTCAGGTTATCGTATTTATTCGCGCCCTGTCCATGAATTCTTAGTGATTTTATTTTGTTAAAAAGATTTTCGTCATTAGTGAAAATTGCTCCTCCATCGCCATAACAACCCAGAGGTTTCGCAGGGAAAAAACTTGTTGCAGCTATGTCGGTAAGATTACAAGCCATTTTATTTTTATACATACCACCAAAACTTTGCGCTGCGTCTTCAATTACGAATAGTCCATATTCGTTTGCAATCCCATTAATTGAGTCGTAATCGGCTGGAAGTCCGAAAAGATCGACAGCAATAATACCTTTAGGATTGAGTCCATCAGGAATTTTAGAGGATTGTTTTATGCCTTTGATATAATCACTTATAACCTTTTTTAATTTCGTTGGGTTGAGATTAAATGTCTTAGGATCAATATCAACAAATATTGGTGTTGCTCCCAAAAGTGAAATGACTTCCGCGGTTGAGATAAATGTAAATGGTGTGGTAAAAATTGCATCACCTGGACCAACATCATAAGCCATTAACGACATTAAGAGCGCATCTGTGCCACTGGAAACCGAGATACAAAATTTAGAACCGACAAACGCTGCTAACTTTTCTTCAAGTTCCTGTATTTCTGGTCCCATGATGAATTTCCCGTGTTCTAATACAGCATTAATCTTTTGCTGAATGGTGGCTTCAATTAATTGATACTGCTTTTTAAGGTCAATAAATTGCATCGTAATATCCTTTGTATAAGTTAATTCACGTTAGGTTATTGATTTATTGTTTTAAAACTATCATAAGGGATAGAGCCTGTTTGCATATCTTCAGGCAAAGGGGCTTCTTCATCAAGATCAAGACAACGAACAATTCCGGGTTCAACTTCTTTGTAACGCATTTTACTCTCTGGACAAACCATTATTCCTTCTGAATTCGGTTTTGATAATTTTATACCATGACGGCTCATCCATCCAACCTTCTTGGCAGGTACTCCCATCATTAAAGCATAATCGGGAACATCCTTCGTTACGACAGCACCGGCTGCGATAAATGCATACCGACCAATTGTGACACCACAAACAATAGTTGCATTCGCTCCGATCGATGCCCCACGTTTGATAATAGTTTCTTCATATAAAGAATGACGATTAATTTGTGATCGAGGGTTGGTAACATTTGTTAACACACAGGATGGACCTAAAAAAACATCGTCTTCAATAACAGTTCCGGTGTAGATAGAAACATTGTTTTGTACTTTTACATTATTCCCGATTATAACGCCACTGGCAACATTCACATTTTGTCCAAAAATACAATTTTCACCAATTTTTGCATTCTTCATAATATGCGAGTAGTGCCATATCTTGGTATTGGCACCGATTTCGCATGGTTCGTCGATAACAGCAGATTTGTGGGCAAAATATTGTTTCTTATCAGTAGTAATTTCTTTTGTTTTAAAAACAATATTTTCTTTTTCAAGCGACTTTTGAGCAAAATCTAACACTTTTAATACACGATAACCCTCATGCCCATCAGTAATTGGAGATTGTCTTTTTTCAATACACTCCAAGAAATGTTTACACTCCATTAATAGAGGTTCGACTGGCTCAACAATAATCGGTTCTGCCTCTGCTTTCTCAGGTATAGGCATCCCGTTTTGCCATTTGATTGCATGAGAATATAATCGGAGTTTTTTATCCCAGGGTTGGCTATCTTCGAAAACCGCCATTTTCTTATCAGCGACAACAACCAGTTTCTGCTCTTTGAAAGGATGTAACCATGAAACAAAAATGTGGCTTTTAATTCCACTTGGAAAAGAAAGATAGGTCACAGTAACATCAGCAATTCTATTATGAAGATAGTTAGCTCCGATGGCTGAAATTTCGTCGGGCATTTCATTACACAACGCCAGAATCATGGATATATCATGGGGTGCAAAACTCCATAAAGAATTTTCTTCCCTTCTTATCTTCCCTAAACTTAATCGTGTCGAATAGATATATTGGATTCGACCTAATTCACCATTCCTCGCTAACTGCTTCAACTTTATAAATGCTGAATGATACTGAAGTAAATGGCCAACCATTAAAATCCGTTTATTTTTCTCAGCAAGTTCAATTAGTCTTTCCGCATGGTCAATTTGTAGGGCAAGTGGTTTTTCCACATATACATCTTTACCGCTGTTGAGCGCTTCCTCAGCAAATTTAAAATGACTTTCAGCAGGAGTTGCAATTACTATACCTTTTATTTCTTGATCGTTAAGAATTTCATTGAAATCAGTAATTATACGTACATCTTTATACGATCTTCTAAATTCATCAATAATATTAAAATTTGAATCACAGATTGTTTTTAAAACACCTAAATTATGGTAATTCCGAACAAGATTCTTTCCCCAATATCCTGTTCCTATTACAGCAATCGTTTTCATATTATTAGACTCCATAACATACGTTCTAATCTCTAAGCTACTTATTTATAAACAATTAATTAACAACAAAAAAATATTGGCATAAATAGATTGTTAATTGCAATAATAGCTGGTTGATAAATACACCTTTATCCATATTCATAACTCAAAATATACCTAATTACACCAATTCCAGAGATGAAAGGTTACTATTTGTCTCTAGAACATCCTTTTTTTTACACCCAAGAATATCTAAAAATTCGCATTTTGAAATCAGCCCCATATAAATATTTAGATCAAGTAGATCTACCAGAAAAGGAAAGCCAATACCAAATTAATTTAATTAATTCAATTGCTACTATTTTTCTTATAAGTCCATTCTTCCACCATTCGTTAAAATGAATTGCATTTATTTTTGGATATGAAATCAGAATTTCAATATTATCTTTTTGACATGCCCTATTAAATATTATCTTTGCGCGTCTTGTATGAAAGTTAGAAGTCACTAAAATAGCACTATTAATTTTTTTTTCTTTCAATATTTTCATCACATTATTTGCTTGATCACCAGTTCCAGAGTTTGCTTCCAAATCCATAATGATGTTTTCACTGGGCACACCAAGTGATAATGCTTGCTTTCGCATTGCAGGTGTATAGCTGTTTAAATGCTCACGATGATTACATCCTGATACAAGCAAATAATCGGCATATTGTTTATGAAATAAATTTACCGCATGTTGCAATCTTTCACCTTTATCTCCACTTATCACAATTAGTACATCAACTTTTTCTAATTTGTCATTTATAATTAACCAATTTCCGATATATTTTAAAAGAGCAGTACTTAAAATAGTAAGAGACACTAATATAGTAGCAATGAAAAAATATATCATTTTTTTTATTGAAAATCCTTTATAATGCATTTTTATAACTGAATCTTCTTTGATTAGATTATGATAAAATATACCTAAAATTTAATCACTTACTTTTTTTGACTGCTGTAATACCATGATTAGGACTATTCGTTCTTATAATTTTTTTCTTTAAGAAGATAGTGAATATGGATTAAGGATTATTTTGTAATTTCATATCTGTGAGTACAGGCATCTTTTAACTAACTGTAAATATGGATATTCCTGCATCTGCTGGAATGACAGCATTTGTTACTTTTTAATCCTTAACAAGTATAGTTATAAATAGCTCCTATTTATTATTTCACTAAAATCTTACTCCCTCCCCAAAAGCATGGGTAATATACCAATTTTTGATTTCATTAACATATTGTGTGTCTACATTTTTTGAATTAACCTTTAAAATAAATTGACTAGTTAATTCGCGATTTTTAAATAAAAATCCTTTTTTCGTAAATAAATTTAAAAAAGATTTATTATCATGTGCATCTTTTACTACCAATATTGATATATATGCTACACACTGTTCTTCAAAATATTTTATAGCATTGTTTAATAAACCAATCAATATCTTTTTTTCTTTCTTACAAAAAAATAAATCAGAAATAAAGCCAACTTTGATTTTGTTTTTTTGAGATGTGTACGAACCTAAAACTATATAACCCAATATTTCATCTTCTTTTTCAGCAATAAATATTTTGCTCTTTGTGTTAGGGTTTTCAACAAATCTCCAATTCAAATACTCACAATTTCGAACGATAGTGATGCCATATTCGCTATTAGCTTTTTCCCATAATTTACTGATTCTTTTATCAAATTTAGAAGTGCTTTTAATAGAAATATTTTTAGCAGTTTTCAATTTAAAAATAATATTAAAAGCAGAAAACGCTTTAGCAAATATAGTTATAATAATTTCACAAATAAATCTGTTCTTAATATAAGATGGTAAGAGTTTTTCTAAAATTATTCGAATATCAAGAATCTTAATTAAATTATAGGTATTACCAATATGTGTAAAACCACCTTTTATGTGTGGAAGAAAAGCAGCTTTGTTTGGAAATCCCCAAATTAAATCTATTCCCTCATCTTGCAAGCTTTCATTACCTTTTTTAACAAGATTTACAAATTTATTGCCATAAACTCTATACTTTCTGTGAATCATAGCGTCTTCAGATTTACCACTTAAAATATTTTTTTTTCTGTATGTTAATAATATAGGTATTAAGCCATAATGTCCAACGATTTTTCCATTATCTTCATAAAGAAAAATCTTTGACATACCTTGCGGAGTATTCAAATATTCCCATTGCCACTTTAACAAATCCGTATGCTTAGTTGAATCGAAAATTTCATTTCTTAGCTCAATAATTCCATTTTCATCACCTGGCTTATATCTTCTCAATACAATGGATTCCATTTATAAAACTCCTGTATCATTAATATTAAAAGTTCATAAGTGCTTAAAAATCTCCAACCAATTCTACAGCATTACAGGCGGAAAGTATCAATGCATTATCGTCCTTTGCTCTTTCTATGATTTTTTTGTATAACCATCCCCAATGGCGTGGTGCAACGAAAATCGTATTATGCACGAGG
>Ga0209636_10001531_pt1 | contig 23457 bp, 15 predicted proteins | sample DeeMarSWOR152_54_FD_187464 | JGI IMG/M metagenome (GOLD analysis project Ga0209636, IMG submission 187464) | Marine sediment microbial communities from White Oak River estuary, North Carolina - WOR-1-52-54 (SPAdes) (version 2) | ecosystem: Environmental > Aquatic > Marine > Intertidal zone >...
GAGGAAGCCAGGTACTCAACCGTCGCAAATCCTTGGTTGAAATGACTGGACTTTTTGATTTTCTCTAACAATTCATCAGGAATAGGTTCTCCGGTTTCGTAGTGCCGTGCATAGGACTTGATGACGTCCGGCGCAGAAGCCCAGTTTTCCATGATTTGAGAGGGAAGTTCCACGAAGTCCCGAGGCACGGCTGTCCCTGATAGCTTCTCGTAAGTGCAGTCTGAAAGCAGCCCATGCAGGGCATGTCCAAACTCATGGAAGAGCGTCAAGGCATGATCAAAGCTGATGAGCGATGGTGTGTCGGCAGTGGGCTTTGTGAAATTTCCCACGTTGGAAATCACGGGACGGATATCTTTTCCATCCCTGCGGGATTGTTTGCGGTAAGAGTTCATCCAAGCGCCACCCTGTTTGCTGGCTCGTGGAAAGTAATCCACATACAGGATTCCGATATGGGATCCGTCAGCATCCTTAACCTCCAATGTTCTAACATCCTCATGATACTTGGGCATATCCTTGAGCTCATGAAAGGTGAGCCCCCAGAGTTTGTTGGCCACATCAAAGGCACCCTGCCGGACATTTTCCAGCTTGAAGTATGGCCTTAAAGCGTTGTCGTCAAGTTCGTATTTGGCCTTCTTGACTTTCTCTGCATAGTGCCACCAATCCCAGGGCTGCAGCTTGAAATCTTTGCTCTCCTTTTCGATCATCGCCTGCATTTCTTTCACTTCCTCCTTTGCCTTGGCCAGAGCGGGTTTCCATATCTGTTGGAGGAAAGCGTAGACCTTCTCGGCATTCTTGGCCATGTTCTCTTCCAGAATGAAATCAGCGTGGGTTTTGTATCCCAAGAGATGGGCTCTTTCCGCACGCAGCGCGGCCATCTTGGAAGCGATAGCTTTGTTGTCGAATTCGTTATTGTTGTTACCTAGATTGGCGAAAGCCTTGAATACCTTTTCCCTGAGTTCCCGTTTCTCGGAATACTGCAGAAAGGGAATAAAGCTGGGCTTGTGAAGAGTGATCACCCATTTTCCCTCATGACCACGTTCTTTTGCAGCTTCGGATGCGGCTGTGATAACCGACTGCGGGAGCCCGGCCAGGTCTTTTTCCTTTTCCATGACCATCTCAAAGGCATTGGTCTCATCCAGAACGTTTTTGTCGAATTTCACAGAAAGAATAGATAGCTCTTCGTTGATTTCCCGGAACCTGGATTTCTTTTCCTCGCTCAGGTTGGCTCCTCCTCTGACAAATTCCTTGTAGGTCTTTTCCAGCAGCATCCCCTGTTCTGGAGTCAGCTTCAGGGTGTCCTTCTGTTCGTAGATGGCTTTAATCTTTTGGAACAAATCTTCGTTGAGGTTGATGTCATCGTTGTGTTTGGCCAAAAGGGGTTTGACCTCTTCCTCGATTTTTTGCAGCTTCTTGTTGGTATGGGCGCTAGTCAGGTTATTGAAGACATTCTCAACCGTGGTCAAGAGACCCCCACTTCGGTCTAAGACCTCCATGGTGTTTTCGAATGTGGGCGGCTCGTTGTTGTTGACAATGGCCTCTATTTCGATTTTGTGCCGGTTTATCCCTTCCTCGAAGGCCGGCATGTAATGCTCTTCCTTGATGCGCTCAAACGGCGGGACTCCGAACGGTGTGTCCCATTCTTCGAAGAACGGATTTACCATTGCTGTTTCGGCTGGTTTTTCCTCGGGTTGTTTAGAACAGGAGACAAGAAGAGCCAAGCAGATAAAAATGATAGCCGTCTTATACATGTTCGTACTCCTTTGCATGTAATGTTGCATTTTCTTGTTTGCATGTGAGGTGAAACATACCACAACATAAATTGCTCAGTCAATCGCCCTCATCAGTAGGCAAGCATCTCCATTTCCGTGACAGCTAATTATGAAGGTGTAATCTGTGGGCTTCGGATGGAGGGGAACCGGCGCCACACTTCTCAATTAGGTTAGATGTTTCCTTCATCACGAAAATGGAGATATCGTTCATAAGTTAGCACTTATGTTGCGATGGATAATGTCATTTTTTATAGAAACGGATGTTTCGGACACGTCCGGCATTCATGGTGAAAGAAACAACTTCGTTTCTTTTATTGCGAAAAAAGTTCAAGCCTATAGAGGAAACTTGAAATCTATCTTTAAATGTTGCCTCGAGGGGCTTCTCAGGATAGTCCTTATGGGGATTTTCATGGCGGAGAAAAAGTGCGCTGTCTTTCAATTCTATCCTGTATGTAACCTGAAGCTCAGGGCTGAAATATTCCCCCAAAAATTCTGCGAGCTCCGGCAGAGCAGGTTTTTCCAGTTGGATAGTCTCAAAAATCAAAGACTCTTCCTCTTCTGTCACCCTCATCAGCATGGGCTTGTCTCCATCAAGTTTTTCAAACTCGATTTTCCAATTCCGTGGAGCCTGGATGGCGAGAAAACGGGTTGCACTGGTAGGCATGATACGAAAGTCATAGATAGAAGCATCAACAATCAGGATTCCCTCTTTAAGGGAAATTTTCCAGACTTGCTCTCTTTTTTTGTTGTAATAAGCACCAACTTTTTCTTCGAGCTGAGTCTTGGAAAGTGTGACAAAATTAGGTTTCTCAGTCGGAACCTTTGGTTTCTCCTTAAACTCATCGGCCAGATAGATATCAGCCACCTGTCTTGTGAGTTTGCTGGGATTGATCGTAGCCAGGTTAGCCAGGACGATCACCGAGAAGCTTTGCTCAGGAAAACGGATCATTTCAGCCCTGAATCCGACAAAGGCACCTCCATGGCTGACCATATTTAATCCTCTGTAATCGCTGATGACAAGACCTAAGGCATAATCCAGGCTTTCGCTGTTATTAAGAGAGCCGGTTGTGAGCATCTTGTCTATCAATTCCTGACGCCCTTTTCCCAACTTGTTGTGGTAGAAATTCTGATCCCAGAGAAAAAGGTCGTCCACACAGGTGAATATCCCTCCATCCCCGATCATATCCAAAGTAGTCATGCTGATCCGAAATCCGCCTCCGTTCTGCGGGGAATATCCTGATGCTCGATTTTTCACAACCATCGTATGGTCATCATGGAAATGTGAGTGTTTCATTCCTAAAGGCTCGAAAATGTTTTTCTCGGCATAAAAACGCATGGATCTCCCTGTCACCCTTTTTATAATAACAGAGAGGAGGAAATAGCCAGAGTTGCTGTAGAGATGTTCTTCGCCAGGCTTGAAATTCAGCTCCCTCTGTCTGGCCAAGAGCTCAACGACCTCTTCATCCACAAAAAAGTCATCATCCCGGGAACCAGCCAGACTCGACAGAGTCAAATAATCCCGGATGCCGCTCGTGTGATGGAGAAGATGGCGGATGGTTATGGAGGATTCATACTCAGGAATCTCACGGATGTATTTTCGGATGTCGTCATCCAGGGACAAATTCCCTTCTTCCTCAAGCAGGACCATGCACATTGCTGTAAATTGCTTTGAGGTTGATCCGACACGAAAAACAGATTCTGAGGTTATTGGAATGTTGTATTCAAGGTTGGCCATCCCGTATCCGCGTTTATAGATGAACCGGCCATCTTTTATGACCCCGAGGGCACATCCAGGCGAGTCTGGCTTATCCCACTGAGCAAAGAGTTTATCCACTCTGTCAGTAAGGGCATCGGCAAAGACCAGGGAAGCGATGACACAAAGGACCAGAATGCCGAGTCCAAGTCTAATAAAGGTTCGTCTCATAAGGTCTCCTCATTCAGAAATCTACGGAATTTTATCCCATATCTGAGGAAATATCCAGATCACGCCTTCATCATCAGATATCACGGAATTGGAGATGCTTTCTCCATCGTGCTTCGAACGGAGTAACATTTCAAAAATACGTCGTATTGGGAGTTAAAAGATTAACATTCATGTCCTACTTAAAGTATATTGATATAAGGGAGAGAATGAGGAATGAGAAAAACGAAGAACTTTGTTTTTATCGGACTTTTGCTTTTTGGTAGCATCGTGTTTGCTCTTGATGAGGATCCCATAATCATAGGTAAACTCGGCGAGGAGGGGGAGCTGGTTTTTCCGAGTCAGGTTGCAGAGGGACCTGACGGAAACATATATGTCTACGATGCGATGGATGCTTTTATAAAGGTGTATTCCCCGGAAGGAAAGTTTTTGAGAAAGTTCGGTGGTGAAGGCCAGGGACCGGGTGAGATCCAGCGTGCAGGCGGAGCTTGGTTTGGATTCACGCCGAGTGGCAAATTGTTTTTCACAGAATTTTTTGGGGGACACCGCTGGATCACCATCATAGAGCTATCAGGAAAACTTTACGAGACCGTCACTATCGACATCTCGGAGGTATTCGGTGTCATCGAAGCCTATCCTTTAGAGGATGGGGGATTTCTTCTTGAGTTGGCCTATTCTTCCACCCCTGAGATTAGAGATGATTATTTCTTTTATCGCATTCCCCACGAACTTGTCCGTATGGATTCTGGGGGAAAAATCATATCCAGAATTAAGAAGACTGATCCTATCACCCGTATATCTTACAGACATGATGGAGGGGATGCTCCGGTTCCCTTCACTCCAGAGTTTGATTGGGCTCCATTCGAAAGCAATACGGTATTGTTCTCTGATGGGCTGAGTACGAAATGGAATGTTTATGATTATGAAGGAAAACTCATCAAGGAGATAGAGGTTCCTCTTCCTGAACCCAAAAAAGTGACCAGGAAAGACCTCGACGAGTGGAGAGAAAGATGGAAGGAGAACGTCAATACAGACTGGTACAATCGGTTCGGAATGGTCGTCGAGAAGTATAAGAAGTCCATCTATGAGCGAAGACCAAACCTGGATGCGTTTTCCATGACGCCGAATGGGAATATCCTGGTAGCAGGAGCAGCAGAAGCAGAAACAGAACATGTGGACTATTGGCTTTTGGATAAAGCGGGGGAGATTTTGGTCAAAGGATGGACAGATGTTTCAGGCCTGAGAATCACACAGAATTTCATTTTTTACGGCGTGAGAGACGAGGAAGAAAACTATCAGCTTTATGTCCTGAAAAGAAAGGGAACCGAAACACGGGATCTGCAAAGAGTCCTGAAATAAAAAGTCATGCTTGCCGTACTAAATATCCTGTTATCCACCTCGACTCTTGAGGGATCCAGGATGAGTTAATGTTGAGAAACGGATTTTGTATTTATCGAGGAATTGGAGCTTATAAAACAGCAGATGGAATCTTTACGTCTTCTCCATACAGATGCCTAAGTAGAGATAAAACTGTTTTTGAGATATCATGCAAAAACTCCACGCCTATTTCATATGAATCTTCACCAGTCATTTTCTTCAGCCATTTAACTTTTCCATCAACTTTAATAACTTGTCTTGACCTCGTCAGATTGATTTGGATCCTTAAGGTTGCATCGAGTGGAAAAGATTTTTTTGTGCGAAGTCTTGCCCCACTTATAGAGAGATCATATGTTATCGCATTGACCTCAATGTAAGTGTTGAACTTTCTTCTATCAAGTGCATACTGGATTATGACTTCGTTTTCTTCCTTAAACCGTTTATCCTTACGCCGGATCTCCATAGGAGTCTCCAAATTTCATAGACTGTAATACGAATACTCATGTTCATTATTATAAAGTCTCTGGAAAGAGTAAATAGCCCTTAAGGGTGATTTTGGAGGTGAAAAACAAGAGAATTTACTTAGCATTTTCGGATGAGGTATACTGTCAGGAAATGACTTCACAAGAGAGGGTTTTAACCGCCCTGGCGCATAAAGAGACGGACAGAGTACCGGTCGATTTTTCTGGGCATCGATCATCAGGGATTGCGGCCTTGGTCTATCCCAAGCTCCGCGAGTGTCTTGGGCTTCCCCCAAAGCCAGTCCGGGTGTATGACATGATCCAGCAGCTGGCCATCGTGGACGAGGATGTGCTTGAACGATTTGGCGTGGACACGATCGAGATGGGCCGCGGGTTTCTCCTGGATGAGGAGGACTGGAAGGATTGGGTGTTGCCGGATGGAACACCGTGCAAGATTCCCCATTATATCCTGGTTGAGCGGCGAGGGAAAGATTGGCACCTGCTAACCGAGAGTGGGAAGGAGCTTGCTGTCCAGAGGGAGGGATTTCTGTATTTTGAGCAGACTTATTTTCCTTTGGAGGAGCGAGGATTTACCGATGATGATTTTTCTGACCTGGAAGAAGTTCTATCCCAGACGGCTTGGACCAGTGTGGCAAGTCCAGGAGCGCATCTGGATCTGGATGAAGAAGGGCTTGCGGAGATGACTCTTTGGGCTAAAGCTCTTCGGCAATCCACAGACCGGGCTATTATCGGTCTTTTCGGCGGGAATATGTTTGAGATCCCGCAGATGTTGTTCAGGAATGACAATTACTTGACGTATCTTGGGCTCTATCCAGAACAAGTCATCCGATTCTCTGAAAAGCTTTGCAACCTGCACCTCGAAAGCCTGGAAAAGTGGCTGGGAGCTGTTGGTCCACACATCGACATCATCCTTTTCGGGGATGACCTCGGAGGGCAGACAGGTCCGCTTATATCCCCACAGATGTACCGCCGCCTGATTAAACCGTATCACCAAAGGATTTGGCAGCGGGCCAGGGAACTGACCGATGTCAAGGTCATGCTCCACTGCTGTGGAGGCGTGCGCGAGCTGTTGGATGACATGATCGAGGCTGGACTGGATGCGATTAATCCTGTCCAAATCAATGCAGCAGGCATGGAACCGGCCGAATTGAAGGCTGAATACGGCGAAAGAATAACCTTGTGGGGAGGGGGTTGTGATACGAGAGATATTCTGCCCCATGCTTCCCCGGAGCAGGTAGCCGCCCATGTGAGGGAACAGGTCAGACTGCTCAAGCCAGGAGGCGGATTTGTGTTCCAGCAGGTGCACAACATCCTGGCTGACGTGTCCGCGGAGAATGTCGTGGCCATGTTTGATGCCATCAACAAAACCGGTTAATCAGCCGAGATAGAACATGACAGCCATAGATACAGGAATCATTGTCCTCTATTTTGTGGTGGTGATCGGTCTGGGTTTCTGGTACAAGAAACGAGCCTCCCAGAGCCTCGATTCCTACTTCTTAGGGGGAAAGAGAATGCATTGGCTGCTTTTGGCCATGTCAGGCTCTGTATCCAACTTCGACATAACCGGGACCATGTGGATCGTATCCATCCTGTTTGTGCTGGGAATGAAATCCATGTGGCACCACTGGATGTGGGGATTCCTGATGGGAGCCTTCTTCCTAGCTTATATGGGAAAATGGGTCCGCCGTTCGAATGTGATGACAGCCGCCGAATGGATGAAGACCCGCTTTGGCGATGGGACAGCCGGTCGATTGGCCCGTACTGCGTATGCTCTGATGGCCATTCTTACCTTAGCCAGCTTCATCGGCTATGCCTTTCAGGGGATTGGGAAGTTTGCCTCTGTTTATATTCCCCTGGAGTCTCTGGCTTCACGGGTGGATGTTCCCTGGCTTCACGCTCTGTTGACCGATCACAAAGCCGCTTTCCTGGCAGTGGCGATCATCGGCATCACAACGCTTTATGTCGTGCTCGGAGGCCTTTTCAGCGTCGTGGTCACCGATGTCATCCAGACGGTCGTGCTTACCCTAAGTAGCCTGATCATCGCCGCCATTGCATGGTCCAAGCTGACGCCGGCCGCCTTGAGCCGCCTTCCTGAGGGCTTTGCATCTTTGCGCGTGCCATGGCGGCTTCCAGAATTTTCCGGCACAGAAAATGCCCAGTTCGAATTCTTTGGTGCCATGGTGATCATCTGGGTGTTAAAGGGGCTGTTGATGAATGCCGGAGGACCTGCGCAAATGTATGATTTCCAACGCTTCCTGGCCGCGCGCAGTGACCAAGACGCTGCCAAAGTCGGGGCCTCGTGGAGCGTTTTCCTTTTGGTTCGCTGGGCCATGGTGACGGGAATCGCTCTCCTTGCTTTGACAGGAGTAGCTGGAGTCTCGGATTCTGAAAGAGTCATGCCCCTCGTGCTGCGTGACTTCCTCCCTTTAGGAATAAGGGGAGTCGTCATTGCCGGATTATTGGCCGCTTTCATGTCCACCTTCAGTTCCACAGTCAACAGCGGTGCTTCTTTCATCGTCCGTGATATTTGGCAGCCCTATATTCGTCCTAAAGCGACCGAGAAGCAAGCGGTCCGATTCAGCTATCTGGCAACGGTTCTTTTGGTGGTGCTTGGTTTGGTCATCGGATTTCAGAGCCAGTCCATTGCTGAGATATGGAACTGGATGATGGTTACCCTGGGCGCTGGGATTATCATCCCGAATGTCCTGCGCTGGTACTGGTGGCGGATGAATGGATGGGGATATGCATGGGGAACACTCGGAGGAATGATCCTTTCGACTATTGCCCTGTTCTTCGATAGGTGGCCTGCCTTTGTCGTGTTCCCCTTGATTGTTGCAGCCTCATTCCTGTTAAGCGTTCTTGGCTCCCTCCTTACTTGTCCAGTAGAGAAAAAAGTGCTTGTTGAGTTTTACAACTCGGTGCGTCCCTTTGGTTTTTGGAAGCCTGTCAAGGATGTTTCCCGTTTATCAGTAGAGGAACTCGCTTCCAGAGCAGACAATGTCTGGATCACAGTCTTGAATGTCATCCTGGGGATGGTGGCGATCGCTGCCCTTTATCTCTTTCCTATGTACTTGGTGGGGCGTTGGTATGGCTGCTCGCTCACTTGCTTGGGGATTGGACTTTTAGCCATTTTTGTCTTGAAGTTCACGTGGTACCGCAGCCTCCCGCATGCAGTTTGAACATCATCATTAAAAGTCACTTTGATAGTTTGCGGCTGCCTGCGGACCAGCTAGCATTGTGCGAAAGGATCTCCGGAGGGACAGGCTGTTTGTCGATTCCGGGCCCCGAATAGGAAACCTCGAATTCCACGCCTCCGCTCCGTTGAAAGAAGTCGACTCGGATGGGATGGGAGCCTTTCGCGAGAATAATCTGACCCATGACTTCGGTGGGGCCATGGAGGCCATCATTGTCGACGACGAGGGCGCTCCCGATGAACAACCGGCTTCCATCATCGGATGAGACATAAAACCTGTACAGACCATCTTCAGGCACTGTGATGAATCCTGTAAAGCGGAAACCAAAATTTTCCTTCTGTGTTCTTGGTGAAATATCGAAATCCTCCACTATGCCCTGTGTCTCGGGGTTGAGGACCCCAAAATCAGGGAGAGTTTCCCATTGGCCATTGTAAGAGGAGTATTGAAGTCCAGGTTGGCTTTCAACCTTTTTTAGAGCTTGTCGAGGCGGGACTTTTTTGAAGGTTTTTTCCACAACACCGCTTATGGCCTGATCACCGCGGAATACTTGAGCTTTAACCGTGGTTGTATCGTCCAGCTGGAGAACATTTTTGTAGGCTGAAGATGCATTGGTGAGATGGCTCCCATCGAGCGAATAGCGGATCTCGACCGCTTCAAGATTGCTTGACAGAGAAACCTCGAGGCTTTTGTGGAAGATATCGCTTTCAGCGATGATGTGAGGGGAGCGGACCACTTCTGGCGTTTCTGAAAATTCCAGCGTTATGACAGAGGCGTAAGGATCAGGCATCTTCTCAGGAAGGGAGATGATAGCTGTCCCGGATTGATAAATTATGTATAATTCCGTTTGTGGATCGGCGAGCAGGTAGGCCTTCTGGGCCTTGCTGACCAAACCTGGAACGGTGAGTTTGCCATCTTCCGGCCAGGAAAAGATAAGCAGAAAGAGTTTGTTGTCCTTTGTCGTACTCCTTCCCCAATCCAATTTTTCAAACAAACTGGCTGTTGTACCATAGATGCTTTCACCGTTGGCCCTCATCCATTCGCCCATGGCTTTGAGCCGCTCCACACTTGGTTGAGGAAAAAGGCCTTCAGCCGTTGGGCCTACGTTCAGCAGGAAGTTTCCTCCTTTGCTGGCGATGTCCACTAGCTTCTGTATCAGATCCTTGGCGGATTTCCAGTTGTGATCATTTTTGTTGAAACCCCAGTGGTCATTCATAGTCATGCAGGTTTCCCAGTCGTATTCTAACCCAGTGGCCGGGATCTCCTGTTCAGGTGTGCCGAAATCTCCGGAAGCTGTCTCAGGATCATAGGTCCCGGCCATCCCTGCACGCCCTTTGCCCACCCGGTTGTTGATGATGATGTCAGGCTTGATGGATCGCACATGATTATAAAGGTCAATCCCTCTTTCCCTCGTCCAGGTGTGTTCCCATTCTCCGTCAAACCACATCACACCGATCTTTCCGTAGTTGGTCAAGAGCTCTTTAACCTGCCCTTTCATGTGCTCCACATACCTGTCGAAGTCGGCGCCCTCGGCCGATCGAGTCTCCCAACTGCGCCTGGGCAGATAGTCAGGATGGTGCCAGTCCAGGATTGAATGGTACCAGCAGATTTTAATGCCCTGTCTGTGACATTCATCCGCGAGTTCCTTTAGAATATTCCTTTTGAAGGGAGTGGCATCCACGACATCATAATCTGTCAGTTTGGAGTCGAAGAGACAGAAGCCATCGTGATGCTTGCTGGTGATCACGATGTATTTCATGCCGGCATCCTTGGCGGCCTTGACCCATTCTTCTGCATCGAATTTCACCGGATTGAATTGGGAGGCAAATTTTTCATACTCCTTTACAGGAATCTGAGCTGTGGTCAAAATCCACTCGGCATGCCTTGTCTCTCCTTTCCATTTCCCAGCCGGGATCGCATACAATCCCCAATGGATGAACAGTCCGAACCGAGCTTCCCGCCACCAGGCCATGCGCTTGTCGCGTGCATCCTTTGTTTCATTCCACAATTGCTGCATGTCGTCCTCTATTCCTGGATATGTTTCCTCTGATTTTTTACAGGAAACGAGGCCCGTACAAATCAAGAGAAGAATCCCTATAATAGTGAAGAAAACCGCATGATATTTTTTATTCATTTTGCATCCCCACTCAATAATATTTATTTTCTCTTGTCTTCGATACGAGCACTTCTTGAGACATGAAGCACAAGAGGTGCTTAGCTTTTATCACCGATAACAACCAGAAAGGTATTTGACCATTCCTTTTTCTTTGTTTATATAGAAACGATCAATACTTATTTGTGAAGGACCTTAATTTCTGCCCGTGACTTGGGCTCTTCAATTTCCTCATGGCTTTGGCTTCGATCTGCCTGATCCTTTCCCGTGTCACCTTGAATTGCTGACCGATTTCTTCCAAGGTCTGTTCGTTCCCGCTTCCTATGCCAAACCTCATCTTCAGGATCCTAGCTTCTCTATCAGAGAGGATTTTTAAAGCCTCTTCGATCTGTTCCTTAAGGTTGTTCTTGATTGTTTTATCTGGAGGAGACAGAATGTTTTTGTCTTCAATAAAGTCTTTCAGATGGCTGTTTTCCTCATCGCCTATAGGGGTTTCGAGCGAGATGGGTTGTTGAGAGATTTTTATGATCTTTCTAACCTTGTTAATGCTTAAACCCATTTTTTTAGCGATTTCTTCACAGGTTGGTTCTCTCCCTCGTTCTTGGACAAAGGCCTGAGAGACCTTGCGGAGTTTATTTATGGTTTCGACCATATGAACAGGAATTCTTATCGTTCTTGCCTGATCGGAGACAGCTCTGGTGATGGCCTGCCGTATCCACCAAGTGGCATAAGTTGAGAATTTATAGCCTTTCTTGTAATCAAACTTGTCAACGGCTCTCATCAAACCGGTGTTTCCTTCTTGGATCAAATCGAGAAAAGGGAGTCCGCAATGGACATATTTCTTTGCGATGGAGACAACGAGCCGAAGGTTTGCTTCGACCAGCTCATTCTTCGCTTGATTCCCGATCTTCTGAACGGTAAACACCGTACGGAGGAGCTTTCTCAGGCCCTGGGAGTCAAAACCGGTTTCCTTCTGTAAGGACCTTGAGAGAGCGTTAATATTTCTTAGTTCTTTTTTTTGTCTATCCTTTACCTTTTTGCTTTTTGTTTTTTTCTGTGAAAATTTTAGCTCTTCTTTGGCCTCTTCCAATCGATTGAGGATTTTCAATTTTTTTTGAAGATCAACGATAAGCCTTCCCCAAAATTCCGCGCAGATACTCATGTTCCTAAGGATGAGGCTTGCCTTGACGACAGGACGTCTGTGCGCAAAACTATATTTCTTTCTGAAAGGAAGTTTCTCGAGTTGCAGACAGAGTTCTCTGAGTCTTTCCATATCCTGGTAGAGTTGCTTTTTTCTGGCTTTATATTTTCTCTCTGATAGTCCAGTTTCATCTAATCCGAATATTTCTTCTATGACGCTTGGATCTTCTGCTGCCTCCTCTTCTAGAGCGAGAACTCGGTCAAGCGCAGATTTTGTCTTTGAGAGGGCTTTGATAACCATCTGCTCGCTTTTTTCGATCTGTCTGGCAATCACCCACTCCCCCTCCCTCGTGAGGAGTGAAATATCCCCCATTTCTTTTAAGTAGAGTTTCACAGGATCGTCAGTTTGCTCGAGTTCACGGATAGGAATGAGAAATTTCTTTTTTTTAATCTCTATATTTTCCTGTTCCATCGGATGATTCGCTCTTTGCTGTATTTATCCACGTCGTTTATAAGCTGTTTTATAGGTTAGTATGATCAGAAGAAGATATCCCTCAGAAAAAAACACCTTTTTCGAGGAAGGAACCTCTTTTCTTTTATGATAGATTTTTCTAATGAACTCTTTTATTTTAATCTGTTTGGATTCTCTCATATTTCACAAGTTTAGTCAACTCAACAGAGGAACAGCTGCGATTTCTTGGGTCAAAACGTCTTAGCCGAAGATGTTTTTCGGGTTGAGCCTAGGCGGATTTTAGACGAGCAGAGGAGCTGTCACTATACATAAAGTGTTATGACTCGATGATTAGGTTTTTGAGAGGCGGGTAGATCTTCAGGCTTCCATACCGGGGATGGTGTTGGATGACATTTCCGAATCTGTCCAGCATCGGAAAATGGCGTTTGTATCCATAAACAGAAAGAAAGTTACTCAATGAGAGATCTTTGTAAAGCACCCTGATCAAGTCCAAAGACAACAGGATGCTGTCGAGCATATGCCAGATGGCCAAGTCTTTGGACCGTTGGTGAGAGTGGGGCAGCCCCATGATATTCAGCACCTGATGGTTCTCGAAAGCCTTGTCACACATGGCCTGCATCAGCAGACTGATTTCCAGTGCATAACCTCCGAAAGGAGAATATTCAAGCCACGCATCCAGAGGAGCTCCCTGGTCACCATGCAGAAGAAAGGTGAACTGTCTGAGCCAGCGATAGTGGCTTTTGTGACTGAGGTAACGGAAAATTCCTTCGAGACGTTGAGTCACCCGGCCTCCCCTATATATATACTCGCGCCAGACACTCTCTAGGCGGTCATTCAGTCTCTCACCCAGAAAATGAACTCTGCTTTGGGGAGTATAGAACTGTCCTTTTCTTTTGATTTTTTGGAGGATGGTGATCAGTTCGGATATTTCTTCCTTCTCCTTTCCCACTCCCAAGCGGTTATGAATTTCTGCCAGTTCAATGATGGCCAGAGTGACATCCATATAGTCCAAAGGCTTTAATCGCCCTCCAACGATCTTCCCCTGGAGCTCATAGGGCAAGATGATCCTCGGGCACCCACTTTTGATAAAGCTGACATTTTTTATTTTTCCGATGGTCTTATCGATCTCTTTATATCTTGTTTTCTGGCCAAAGGATAGAACCCAGGGAGCAAAAAGCATAAAATAATTGATCCAGTGATACTGGGTGTAGTCGTCATCAACAAAGATAACCAGAGTTTTTTTAGGGGAAAAATCCTTTTCTATAATCTTTTTTTCGAGCAGTTTAACGCTTTTGATGACATTCTCAGCCTTTCCCGGAACCCTCCTTGGGATGATCACATCTTTTCTGTCCTCTGAATACAGTCGATATTGGTCTACAAAGAGGACATCGATCTTTCTCCTCTCACACCACTTACAGAGACTGGAGGGTTCGTCATCGCCCTCTTGGTAGCTCAAGAGAACCTCACAGAGACCCTCCTTTTGGAACTTTCTTAGTGTGTTTAACAAGTAGCTTCCTGTCCATAGAGCCTGATCACCTCTTCCCCACCAACTGACCATGACAAAATAAATCTTCAGGTTAGACTGCTGAATGATCTCTTTTATGAGACCGAGCAAGGCCTTGTTAAATCTGTGCTTTTCATCCAGAAAGAAGGAATAATCCACATGTACCAATGGATTTTTCTTCGAGGTGCTGCGGACGAAGCGCTCTCGGTTGTAGAGTTGGATGTCCCTCTGCTGAAGAAATTGTTCGAGTCTTGGTCTCTTCCCTCTCAAGAGAAGCTCCTAGTTTAAAAGAAAATTCAAGGTGTTTTTACACAAGCGGGAGCAGTCGCTGCTTTTTTTCCTGCGATTGAGTGATGAGTAGTAAGAGTCCTACTTCTGTTCCCTTTGCTGTCAAAATATAAGTGTTTGTGAGGCGTTTGTCAATTCTTGTTTTTTATGTGATTTTTATGAAAGGTATAAACCGATGATCCAGAATCGTTTGCGAGAGAAGAGAATGCGGCTCTATTATTTATGGATGATGGAGGAAGCTTCGGAATAAGACCTTTGGATAAATCCTGTTAGCTCGAATCCATCTTTATCAGGTGGAAGCTTGATCTTTAACCACTCGTCCATCTCCTCTTCCACTTCCAACAGGGCGCCAAGAGGCAACTTCTTTATGATGACACCTGCGTTCTCAGGCTTGATCCTGAGCACTGCATTCTTTTTTATAATCCTTATAAAGCAGGCTTCAAGAGGGAGCTCTTTAGAGAGCTGATCTGACTCTTTTTCTTCAAGTTCTTCGGTCATAAGTCTCTCTTCGGAAACATCCTTCAGTTCAGCGCCCATTAGTTCTGTGAAGATTTGGGCCGCCTTTTGGCCGTAAAGTTCCTCGTTGACTCGAAAAGCAGGATTGTGTTCTAGGGCTTTTTTGAAGGAGTCTTTTCCCCGATCTGCCTGATTCCAGCCGTCCATGAAGCATATTCCAGACAGAAAATTGATTTCAGCCAGGAGTTCATTTTTATTGTCGATGGCCTCGTCTTCCTGAACTTGCTTTTCTAACACAGCAAGCTTCAGGAGAGAGTCCAGGTGGTTTCCTTCCAGGAATAATTGTCTTGCCTTGTCGAATTCTTGATAAAGTTTATGGGATTCTGAAGAAGCACTCAACGGCACTCGGAGTGCCCCATACCCAAAGATTAGGGACACAAACAATCCGACGACTATCCTTTTAATGTCTTTTGGCATTTTAGCCTCCCTTCATCATGTGCGTCCTTGTTTATCTAGAGAGACGCAACCTTCCCGTCCCATGAATGTTGTCTTTTCCGCTTGTCCCAAGGTCCAAGGCGAAAGGCGTTTTGGCCCTGAGGAGGGCAAATCATTCCAATGATTGACGCCTGTTGTGGCAACGCCGAAATCCGGCTAGATTTTGCTTTCTTATTCAAGTTTTCTTCCCTATCGATTGAGGAAAAACTTCACACTTATGCAGGCTTGGAGAGAATTGAGTTTGATGTTGTCAATCGTTCCTGAGGTCTCTTCTTGGCTGATGATATCTGCAAGATGCCGGTCTCCTTTCAGGGAAGCCGTGTAGTACCTGACATCCAGGTTGAGAGCAAGGTTTCTAAGGAAGAAATAGTCTAAGCCTCCACCGAAATGGAATCCAAATGTATGATCGACATTCTCCTCTATATCGAAACCAAGAGCATTCCAAGAATTCACAACTTCCTTATCGAGGGTGAATTTGTTCAGATGATAGTCTCCACCCCCGACAACATAGGGAATGATATGGTCCTTTATCGGGTATCGAGCTTGGACACTCAGAGTGAGGGAGATGGATTTGAACCGACCGCTGCTCAGTCTCCCTATGGAACCCGTGACGTCGCTCTGAAAGTAAGGCACCCGTAGCTCGACAGCAAGATATCTTGTGATCCAATAGCCCAAAGTCAAACCAAAATTTATACCATTACCAAAGTTGGTCTCTGAGGGCATGGTGTAACCGGTGCCAGCTCCGATCCAGATGGGCAGCCCTGGTGTTGCTGTTCGAACTTGAGGCGGAATTTCTTTGATTGGTTCAGGCTCTTCCTCTAAGCCTTCATGTTCGTCCTCTGGGAATTCCTTGGGCTCTGGAGGAGGTGGGACAATTTTCTCGAAAGTTTCGTTCACTATGCTGCCGTGGATATATCCGGAAAGGATGATCCCATCCGGATTGGGTGGAAGATTCACGCGATGCCAATTTCCTGATTTACCCAGTGGCTTTAGCTCAACTCCGAAGGGGAGCTGGTGGATGACGGCACTTTTCAGGCTAGGCATCAACCGAATATTCGCCATTCTCACTTTGATCGAAACTTTAGTCAGGACTTCAGGGAGATCTGTGTCCATCTTCTCTTCGGCTTCCTCTTTTTTCTCGGTAATGACTTTGTTCTCCTCTGCCCTTTCCTTCTTTTCAGTCTTCTCAATTTGTTGTACCTCGACTACCGATTCCTGTTCTTCCTGGATTTTCTCAATCAGCTGTTTGACTGGCTCTGTTATCTCTTTTTCTTCCTGTTCGACTTTCCCTTCCTGCTGGAGCTCGGCCTTCTCTTCGCTTATCTCTTGCTTGGTTTCCTGGACTTTTTCTTGTTCTTGGCTTATTTCTGTCTCTTGTGTGGATTTCTCCTCCTTAGCAAGCTCCTTTTCCTCCTGAACTGTCGTTTCCTCCTTCCCAGCAGTTGCCTCGATTCCCTGCGCTTCCTCCCTTGTCTGCTCTATGTCAGCTTTTTTTACATCTTCCACTGGTTTCTTCTCAGATTCTTTCTCCAGCTCTTTAAGCTTCTTTCTTAACGCGGCCAGTTCTTTTTGCATATCCGTGAGCTCTTTTTCCGAGTTAGCCTGTGTTATCTCCTCTTGGGATTCCTGAGTTTTTTCTGCGGTGCTTTCTGTTTCAGCTTGACTTTTTTCTTCCTGCTCCAGTTTTTCATTGGTATTCTCATTCGCTTCTTCAGGCGGTTCCGGATTTTTTGGCTTTTCGTTAATGATTTCTACCAGATTGATGTCGATGAAACCTGTTACCTGGGCTATTCTTTTCTCGGAGTAATAGGAGATATAAAGCCATTTCTTGTTTTTTTGTCCTGTTCTGAACAGCGTCACGGTTGTTCCTCTGCCAACGGTATCGATAACAATGCTGTAGGGATTGGATTCCAGATGGATGTTGGCTTTGGCGACGATGACTCTGGCCATTTGAGCTTGCGGGGTCTCCTCCTGGTCTTGAGAAATCACCAAAAGAGGAGACAGCAGAACCAAAAGAACGCATAAAAGCATTGATTTTCTCATGGCACCTCTCCCTATTTGTCTTTAATATGTTTATAATGCCTTCTTATAGGGGTCAATCGCCCTTCAGGGTGAAAATGGGGGGTGATATTTTCTCACCTCACGTTTCCTTATGCGGTGCCTTTCTAGTTGACAGATTTGTCTCAAGATCCTTGGCTTGCCAAGGAGGAGACAAGTCAATGGTGAGGAAGCATTTCAGGGGAGTGTTGACTTGATAATAGGGGAAAAGTGTGCTAAGAAATAGGATTCAAAAATCAGAGGATGAATTTTCCAGTTGATATTACTCATGCACTGATGACCTTTGGGACGGTTATTTCCTTGATCTTATTGGCAACTATCGGGCGGTTTGGTTTGAGGGAGATTCAGGCAGCACTGGTCTTGTTTCCAGGGATTGTCCTGGGATTTTTCCTCTCGCACCATACGGCTAGGATTTTGGACCGCGGGTTCGTCCGGATTGCTGTGCTCATCATTTCGGCTGCATCCGGTATTTTTGTGATCCTCAGAAATTTGTTCTGATTTAATTCGGGGACAGTATACTCAATTCCCTAATAACTTTGGGAGAGGGGTGCTTGATTAGTGATTCAATAAGTTCGGTAATTGAGGATACTGTCCCCGATTCAAGCTCCCGATTCAAGGAAGAATGGCAAAAACTCGAGCCGGTGCGCCTGTCCCGTCTTTGATAAGCATGGGGATAACATACAGTGTGGCTCTTGATGGGGATAGCTTATCAAGATTGGCGATGTTTTCGAGAGCGAGCTTATCTGCCGCGAACAGGACTTGATGCACTCTGAAGTCTTTAGATTGGCCGTAGTCTATGCTGGGCGTATCGATGGCAATTCCTGTTATGTCCCTGTTTGTTAACAGAAATTCCACCGATTCCACAGAGAATCCAGGAAAGCTAAGCTCAGGGATTGCTGCCTCCCCTGTTTTTTCGGTTCCGAGGACTTTTTTCTTATCTGGATAGTACTTCGTATCGATGCCGGTGTACATGATGACCCAGGCTTTGTCGGGTATTTTCCCGTATTTCTGCTCCCAGGTTTTGATGTCTTCGACCGAAAGGAGATAATCACGGTTCTTTTCACATTTTTTCGTGACATCTATCTTAGCGGCTGGACCTATCCATTCTTGAAGCGGAACCTGATCGATGGTGCGACCGTTCTGGGCAAAATGAATCGGCGCATCGGCGTGGGTTCCTCCGTGCTCGGAGGCACTGAATTCATTCGAGGCATACCACCAACCGCCTTCTGAGATTCCCCAGGATACCTTTTCGAGATGGAAGGACTTTGCCGTAGGCCAATAGATGGTATCTTCGTCATAGGGATAGGTCATATCCAACAGTTTGCCTTGAGGATGTTGCGATTGAAGAAAGGCTATCACCGCAAAACAAACCACGAGAGTAAGACACCATTTCTTGAGAACTAAGGATTTGAAATTCATCTTGAAGCCCTCCTTAATATAATGAATCCAGGATTACTGGTTGTCATAAATTCTTGAGGGCGACAACACGCTTCCGAGCGTCCTCGACTTCGTCAATTCCGGGATCTGCGTTTTTCCAGAGATCAAGAAACTGCTCATAATGCTCTATGGCCCTTGCTTTCTGCCCTTGTTGTTCATGGATCTTGCCCAGCATGTAGAAACTGTTGGCGTAGAGATCGCCATCTCCGAGTCTTCCAAAATGGAGAGAGAGCACTTTTTCATATTTTTCTTGCGCTTTTTGTAGATTTCCTGCCCTGAAGTATGCCTGGGCTAGAGTGTGGATAAAAAAGGCGTGGATACGGGGGAAATTGTCTTCTGGGGCATATAAGGATTGTTCCGCTTTGCTCAGATATTTGATGGCCTCGGTGAATTCTCCTCTTTCCAGTTTTATCGAACCCATAAGGTGATCGTGATATCTTATGAGCTTTTTGTGCATCAGAGTCGGTATCGTATTTCTGATCTCCTCTGCGATTTTGAGCGCTTCGTTGAAAGATTTCATCAAGACGAAGGCCATTCCTTTTGCATGAAGAATCCGAATTTGCCAAGATATGCTTTCTGTTTTAAGTGCCTCTTTCAGTACGAGATCAAACTCCGCTAAAGCTTCTTCAGGATGGCCTGTCCTGAGGTAAAGGTAGCCGAGTGAATCATGGTTAACAGGTGTCGTCAAAAGTTGGTTTTTCGCCTCTTCAAATTTCCCCTGGAGGAGAGAGAGGATGGTCATGAGCCCTCGCCTCCCTTGGTTTGCTTCAGGCATTTTCTGGTACTGCTTTTCTGCATTTATCAGGTCTCCTTTTAACAGATAGATGTGTCCCATATTGATGTCATAAGCAAGTTTTGTCTCAGGATTAAGAGAGAGAAGCTTTTCCAGTTTAGCCTGGACGAGATTGTATCTTCCTTGGTAGAAGTACACCAAGGATTGCTTGTGATGGAATCCGACATGGTCGGGATTCCTCTCTAGGTATCTTTCCAAGGCCTCGAGGGCTTTATCATACAGTCCCATAGCTTCGTAGGTTTCAGCAAGATTCCAGACGGCAAGGACATCGTCAGGATTATTCTGGATATTCCTTTCGTAGTGCACTATGGCTTTATCCCATTCTTCTAGGTCAAAGTACAATATTCCCAGGTTGGTGTTCCCGATTCGATCATCAGGATAAAGCTCCAATAACTTCTGATGAGCCTCCAAAGCTTTATCATAGGTCTTTTCCCAAGACCTGAAGTAATCCGCCTCGATAACATACCGCTCTCTTTCCGATACTCTGTCCCTCAATTCGAAGGCTTTTGTGATGGCATTCAATTTGGCTGGCCGTAGTCCCATATTGCTGTAAGCCATGGCCACAGACCTCCAGGCCATGGCAAACTCAGGATCGATTTCCAGGGCTTTCTGCATGATGGAAATGCTTTTCTGGTAGTCCGTCTGGAGGTGGTAGGTTCTTGCTTCGCTGTAGAGCTTGTATGCTTCCGGAGAGCTGGTTGTAATAGTCTCTATCTCGCTGTCTATATCTTTGGTGATCTCCTCCTCCGAGAGTTCAAAGTTGGCTTTGATTCTTCGGGTTAACTCATCCACCAAGGCATAGAAACTTCTTTCCCCGATTCCTTCTACACTTTCTGAGCCGATGAGCTCTCCTGTTCTGCCGTCCTGGATTGTTGCGTTGATACGGAAAGCCTCTCCGGCCTTCGTGTAATTTCCCACAAGGATTCTATCTGCCCTCCCGCGGGAAGCCACATCTTTCAAGACCTCTGAAGAATATGATAAGGCTTCTAGCTGATCTAGATTGTCGAGGATGTTGTACAGAACCTCACCACTCACAATCCTGATGAGTTTCGATTGGGAAAGATCTGTGATCAACAGATCCGTCAAGGCTGTTCTCCAATGATCCAGTCCCTCATCTCCTGTGTTGTTCTTGAAGTACATGACCGCAAGGGATGGCTTGTCCGAGGGTGGGAGGATGGCCTCTTTTTGCGGAAGGAGCTGCCAAATGAGAAGAGCCATGATGGTAACTGTCGTCAAGGCCAGTGCCGGAATAAGAATTTTCTTTACTCTTGAGGAGGCAGTGGGTTCTATTTTGGTGATAGATTTCCTTTTGGGAATAGTCTTTTCTGTGGTCGGCAGGGCGCCCTCCAATCGGTTCAGTTCTGCGAGGAGCTCCTCTGCGCCCGGGTATCTTCTTTCTCTATCCTTTTCGAGGCATTTCAGGATGATTTGACTGAGTTCTTCAGGAATTTGAGTATTGAAATCCGCGGGATCAGGTGGTTTTTCACTCTTGTGTTTCATGGCTATGCTGAGGGGGGTTTCTCCCTCGAAAGGGACTCGTCCAGTTAGCATCTCGAACAGGATGATGCCCATCGAATAGATATCCGAGCGTTGGTCCACCTGTCTTGATTCAGTCTGCTCAGGAGACATATACTCCGGAGTTCCTATCATGCCACCTGCTGCCGTTGTTCCCTTGGTTTCGAGTGAGCGGGCAATGCCAAAATCCATAATCCGCACAGTGCCTTCTCTATCGATCATGATGTTATGAGGTTTGAGATCACGATGTACCACTCCCAGTCTGTGGGCTTCAAGCAATCCCTCGCAGACCTGTTTAGCGATGTTCACGGCCGAGCCAACCGAGAGTTGCTTTGTCATTTTAATCATATTCTTTAAGCTCTCACCCTGCATGTACTCCATGATGATGTAATGGGTTCCGGACTCTTCGCTGAGGTGATACATGCGGCAGACGTTCTTGTGAGATATCTTGCGGGCCATTTTCAGCTCGTTGCCGAAGCGTTCGATGGTTTTTTTGTCAGCGATTTCAGGCCTTATAAGCTTGAGGGCCAACTCCTCGTTTATCTTCCTGTCCAGCACTCTGTAGACTTTCCCCATGCCTCCTTTTCCCAGCTCCTCGATGATCTCGTATCTGTTGGCAAAGATTGTGCCCCGCACCAGCTCTTTCTGGGGCATCTCAAGGGTGAGGGTCTTAGCTAATTGGATTTCTTCAGGGGAAGAAAGAGGCATCCCGCAGTTTCCGCAGTAGCGAGTGCTGGCAGGATTTTCATGGTGACATTTTGGGCATTTCATTTCGAGACAGGCCTTCTTTTTCTGATGTTCATATATTCATGATAATCGGTCACGCAGAATGTGTCAAAAACAACTTGGATAAAAGAGGCGTTGTTGTTATTACGAGGTCTGAGGGACCGTGGTTATCTCAAAAGTTGTATTTTGATGTTTTTGTTCTCTGTAAGGATTACCAATGGACACGGATCAGTTCATCTTGAAGAAAGAATCTTCTAGTCCCGTGTTGAACTTGACTTCAGTCAGAGTGATTTTCATGTATTCTGCGCCGTTAGAATAAGTGACGACAGAGTGAGGCAGCATCATGCCGTTGACTTTTTTGTAATCCGAAGCAAACTGTTCAAATTCCACTTCTCCCATCTGGGTGTTTTGAGTGCCTTTGGATTTTGTTGTAAGATAGGTTGTGCTGTCCACATAAAGAGTGGCCTTAAAACCGTCAGGATAGGTTTGCTCCAGGACAAAATGGTCCTTTCCTTCGATTGTCTCCTTGCCCTTGTATGCGAAGCTGAGGCCGTATTTTTTTGGATTGAGTAGGGCAACACTAGGCATGGCCTCTCTCTTCATGTTTGCGGCTTCTGTTTCGGGCATTTCTTCTGTTGCTCCTGTCTGAGGGTTGACCCACCAGGCCAACGTGCCGTCATAGGCTTGGGTGATAAGCATGCCCATCAATTCAACATCCACGCGCCTTTTATCGGGCTCTTTTTTATAAACGGAGATGGCTCCGCTTAGGCCCATCTGGACCAATTCTATCGTGCCCGACATGGTTGTGTCTGCGATGCTCTCGATGGTCTTTTTTCCTCCCTGGATCTCGATCATCTTTTGTATGATATCCTCAGATGTCTGACTGAATCCAGAAAATGCCATCAAACTGCATAGAAAGATACACACAGAAAAAATGATAAGGATTTTTTTCATGACTCAGACCTCCTCTTTAACCTTCGTCATTATGTTTACTATTTTTATTACGTGTTTATTCAAAAAAGGTTTAGGCACAGCCCTTGACATTGGACAATTATTTGGCGAATGAGTATTCTGTCCCCAAATTATTTATACAAATTATTTATAGAGCGCTTTGTTTGTTTCCGCTACCCGTTTTGTTTCCATCTTGATGATGGCCCTGTCATAGGTCATCAGCCCATTCACCTCGATCTCCACATCGGTTGTCTGAGTATAGACGGCAGCGGATAATCCCCCCTTAATCAGTCCTTTTAGTTTCTCGATCAGCTCTATGTAGGCATGAGTCAGATCTTCGGCGTTTTCGAAGCTGCGATAGCCCCAGTTCTTTTTGTCTTGCCAGATGTGGCCTTTTATCGGGAGGCCCAGACCGCCAAACTCTCCGAGCACAGCCGCCCGATTGGGTTCGTTGGACGAGACGTCGGGTCCAGGATAGGAGTGGATATCATGCACGTCGCCAACTCCCCGGTCAGCCCATCCGCTGGCATTGTCCACCAGGCGTGTGGAATCAAGCTCTTTGATCCATTCCACGATGCGGTTTGTGTTGTACTGCCCCCAGCCCTCGTTGAAAGGCACCCACATGACGATACTCGGGTGGTTGTACAGAGTATGGATCATGCGTTCCATTTCAAGCTCGAACTGTTGAGCGGACTCAGGACTTCGTTGTAAGTCATTGTCTTGTCGTCCGATGTGTGCATCGCCGTTGGGCATGTCCTGCCAGACAATA
>Ga0209636_10001532_pt1 | contig 23453 bp, 21 predicted proteins | sample DeeMarSWOR152_54_FD_187464 | JGI IMG/M metagenome (GOLD analysis project Ga0209636, IMG submission 187464) | Marine sediment microbial communities from White Oak River estuary, North Carolina - WOR-1-52-54 (SPAdes) (version 2) | ecosystem: Environmental > Aquatic > Marine > Intertidal zone >...
CACTCCCTCATCACTCTTTTGATGGTTATGTGTAGATTTTACCCCGGTGCCCTATTCGTAAGATTAAAACTCCTTTTTCGGTTTTTGTGTAGATTACCCTGTAGTTTCCAATTCTTAATCTGAAAAGTCCTTCAAATTCTCCTTTGAGTGGTACTCCTTTGTGAGGATTTTCTTTTAACGTCTTCTCTAGTTGTGATATGATTCTCTTTGCTTCTGGTAATCTGATTCGTTTCAGATCTTTGAAAACAGATTTTTTGTATTCAATCAGCGTCAAGTAACTCCCTCATTTCTTCAGACGAGATGATCTTGTCGCGAAGGTCGGTTAACCTGTCCAATGCGATTCTGTATTCTGCATATTCAGTCAGATAGTGTTGAATAGCTTCTCGAACCAGATATGATTTTGAGCGATCTGTGATTTTCGCAATCTCCTCTAATTTTTTCACTGTCTCATCATCCAGACGCAGACTAATGGTTACAGACATTGTATCACTGTAATACATTGTAATACTCCTATTTAAATGTAACGCAAATCACTACCAAGAGAACGTGACACTGTTCTCGGTGATGTTACACGTGTAACATGATTTTTGATTATGTTGAGCATTTGATATTTGAAGAGGTTAGGGGTTGGTGCGGGTCAATTTGGTTCTCCCGATCTGTCCAACCGAAGGATTCTTCCCAGATAATTTCTCCATCTTTTGCAAAACCACCGATATTGACAAGATTTGGCATTGAAGTAAAGATTTGGCATTGATCACAAACCTTCCTTAGTTTGCCATTCGTCTATGCTTTCCACTATTGAGCACATTCTACACTAAAGTTAGATTAAGATTACTTTCAGGAGGGTTTGATAATATATACAGGAGGTCAAGACGATTACTGAAAGCTACGTGCTCTCCATTGGGACTGATAGCAACTGCGAAAATGTTGTCCAAACTCCTTTCCATCCACAGTACTTCACCTTCTTTGTCCAGAATGAACAGCTTGGAAGCTGCGTAATTGCTCCCAACCGCAATGTAATTGGCTGAAAGTGTAACAGCAATATATTTGTTGTCTTTGCCAATATTCTTTTTCCACACAAGGTCACCATTTGATGTAAATTTGTACACATATTCGAAGCATCCTGCAATGATATATTGATTGTCATTCGTGATGACCACTGACTGGAGAACATCTTCAACTGGATAAGACCATATTTCTTCTCCGTTTAGAGTACTCACCACAATTTTGGGTTCATCCTTCCCAGCTCTATACACTAAGTATGAGCTGTCAAAAGAGAATGCCACGTTTCGTTCGTCGCCTCCATATATTGATCCCACTTGTTCTGACCAGATGAGCTCACCATCACGTACACAGTTGACATAATGGTTGAAATCGACGAATACAACACACGAGCTATCAGGGGCCACTACAACTTAACCAATTTGTGCATGGTTATCATATTTCCATAGAACATCACCATTTCTGGAAAATGCCCAGAGAACGCCTTCTCTAGAACCAGCTGCCAACAATTCACTGGAGTCCGAAATTCCTGATTCTCTTATGAGCCCTATTTCTTTCTGCCAGAGTATTTCACCTTCACAATTCAGAAAAACAATGCCACCTGTTCTTTGGGGTTTGTCGTAGGTTGTGGCAAAAATTGCATCTCCAAGAAAAACCATGCCGCTACTACCTAATTTTGGGGTTTCCCAAACAATATTACCTTCCCAATCAAGGCACATCACCCTCCCCTCTGCAACATATAGATGTGAATCTGTTGCAACAAGGGAATCGGCATCAAGTTTCGAGGCACCCTCCTGGGAAATGCATCCTATGCTGATAACCATGCACAGGAACATCACATATTCTATACCATTTCTCTTGGACATCATACCTGTTTTTCTCTGAGAAATAAAAAAGCTTTTCTATCTCCTGTCTGACCCACAGATGCCGTGTCAATTCAGATACCTGAGAACTGCAGAAAACTGTTTTTGCTTATGGCTGAAAGAACTGCACACATCTTTGGACTTACATACTGTGGATTACGCAAATTATAAAAACAGCTTTTGAGCAAGTTTTCACTGAGTGTAATGACCTCTCCTCGTTTTGTGGATAATGGCTTGAGGTTCACACACGGGGTTCATCTCATTGAATGTTCTGGTTAATCATGCAATAATCACTATATATTCGGCAATAGCATGGGATTCTGGAATTGGCACATTGTCTTCGCGAAGTCCGCGCAAATGCATTTCAATTGCCTCATACATGTTGTGCTCGACTTCCTCACGAGTTTCACCAGTGGCTACGCAGCCTGGTAAATCGGGAGAGTATGCTGAATAATTTCTATCCGCCTTTTCAATCACAATAAGAAAACGGTACATTATTTTTCCTCCTTTTTTTCTAATTGTGCTTGGTTTAAGATGCTATTCAAGTGCCTGGAGCTAAATCATGATGAAGATGACCTGCAATAGTCACTCTCTGTGGTTTAGTGGGATGTTTATACTGTCTGTGACTGCCTTTTATTGTCACAAGGTACCATCCGTCATCTTCAATCATTCTAATAACCTTACGCACTTTCATTGTATTTCACCTTTAAAGCGTTTTCCTCTTTAGTACTAGATTCACTCCCAATATAACCTTTTCTTCTCTCCAGCCCTTCAGTATATCAAAGAGCCTATCTTGTACTACTCAAAGATTTATATTGCTAAGCCAGAAAAAAGAAGAAGAATTCCCATAAGTAGAATATTCATTAGTGCCGTATTGACCATTCTTTTTATAGCTATTCTTACAATTATCTTTCTCAAAATAAGAAAAGCTGCTTCTCCATAGGAAAAAAATTTAAGTGCATACAACCAGATGTTACACGTGTAACATTCTTTTTTGTGATTATTCCCGCACTAACGGGCGAGTCAAACAGGTAGGACCTCCCTGTCCCTTTACTGAAATCTCTTTACCATTGATCTCCCACACGCGGGCTCCTGCCTGTTCCAGCAACGCCTTGGTCTGTGGATTCCCCTTGAGCATGATGCACTCACGCGGTGCCACAGCTAACACGTTGCATCCCATGGTTTCAAACTCGTTTTCAGGCACCTCAAGTATTTGGATGCCGCGGTCAACCAGAAATTCTCGAAACGGGATAGGCATTAACGGTGAATACACAAGGGCTAAATCGTAGTCAACAGGACTTAAAATAGACATCAAGTGAAACACGTCAGTAGGTCCACGATAATGCGGCAAGGGAACAGTGACTACCTCCACTTTTTCACCCACTAATGACTGTAACTGACGAATACCTTCATCATTGGTGCGGTAGGTGCGCCCCACTGCCAGGGTTTCATTGTCCAGCCACACAATATCGCCGCCTTCTAACTGACCCTTTCCGTCAATAGTACCCAGTACTGGTACACCAGCGTTTATAAAGGCATCTCTTGCCACTTCTGGCTCGTGTGCTCTTTGAGGTTTTCCCATATTGCACAGGATGACACCTTCGTGACTGACAATGGCAGCATCACGCACATATAAACTGTCCAGGGTAAGCTTTTCATCAGCAGGCAAAAAATCGATTTTCATGCCGAATTCCTGTAACAACGATACGAATTGGTTATACTCTTTTACTGCTTTATCATAGGACGGCCTGTCTGTGTAGTTCAATTCACGCCATTGCACATCTATATGTTCTTGATTAACAAAGGCCTGTTCCGGTTTACGTAATGCCATACGGGTGATACGGCCCACTTCTGACAGGGTTCCCATCATGATAATCCTCCATTTGTTTAACTTTGCAGGTTAATACTGCAGAATACACTAACCAGTACTTTCTTCATCTATAAAGAATCCACATTTTTCTAGCTGTTCTTTTTGATCTGTTACAGAATCGTTCCACTGTCCCAGTTTGCGACATATGTGCTCTGTCCAACTGTAGTCGTCAAAGGTAAAGGTTTCCTCACGGTCTTCAAGAGGGATCCTGTAGTTTATGTTTCTGTAATAGTTTTGAGCAATATACCCTTCATCCATCACATTCATAGCTTCAGTAATGATTTCATCATCTAAGTCAGAGTACTCATCCTCAAACAAAATAAAATCCAGAGGGTATCGCGGCCGGGGAGGTGGGTCTTCTTTTGGATATCCCATCACCAGCCCAACTAATGGGAAAATTCGTTTGGGCAACTTATACTCTCTAATAATAGGTTCCACATTCGTTAACGGATAACCCAAAAAGCACGTTCCCAACCCTAAACTTTCACCTGCTACCACCATGTTCTGGGCCATGTAACACGCGTCCTGAATTCCAAAAAACAACAGCGTTAAATCATTACTCTTCATTTCCCAGTTCCTCTTGGCCATGATACGCTCAAACTTGTGAGAATCCACGCAAACAATAAAGAACAAGGGAGCTTTAAACGGGTTTTTCTCTTTATTCCGGGAGAGTAACACGCTGTACAACTGGTAAGCAAAGGGAGCTTGTTGACTAGCACGGACAATGGTGGTTACGATTTTGTCTGAAGGTATTTCATCAGTATATTGACGGATGGATTTATGGTTCAAAAGAGTTTGAATAACCTGATTCATAGTACTACTTGTTACGCCCCTATATAATATTGGTTATAGAACCAAATAGGAGCTTCATTCATACGTCTGGTTTGAACACATTCCTTTTGTCTAACCTGGAAAAGTAAGTACACTTCTTTTAACTGATATGTGGTAAAGTAAAGCTTCTAACCATGCTTTGTAAAGTTATCTCTTTCCCTTCCAATACTTTAACAGGGCAGGATCTATTTTTACAGCCTTATCAAAGCATTTAACTGCTTCAACGTGTTTTCCTAAATTTTCTAAGGCCACCCCCTTGTTGTACCATGCTGGAGCATAGTCAGGATCTCTCTGTATGGTTCCATCAAAACAGTGAACAGCTTTCAGGTGGTTCCCAAGGAGTATTAATACTACCCCCTTGTTGTACCAAGTATCAGCATCTTCAGGATCTATTTTGAGAGATTTATCAAAGCATATGAGTGCTTCACGATTTTTTCCTAAATGTTGGAGAGTTCTTCCCTTTTCTAACCACATCAAAGCATTATCAAGATCTCTCGTTACAGCCTCATCATAACATATAAGTGCTTCACCATACTTTCTTAGCCTTCCCAGCACAACTCCCTTACAATACCATGCATCAGCATTATCAGGGTCCATCTTGAGAGCTTCGTCAAAACACAGGAGTGCTCCATCACAGCTTCCTAGATCTCCCAAAGTGATGCCTTTGTTCAACCATGCCTGAACACAGTAAGGATCAATCTGTATGGCTTTATCATAACATGACACTGCCTCATCATGCTTTTCAAGAGAATCTAGAGATACTCCCTTGTTCAACCATGTCACAGCATTATCAGGATTCATCTTGAGCGCTTTATCATAACAGTGAATGGCTTCAGTGTATTTCCCTAACTGCTCTAAGACTACTCCTTTATCTGACCATACATCTGCATTATCAGGGTTTATTTTCAAAGCAGTATCAAAGCATGGGAGTGCTTCAGTATACTTTTCCACGTTTGCCAAGGCTATACCTTTGCAGCACCACGTTATAGGGTTATCAGGATCTATCTCTGCAGCCCTATTGAAACAGTCGATAGCTTTTGTATATTTTCCGAGACTTTGGAGGGCCACGCCCTTGTTGTGCAATGCATCTGCATAGTCAGGGATTATCTCTAAGGCTTCATCAAAGCATTCAATTGCTTTATCGTGCTTTTTACAAAATTTTAATGCTAATCCTTTGTTGAACCATACATGAGGACAGTGAGGATCTATTTCTGTGGCTTTATCAAAGCATTCAACTGCTCCAGCATGGTTTCCTAAGTTTCCCAATGCCACCCCCTTGCTGAACCACGCATCAGCATACAAAGGATTTGACTTTATGGCTTCATCAAAACATGTTACAGCTTCATCGAATTTCTCAAGCTCCTGCAGAGCGATCCCCTTGTTGTACAATACTTCAACATTACAGAAATTTCTCTTTAAAACTTCATCATAACAGGTGATAGCTTCTTCATAGTTTTCAAGGTGCCCTAAAGCTACTCCTCTGTTGAGCCATGCTCCAGCATTGTCAGGTTCAAATTCAAGTACCCGCTTGAATATTCTCTCAACTAGCTCATGGTTTTCCTCTTCCCAGGCTGACAATCCAATCTCAAATAAAAGGTATATGTCTTCATTACTTGCTAATGTTAAAGCCTCTTTTACTTTCTTTTCAGATATGAGTTTTCTTATCCTCCTTTTTCTCTTCTTATCTTTTCTATTCACTTTATCCCTCATTAATCTTATCTAATTTTTAGATCTGAGTATCCAGCAAGGCCAGATGCAGTCTCTACATTTTACAAGAGGTTCTACACCATCTACTTTTGAGATGTATCATTGAATTTACTTTTTCTTTCAAGAACCTTCAAAGCTGCCTTTTTATTGTACTGAGCATCCTTGTGGTAAGGATTTATTTTTAACGTTTCATCATAACAGTGGATAGCCTCTTTATACCTTCTTAAATTCTGGAAAGATACCCCTTTGTTGTACCACGCATCAGCACTCGGGGTTATTGTTAAAGCTTTATCATAGCATGTGATTGCTTCATCATCTTTTTTAAGACCTTGGAGAGCTACTCCCTTGTTGTACCAGGTATCAACGTCTTCAGGGATTACTGCCAAAACTGTATCATAACAGCAAATAGCCTCTTCATATCGTTTCAAACGCGATAAAATGATTCCCTTGTTGTACCAGGTATCAACATAGTAAGGATTTTCTGAGAGAGCCTTCTCATAACAGCAAAGTGCTTCACTGTACTCCCCCACATTTGCCAAAACTGTTCCTTTGGTGTACCATGCATCAGCATGGTGAGGATCTACCTTTGTAGCAGTATCATAGCACTGGAATGCTTCTTCATCTTTTCCAAGCCCATTGAGAGATATCCCTTTGCAGTACCATGCTTCAGCATCTTCGGGGGATGCCTTGATGACAATTTCAAAACAGCAGAGTGCTTCAGAGTGCTTTCCAAGATTTTGCAGAGCTATACCCTTGTTTAACCATGTCTTACTATCTTCAGGAGTTCTCTTTAGAACCTCATCATAACAGGTGATGGCTTCTTCAAACTTGTCAAGACATGCTAAAGCTAACCCCTTGTTGTACCATGCGGCAGTGTTGTCTGGTTCATATTCGAGTATCTGACTAAATGCTTTCTCAGCCATTTCATAGTTTTCTTCTTCTGATGCAAAGTCACCCATAAAGAATAAAAAATCTACTTCACTAATACCTGCCAGGTCGAGAGCTTCTTCTATTCTTCCTTCAGACAGCAACTGTCTTATCTTTTCTCTTTTTTCATCTGTTATAGACATGTCATTCGCCTTTTCGTTGAGGTGCACATACTAGCACCCATTTCCGATCACTGTGTTTACCTTCAGACACTCTCTTATACTTTTTGGTTCAAAGAAGTTGCCAACTTTGCATTTTGTCTCATTTGTTACACATGTAACATCACTATCTTTGATCTTCTCGAAGTGAATATGCAGGGAATGAGTTCGCTAATTACTTACACATTTTATTACCATTATGTTGAACTTGATTCCTTTTCACATTTCTTCTGCAGCATTTCCTCAGCATACAATTGGGCTCCTGCTACCACAGGTTCCCTACTCTGAGCAGTAAGTATCTTTAAAGCAGATCCTATCTCAGGGTCCAGCAAATCACCTTTCTCTAATCGTTCCCTTATCAGGTCAAGAAGCACATCACCCGCCTTTGCAGTTCCACCCCCTATGATCACACATTTGAAAGGAACAGCACCAGCAATAGTTGCAATACCCCTTGCCACTCTTTCAGCATACAATTCATAGAATAGTCTGGCTTTTCTATCTCCCTTTTGTGCCATCTCTGTAATTCTCTCTGGATCAACTTGATATCCCATCTTTTTGGCAAGGTCTAACAGTGCATCCCTTCCGGTCATAGTCTTCCAGCAGCCTTGATGGTTTTCGCCAATGCACCATTCCCCGTCAGGGTCAAGGATAATATGAGAAGCTCTACTGGTGTACGGCCCAATATACGGCTCATCATGAAAGATGAATCCTGCTCCTATGCTCGTACCCAAAGTTATCACCAGCACATCAGTATAACGACACTCCTCTTTTTCTTGACACCTCTTTAGAGCTTGATACTCTGCGATAGCTGCTGCCTCACCATCATTCAGAATAAAAACTGGAACCCTTAATTTTTCTGACCAAGACTCTTGGATTTCTCTGATAGTTCCATTCTTGACTTGAGATAGTGATGCGAATTTGGTCGAGTATTTCGAAACACGCCGTTCCCCCTTGCATATTTCGCCAGCAGGGACCATAGTACAAGCTAGTGCAATCCCAAAAGCCTGCACCTTGGGAGTGTAAAGCCTTCTCAAGAAGTCCAGGATGTCTTCAGGTTTCTTTTCCTCGAATGTACAAGGTATAAAGAGCCAGAGAATTTTGCCAAATCCCACTTTCGTGCGCGTTCCTCCGAAATCGACCCCCACAATATATGGTTCGCGCATTTCTGCATTCGGCGTGCACAGTGCCTCCAAAAATGATACTACCTCTTTGTCATAGTATCCCTTACATGGCAGAAAGCAGGGGAATTCGCCATCGAGTGCTGCCTGCATCCCGGGTTCAGTGTCTTCTATAGCAACAAACTCTTTGTATTTCTTGTGAAGTTCCTTCCTGATCAAACAGTACATCTTATCCTTTTCCCCTGGACTTTCACTTTCTCTCTTGTTGTCTTTCCAATAGATTTTGTCCTTGCACGCTACAATCTCAAATTTATTAATATCCACGTTGATATGGGGCAGCTTTTTTCTTACATACTCTAACTCTTGTTGTGTTCTATCAAATTCACTTACAGTGATTAAGCAGGTTGGCATTTTGTTATCCTGCAGAGACTGTACAAATTCAACCATCGGTGTTATGGGCCTACATTTTTCTTCTAAGGGAATATCGGCGTATTGAATGAGTCTGTGGACACTTAGGAGTAACTCTGGAGGAAAATTATTGATGGAACCGTAGTTTTTGCGCCCCTCTTTTATTTGCTTTTTCACCTCTTTGTATTTCGGTACGTTGAAATTACCTGATTTCCGTTTTTGTTCGAGATCTCTCTTGCTCTCTATCAGAGCATTTCTCAACGATGGATACTCTTGAATGATGCCTTTCACCACATCATTTCGACTTTTCCCACTCAAGGCTTCAGCATGGAACTTACGATATTCTTCCCATTCAGGTATTTTGTCAGAAATCTTCTCTTCAAGTACACGGTAGTAAGAGAGAATTTTTCCTTCCTCTGTATCTACAAGTACCCCATCCTTATCGAATATAAAGCAAACCATGTCTATACCCTCCTATACTGATTCTTCAACTGCACACCCATTCAGATATGCACAGGTCGTTACAGCACACCTCGATGCAAGATCTATAAGTATGTGTAACACATCACGGGTTTATACCCTGGTTATATCTTTGGACTCCTCTCTTATAAATTCTTCTATCTGCAACCTGCATCGGCGTTGTCGAATTCAGGGAATAGAATCTATGCGGATTGATGAATTGCCTTTCAAAATACATTGTGGAAATGGCAATCCGGGATGTTACACGTGTAACACATTGACATCCAAAAGCATGACAACCCCATAATATGAAGAAAGATATTAACTCATTCCACGCTTTAAAGCTACATCTCAGCAAAATAGTATCATTTGAAACTATAACATCTATTAATTATTAATTTGTCATAAATCGATTGCTCCATTGTATCAGATTATGCACCTCAATCATTCATTTCCCTGTAAATGAGGGTCTATCTTTGCAGCTTCATCAAAGCATGTGCGGGCTTCAAAGTATTTCCCCAGCTTTTGTAGAGTCTTCCCTTTGTTATACAATGTTTCAGCGTGGCGAGGATCCACCTCCAGGATCTCATCAAAGCATTTGATTGCTTCTCTGTATTTTTTAAGGTTTGTCAAGGCTACCCCTTTGCTGTAACACGCATTAACATAGTGAGGACTTATCTTCAGCGCCATATCAAAGCATTTGACTGCTTCTTTGAACTTCTTGAGGTTTGTTAAGGCTACTCCCTTACTGTACCACGCTTGAGCATTATCAGGATCCAATTTTATGGCTTCATCAAAACGCCTAATTGATTCATCGTATTTCCCAAGATTTGCCAATGCCAGGCCCTTGCTAATCCATGCTTGAACGTTGTAAGGGTCTCTTTTTATGGCTTCATCAAAATAGGGGAGAGCATCTTCGTATTTCTTCAGTTCTACTAAATCACGTCCTTTATTATACCACACGTCAGGATGGGTCGTATCTATCTTCAAGGCTTCACCGTAACAGAAAGCTGCTTCCTCATACTTTCCCAGGTTATCCAAAACGATCCCTTTATTAAACCAGGCCAGAGCACTGTCAGGGTCTATCTCTGTCATTTTGTCAAAGCATGTGAAGGCTTCATCGAATTTTCCACCTTCTGCTAACGTTAACCCTTTAGAATACCATGCCTCAGCATAGTGAGGATCTACCTTTACTGCCTGATCAAGACATAGTGCTGCTTCATCGTAATTCTCAAGACATTCGAGGACTGCTGCCTTGCCTAACCATGCTTTGGCATTGTCAGGATTTATCTTTATAGCCTCATTAAAACAGTGGAGGGCCTTATAGTGTTTGTTGAGACCTTTTAAGGTTATGCCTTTGTCATACCATGCTTTATCATTATCTGAATCTATCTTGAGAGCTTCATCAAAACAGAAAAGGGCTTCATCGTACTTCTCAAGACATTCTAGAGCTGTTCCTTTGTTCAACCATACTGTGGCATTGTCAGGATTTATCTTTAAAACCTCATCAAAACATAAAACAGCCTCTGCATATTTTTCTAACCCTGCCAAGACCAGTCCTTTGTTATACCATGCTTTACCGTTACGAGGGGTTATCTTTAAAACCTCATCATAACACTTGATAGCTTCATCGTACTTTCCAAGATATTCCAAAGCCATCCCCTTGTTCAACCATGCCTGAGCACTGTGTGGATTTATTGCTATGACCTTGTTAAAACAGGTTAGAGCTTTATCATACTCACCTCGTTCTGCCAAAACTGTCCCCTTGTTGACCCATGCTTCAACATAGTGAGGGTCTAATTTTGTCGCATTATCAAAACAGATGAGAGCTTCATCATACTCTCTTAATTCTACTAAATCACGTCCTCTATTGTACCATGCGTGAGCATTGGTTGGATTTACCTTTATGACTTCATCATAGCACGTTAAAGCTTCATCGTATTTCTCAAGACATTCCAAAACTGCTGCCTTGCAAACCCACACTTGGACATTACCAGGATTTACCTTGATGACTTTGTCATAACACGTTAAAGCTTCATCGAATTCCCCAAGACCTCCCAAAGCCATGCCCTTGCCTAACCATGCCTGAACATTATCAGGGTCTCTCTCTATGACTTCATCAAAACAGATGACAGCCTCTTTGAATTCCCCAAGTTCCTGTAACGTTGTTCCTCTGTGAACCCATGCATCAGCATCATGAGGGGCTATATCGAGGGCTTTATCAAGACAAAAGAGAGCTTCACTAAAGTTCCCGAGATGCACAAAAGCCACGCCCTTGTTCAACCATGCGTGAGCGTTGGCTGGATTTATCCTTAGAACTTCATCATAGCATGCAATCTCTTCTTTGTACTTCCCAAGACGTTCTAAAACTGCTCCCTTGTTTAACCATGCTTGAACATTGTCAGGCACTAATTCAACGATTCGATTAAATATTTTCTCAGCTGTATCGTATTCTTCTCTCTGCAAGTACGTAATTCCGATATCAAATAAAACCCGTACATCTTCTCTTTCTGCCAGGGCTAGAGCTTCTTCCACTTTCTGTTCAGCTATGAGCTGTTCTATCTTCTCCTTACTATCTGCAGACATAGTATCCCTCATTAATTCATGGTCCATACGTTACGGGCACTAAACCACACGTGTGCAATAACACTTCTCCCAAAATTGTTCTTATACTTTTTGGTTCATAACAAAAAAACATAGCAATTTTTTCACGGTAATTTTTTGGCTTGTTTAACCTTTTTATTCGGCAATTTATGATTGGATTATATTTTCAAGGAATTATATGTTGCAGGTGCTGATGGCAGAGAGAATATGGATTTTTCTAAGGTAAGAAAATATTTATAACAGTATATTTAGTCTGTGACATCAAAGAAGAATCATTTTATCAATCAAATTACAGTTCAGACTTTCTACTCAGATTATCTATGACAGAATTTTATATAGATAGAAAAGCAGATCATATAGATAGAAAAGCTACCATAATCTTCTTGATGAATCAACAAAGGAAGGGACATATTTTCATGACATGTTACACGTGTAACAACTTTTCTGACCTTAGCAAATTTTTAAGTGTTCAGTCTATATAAAAAATTACCTTCATATGGCCAAATGTTATCTTAATTGGAGGAAACTTCCAGATTAGACCACCTCATGATTGGAGATATTACTGCTATTATTCTTGCTTTTGCTGCAATTGGCATCATCCTATGAAAGATTGCTACATCTATTGATATCGAAGAAGTTTTCGAGAGAATCGAGCGTTGTGTGAAAGTACTATTGAGCAAATGGGATATGGCACATAAAATTAGGAACAAGTACGGTTTAAAGGCTAAACAGAAACTTCGCTCCATTATGAAGCCTTTCAATATTCAATATTCAATATTCAGTCCTCTCACTCTTCCAAGAATTATCTGAATTTTTTGTGGAATTTCCTTGAATGGGTGTTCCAAGGTTGGAATCAAAGGGTTAACTTCTACTTCACCAGCTTCTTCAAATTCAACACCTAGTTGAGACCATCTGTTAAGATGCTCCTTAATTTTGTTTATAGTTTTTATGGCATTTGAAATGGAAGATGCTACGTAGAACTCAGGGTTGAGTTGTATAATATGTTCATTACGGAAGTTCATGATCTCCCCTGTTTGACCTTGTCTTTTTTTATCATCTCTTTTATTTGACCAAGATGCTTCTTTAGTTTCCTTTGTTTCTTTTGGTCGAACAACACATAGTAACTTTTTTACTACAATATCGAGCCCATTTGATGGAGATACTCCTATTCTATCAGCAAGAGCTGGTGAAAAACGTTCAACATTTTTTCGACTGACATTGTGCCAGACAGGAAGTATGATTTTTTCTGAACTATGCTCTCGGGCAGCAAGACCATCAACTTAAGAAACTCTTTTTCCTTAGATTATGGATCATTTTTCTTTCTTTTCCATAGTTATAAAAATTATACAGGATATTATTTATATACTTTTCTCACTCAAAGAAAAGAAAGAAGGAAAAGAGGTGATAAGCATGGATAAGAAAAAAATGCCAGTTATAGTGGCCAGCGTAGCTTTCGTATTTCTTGCCATAACATGCGTTACTGCCAGTTCTTGGACATCCAATACACCTTTGTATACTCTGAGAATGGAACAAGCCAGCAGCAAGATGAACTTTTTACCTACAGAAAGAAATACTTTTACTTATGAAACTGAAGGAAGATACGTGCTAAACTCTTGTGGATATTGTGATGGTGCAAAACCGCTCAACCCCTATACATGCGCTACATGCGATGAGTATTATTGCGACAACCCCTCATTGTGTTACGGTACATGTTACAGTACATGCCCGGGTACATGTTCTACATGTGTTACATGCAATACATGCTCGGGGCCTACATGTGAGGGCACATGCTATCCAACTGAATGTCCTTGGACACAATGGGTTAACTGTAAATATACACAAGTCTTTCCCACATGTTACTGGCCTGGTTGTTAGGGTAATAACACCTAACTTTTTCCTTTTTTTGAAAGTTTTCAAATATGCTCTTGACAGTTTTTTTGAAATAACATTCCATGGTCTTGGTCAGTGGAAGTAGTCAGTTTCTGGAGCGTACGCGTCGACAACTATATGGCCTGGAGTCAAGGCCTTAACCCAGAAATAATCTTTAGAAAGAAATCTCTCATACTCACCAGAGCATTACTTCAAAGTCCCAATCAAGCATCGTCTCTTAATGAATCTTGTTACACGTGTAACATTTTATCACTTTTTATCGCATTAATTCTAAAGAAATAATAATAAAAAAGATTAAAATTCTTCATCCCCGAAGACTTGACAACCTCGGTTCTCCGAAATCTGCAGCTGTAGATACCCAATGGAGCGTTAGAGTTCTGCAACCCTTTTTATAGTTCGTATGGTGTCCAGGTTGTTGCATGAATGTCCATTAGATAATTCTGCCAAAATTGTACTTTGCACTGAAAATGTCACAGGTCCACTATAGCTTATGATGCACAGTATCAGCTCCCACATAGGTTTAACAAAAATTAAAGGGTATTCAACAGATACAGAACCTTCTTTTAACAAATTTTGTTACACGTGTAACATCTTTTTGGAAATATCTCGAATTTTCCGTTGATTAATTGTTCTTTAGTTTTGCGATTCTTCTTTTAATTGTTGGTTTTCTTTTTGCAGATGTTCTTTGTCTGAAGCAGTACTCATTCTTAGTAATCACAAGTCTTATAAATTGAAATACCTACTTCACATTATGAAGTATGATGATAGAAAGGTGGCTGGAACACTTCTGTTTTTTGGCAGTGTTCAGTTTCTTTTGCTATTGGTCATAGCAGAAGCGTTATACCCAGGTTATAGTGTCTCAAAAAATTACATTAGCAACCTAGGTGTTGGGCCTACTTCTTTCATCTTCAACTCGTCGGTGTTCTTGCTTGGTGTGCTTGCAGTAGCTAGTGCCTACTTCGTTCAGCGTACATTCGGTTTCAAACTTTTTTCTGTTCTCTTGACCCTGACAGGTATTGGTGCTATGGGAGTGGGATTGTTCCCGGAAGATGCTGGGGAAATTATCTTCATCGCTTCTCTGATTACTTACGTATTCGGGGGACTTTCTGCCATCGTGTCATATAAATTGTTGAAATCACCTCTCTCTTACTTTTCTGTTCTATTGGGAGCGTTGTCATTTGTGGCGCTCGTTCTCTTTATTTCTGGCATTTATCTGGGTTTAGGTGTGGGAGGAATGCAGCGTGTAGTTGCTTACCCTGTTCTACTCTGGGCAGTTGGCTTTGGAGGCTTTCTGATCGGTTATTCTAGTAAATGAATTTATCTTTTTTTATAAACAGAGGCTGTTGAAAAAGTCTATTGTGCACAAATGTTATGTTCATGGGTTATGTATTATTTTCTCACACTTATGTATTATTTTCTCACAGTGAACCCTCTTTTTGCAGCCTCACTGACGCATTTTCTGGCCTCATCATGCCTCCCAAGCTCTGCGAGGACCATTCCTTTACTGTACCACGCTTTCCCATAGTCTGAATCTCTCTGTATCGTTTCATCAAAACAAATCAGAGCTTCCTCGTATTTCCCAAGATCCTGGAGAGCTACCCCTCTGCCGTACCACGCTTTAACGTCGTGAGGATCTATCTCTAAAGCTTTATCAAAGCACACTACTGCTCTATGAAGGTTCCCCATACGCCCTAATGCAACCCCTCTATTAACCCATGCAATGACATTACCAGGATCTCTCTTCAAGACCTCATCATAACACCTTACTGCATCGTCATTCCTTCCACAATCTCCTAAAATTACTCCCTTATTAAACCACAGGTCAGCATCGTCAGGCTCTCTCTTTAGAGCCTCATCAAGACAGTGCACAGCTTCCTCATGCTCCCCCCATCCCCACAGTGCTACCCCCCTGTTCACCCATGCATTGACATTATCAGGGTCTACCTCTAAAGCTTTATCATAGCATGTTACTGCCTCCTCATACTTTTCAAGATGCCCTAAAGCTATCCCTCTGTTTGACCACGCTTCAGCACTGCCAGGATCAACCTTTAAAGCTTCATCAAAACAGTGAACAGCCTCATCATAGTTTTCAAGATCATTCAGAGCTAACCCTTTAGCTGCCCACGCACCAAAATGAGAAGGATCAATCTTCAACGTTTCATCATAAAAGTGAACAGCTTCATCAACCTCTCCAAGACTTGCCAGCACTACTCCTTTATTAAACAGACTATCTGTGTCACGAGGATCAATTTTCAAAACTGCATCATAACAGTGAACTTCCTCTGTGTACTCCCCGAGGTTGCCCAGTACTATACCTCTGTTAAACCAGGCACCACTATGGTGAGGATCAATCCTTACAGCTTCATCAAAACAGTGGAGTGCGTCTTTGTACTTTTCAAGCTCCTGTAACTGTATCCCCTGGTTGTACCATGCTTCAGCATTACCAGGTTCTCTCTTTACAACTTCATCAAAACAGTGGACAGCCTCCTCGTACTTCCCTGCATTTGCCAGAGACGACCCCTTACTATACCATATCAACGTATTATCACAATCAACCTTTAAAGCTTCATCAAAACAGTGGACAGCCTCATCATGGTTCCCAAGTGCATCTGAAACTACTCCTTTAATTAACCACGCCTCAATATTGCCAGGAATTCTCTTTAAAACCTCATCAAAGCATGACACAGCCTCCTCATACTTTTTGAGATCTGCTAACCCTACACCTTTGTTAAGTACAGCCTTAACATTCTCAGGATCTATCTCTAACGCTTTATCATAACAACGAATTTCTTCTTCATGGTTTTCAAGATCACCTAAAACTACCCCTTTTTTAATCCAAGCATCAGTATGAAGAGGATCTATCTTTACAACTTCATCAAAACAGTGGACAGCCTCTTCATACTCTCCAAGGTGTTCTAAAGCCACGCCCTTGCCACACCATGCTTCAGCAGAATGAATATCTCTCTTTATAATCTCATCAAAGCACTGGACAGCTTCTGCATGCTTCCCACAGTTCCCTAATGCTACACCCTTGTTGTACCACGCTTCAGCATTACCAGATTCTCTCTTTACAACCTCATCAAAACAGTGAACAGCTTCTGCATACCTATCAAGTTCCTGCAGAAGGATTCCTCTGAAAAACCAGCCCTCTGTATCATCGGGATCTATCTTTACAACCTCATCAAAACAGTGAACAGCTTCTGCATACTTCCCCACATTTGCTAACGAGAACCCCTTGCCCTCCCACGCTTCAGCAATGTCAGGGTTACACTGAATTATTCGATCAAATGCTTTTTCAGCCATCTCATCATCTTCTTTTTCAAAAGCTAAAAATCCGATGTGAAATAAGAGACCTATATCCTCACCTGCTATCTGTAAAGCCTCATTTATTTTCCTGTTGTATAACAGTTTTTTTATTTTTTTTAGTTTTTTGTTCTTGCTCACCATGTTCATCCCTCGCTCTTTCGTATTGATTGGTTCACAGCTAATTTCGGGCAGTCAAAACGAGCTGATGAAACTCTATGTAACCATCTCCCATTATTCTTTTTGTATCTGACCTCCTTATATACGTTTGGTTCACACGAAGGTTCAATTTCTTTGTGTTTATCTCACTTTTGTTACACGTGTAACAATTCTTTTCTATTTGTTTTCTATTCTTCAGGTATTTGAAGATATTAAGAATATTAATACCAGAATTGACAATCCTTGGGCAGGTAGTGCTTATGCCCAGAAGCGCTACTTGGAGCTGTAACAGTATGAGGGCTCGTTCTGACTACTACCTACCCTTTGCCCCTGATCACTCTTTTGAACGTGCATTGCAAAACATGGTAGAAAAAGATACAACATTTCAGTCCCCATGATTACACGCCACGAGAATTCATCAAAACCCATTGGAGTGAGACCGTGAAGTGGGATGAGTATGATGAGAAGATCTACAGGACTACCATAGACAATTAATTAATATCCTGGGATTGCTCCCTTCAACATCTATGTTCTTTTCAGTAGGATGCTGCCTTTTAGCCAGGTTGTGTGTACTGACCAAAAGAGAAGAAAATGATCTCTTTTCCCTTTTTAACCAGTTGAAAGGAAGAGGTTACTTTACTGATTTTTACTTTGCAAGGGCTCTATTTGATAGAAACCTTTATAAATAGGGAATCCTAATTATATTCTATATACCGAATAAACTGATGAAACAGTCGTTGATCTTTCCGAAGGTGGTATCATGTTGAAACCAGCCATAGAAGGTAAGCACCATATCAAGCGTTCGAGAGTGAAACGAATCACCCTAGTGGTGGGGTTTGTATTCGTACAGGCTGCAGTGTTGTTTGCCTCTGCTGGCACATTCACGTGGTTGCGAGCATGGATATACATTACCTTTTATGTTGTCATCTTAGCGGTTGCAGGTGTTTCAGTGGTCAAGATGCACCCAGAGTTGGTTGGTCACCGTGCTAAGATAAAATCTGATACCAAACGATTTGATAAGGTCTTTTACATAATTTTTACGCCAATGCTCTTTGTCATGCTGGTTATTGCTGGGTTCGATGCGGTTCGATTCCAGTGGTCTTCTATGCCAGGCTCACTGGCAGCAGCTGGGATTGCTATGGGAGTGCCAGCTTACTCTGCAATTTTGTGGGCTATGGTCACAAATGTGCACTTTGAATCCACGGTACGCATCCAGAAAGATCGCAACCACCAGGTTGTCACTACAGGCCCGTACCAGTATGTGCGCCACCCTGGCTATGTAGGAATGATCTTCATGTATAGTGGGATACCATTGATTTTGGGGTCGTGGTGGGCTTTTGCACCTGATTTTGTGCTCATTGCACTGGTTATAATTCGTACAGCGCTTGAAGACAATACATTACAGAGAGAACTGCCTGGATACACTGAGTATTCCACAGTTACGCGCTATCGATTGTTGCCTGGCATTTGGTGAAGGCAGATTCACTAGTGTTACACGTGTAACAATAGACAACAAAGAAGTGAAGACCTTAAAGAAACCCTTTTATAGTAAAGCAGTGAGAAATGATAACCTGATAATGAGGAGAACGCGATGAAAATAACAAAAACGCTCTACGTAACCAATAGGGACGAGTGGCGTGCGTGGCTGGAAAAGAATCACGACACTGAGAACGAGGTGTGGCTGATCTTTTATAAAAAACACACAGGCAAGCCCAGTATACTGTATGGTGATGCAGTTGAAGAGGCGTTATGTTATGGGTGGATAGACAGCATTGTAAAACGGATTGATGACAAAAAGTATGCCCGAAAATTTACTCCTCGTAAGAACAAAAGCAAGTGGTCCGAGTTAAACAAAAAACGAGTGAGAACCCTGATAAAAGAAGGAAAGATGACAGAAACTGGACTGGCAAAAGTTGATGAAAAGGTGCTCAATGAAAAAGAGGAAAAATCAAAGAAGGAAGTTACCCTCCCACCTGAAATAGAGAAGGTACTGGCAGCAAATGAAAAAGTGTGGGAGAATTTCACCAACCTTGCTCCTGGCTATAAACAACAGTACATTGGATGGGTAATGGGTGCAAAAAGGGAAGAAACACGCAAGAGGAGGCTCAAAGAGCTTATGAAAGTTTTAGAGAAGAATGAGAAACTGGGAATGAAATAAGAATAAGGAATAAGGACAAAATAGTACAATTACGCTTACCGTTATTCCAAAGTTTTCCTGATAGGTTCTTCATTGTGTACTGACTGATACCTGTATGCCAAAAAGAGCACTATTCTGAAATTTTCACCTCTCACTTTTTAAAGTGTCACCTATCTTTTCATTAACATTTCAACTGCTTCTCGTCCTGCACGGCGAGCTGCTGCCAAAACGTCGGTGTGACCGCGCACTGCACCGAGACGTGACGCACCAGGAGCAAGTACTGTGGCAACAAGCTCTGCCCTCACGTAATCCAGGATATCTGTGAGCATCCCTACTGTATGGCGCGCGAAGTGTGCACTCCCTCCCAGTGGTATGACAAGGACCACGCACCGTCCCTTGAATGTCACCTGCCCCGCACCGTACCATCGGTCCAAAAAAGCCTTGAACTGTGCGGTTGGCCCCCACCAGTAAATTGGTGTGCCCAAAACCCATACCTGGCTTTGTTCCATCTGCTCCAGCAGCCTTGGCATGTCGTCCTGCTGCACACACTCACCAGTTTGACAAGCGTTGCAGCTCTGACAGGGTGAAATATCCAGTTCGTTCAGGATGGCCTTGGTAATCAGAGCGCCTGCCTCCTCCGCACCGGCCAGTACTTCATCTACAAGGATCTCGGTGTTTCCACCGCGACGTGGGCTGCCGACGATCCCCAATGCTTGTGTGTGGGTGGATTCTTTCATAGACGTTATCACCTCTAACATCGAGTAAATCCATATTCGGACTTGAACTGCACGACAACCCCCATTGATTCCCAATATTTTTCATTTTGCTCTCCTCCATTAATAATTATGTACCCCTTTTCATTAACCACTAACCCATATTTAATCTTCTGGTTCTAATCCTCCAATCCTAATCCATCTTCTGGCATCCATTCAGGCCAGTATGAAAGCCACTCAGGAATTCGTGCATCTTTCACGCGGTCGCACACAGGGAAATACGCTTTTAAATCCACAACTGGTGTACCATCATATGCGTCGATGTCAGCAATTCGAACAATTCCTCTCTCTTCTGAAACGCCCAACAGTTTACACGTGGTCATTGCTACAGGATTAGGTCTATACTCTGCTCTGGTAGCAAATACACCAGTCACTTTATCGCTGGCATATGGGGGGTTGGTCTGCAGTAGTGAGCGGCTCTTCTCGTTATCATGGTTATCAGCCCACCAAAACACTATCACATGACTGAAGTGGTCAAGCTGTTTTAATGCTGGACGAAAGGGTTCAAAGATCTCCAGTCTAACACTATCTGCTCTCCGTATGTATCCAATAGGATAGATCTGGTACACCTTAGTAGGTTCATTCTCTTTCATTTTCATTTTTTATCACCTCCTTTCAACCTAATTGGAACGTAGTAATCAATTTCAGATTCTTCGTTATCCAACCCCCGAAAGCGTTCATCGTACGCCAGAATCAGATACGGATACGCCTCTTCATACTCCGAGGTTGGTAACCATTCCTGCCAGATGTACTTCCCCCCTCTAAAGATATCTCTGCCCTTAAAAGTAAAGACTGCATACATAGTCTGTGGAAAAACCTTACCAAACATCTCTAATGGTATTTCATCAAGGGTTTTAACCTCCACTCCAACATACACATAAAATTTTTTAGTTTCTTCGTAATCTTCAGGTTGAATGTGAACCTCGTATGCTGTATCCGTATTTACCCTGTATCTTTCTATGACATCTTTGTTTTTCTCATATAGACTCATGAACCTCTTCCATGTTAACCCAATTTCGTTCTCAACGTCCCATCCTCCTTTAGAATGGAATGGATCACCATAGAAAACACACCCTATCAATGGTAAGGGGCCTCTCTCAATGATATTGATTCTCTCTGGGTTCACCACATTTTTGTTCATGCAAATTCCTCCACCCGCTCAAAGGAGTTTCTTGATTCCACTCTTAGTAGTAACCCACCTCTTTATAAAGTTTTCTATTAATCGGAATAATATTCCAATTTAAAATGAACTTTTTATGTTCTTGATGAATTCTAGCAACTGGTGAGGGCTGTCAAGGTGGTGTTCTGACTATCTGATTTTATATTATTTGGTCCTCATGTGGAAAGAGAAGGTTGATTTGTTACACGTGTAACAATGGATACTAAATCGATGGACAGTCCTTCGGGACAGTTCTGAGTGCGAACCCTCTTTGGTTCCTGCTTAATTTTTCTGTAATTCATAGCAGGTAGAGGATTCTGCTATTTTACACTCCATGAGTCATTTTCCTCTACAAAAAGTGGAAAAAGAAAAAGCAATGCCATGGGGTGAATCCGCCAAGGCATCGTTGATGTTTTGGAATTGCCTCCTCGATCTCCCCCATACTATCTTTATGTTGCTCATCTTTCATCAGCCCCTCAGCTATTGCATAAAATCCCCCATAAATGTCCTTCTATTTATTGTCTAAAATCCCTCATAAATAAGTACCGGTTAAAATAATGAAGAAATCCTCCAAAAAGAAAATACGCACGTTAATACTACGATAACAATAGGATATACCTTAGTCGATCTCTGGGGCTTTTAAGTATGTCCGAAAACAGTGATTTGTTACACGTGTAACAACAGACACCAAAAAAAAGACACTTTTCATTGTCCACTTAGAAAGTTCCTCACTACAGAGATATATTCTGTGGGATTGTCATACACGGGTGAATGCCCAGCATTACGAAATGTATGAATCTGTGCTTGGGGGTACAGTGTTTTCAGTTCTTCCCGCGCAGATTTATCGAATGCTGAATCGTTATCTGATTCCACAATGAGTATTTTCCCTGGCCAGTTAACCAAATCATCTTTTGAGAACTGATAGGTTGACACGTAATCGAGCATAGCCTTCCGTTCGTTAATGATATCGTCTTTCGTTGTTCTAAGGGATATTTCCTCGAAAAAGGCCTTCCAGAATTCGCGTTCTGAGTCTGGAACATTCAAAAGGGTCACCAATCTCATTTTGAGACCATATCGAAACAGCCGCATCGGATACGTGGATATCAAAAAAGGGGCTATTCTAAGGTGTTTTTCAGACATACTGTCGGGTCCTGACGTGTTTGACAGGATTAACGTTTTTACTGTGTCAGGGTGTTGACGAACAAAACACTGAGCAGTCCATCCGCCGAGGGACCAGCCAAGCATGTGGAGTTTGTCAATTTTCTCTGATTTTAATATGCTAAAAATTCCGTTAACACGCTCTGCCATGGTTGGTACAGCAGGGTACGTTGGCGAGATAATTTTATACTCGTCCTCGAATGCGGTGATAAGTTGAAACCAGGTTTCACCAACGCGAAAACTACCACCAGGAAGCAATACTAAGGTACTCTCTCCTCGTCCGCAGGATATGTATTCCCAGGTGATGCCATCAACAGTAAGGGATTTGTACGGGTGGGTGGAACGAAATTTCATCAATCGTTCCCTTTGCTTGTGAGGAACATTTTTGTATAGTGTATCGAAATTTATGTTTTTCATTTTATCCTCCTTTTTTTGATAATGAATGAGCTAATAAAGGTTTCCATAACTCAGATATTGTTGTCTGTAAATGCTTTTGTTAACCTTGCTTCAACAAGGTGAAACACGACTTCACATAATGTGGCATGATAGGTGGCATACTTCCTGAGAATACCTTCCATCTGAAAGGCTGTCTTCATGGGAACCACTGCAAATTGGAATTGTGCACATGAACAGTAGTTTCAATTCTGATTATTCCCATTGCTTCACATGGGTAATGAGAGCTTCGTATTGCTTGGCACGAACCCTCTTCCCCAGCAAGTTCTTACCAAATCGTACGTAATCTGCGCGATAAACAATACCATCTTTTTTCTTTTCTATTTCTCATTCTATTCCAGTGCTTTCCTGAGTGTTTTGCGTATTTTCTGTTATGCTATCCAAGTTTATAAATTTTTGGTCATAGGGGGCTTTGGGACAAAAATGATTACTCCCCTCTCAGGTCATTCAAATCCTGCGGAGTGAGTATTACCT
>Ga0209636_10001533_pt1 | contig 23447 bp, 34 predicted proteins | sample DeeMarSWOR152_54_FD_187464 | JGI IMG/M metagenome (GOLD analysis project Ga0209636, IMG submission 187464) | Marine sediment microbial communities from White Oak River estuary, North Carolina - WOR-1-52-54 (SPAdes) (version 2) | ecosystem: Environmental > Aquatic > Marine > Intertidal zone >...
AAAAAAGTTAATGCTGAACTTGGGATGCGGAAATAAAAAAATCTCAGGGTACATAAATCAAGATATTCGTAGCTCCTGTAAGCCGGATCTTATCTGCAATGCAAACAACCTTCCATATGTAGAGAACAGTGTTGATCGTATTATCGCTTCTGATATTTTGGAACATTTTGGTAGACTGGAAACCAAGAAAGTACTGAAGCATTGGTATCATATATTGAAACCAAATGGGCTTTTAATTATTAAAACACCTAATATGGACATTCTCATTAATGCTTACTTAAATGCCAAAATAGATTTTCCAGAGTTCAAAAGAAAAGTATTCGGCCAGCAAGATTATAGTGGAAATTATCATCTTACAGGATTTAATTCCGTTAACATCAAAAATATTCTTACATCTGTAGGTTTTAAAATTATCAACTTACAAGAACAGATGGAAGGCGGCGATTGGTCCAATATGGCGATACGATGCCAAAAATAGCTTTAATCAATCCACCAAGCTCTTTTCTCATTGATGATAAGGTTTTTCCCCCATTAGGCATCCTTTACATTTCGGCATACCTAAAAAAATATGGTTATTATCCAGAGATTATAGATCTCGCTGGGAACAAAAAACTTCCTAATATTGATGCTGACATCATAGGAATAAGTGCAGTAACTCCTCAATATCCTGAAGCTCTAAAGATCCTTCATGAACTGAAAAATAGAGGAACTAATGCAATTTTTGTTATCGGGGGTCCCCATGCAACCTGTAGCCCTGAAACTGCTAAAGACTTCGATATATCAGTAATAGGTGAAGGAGAAAACGCTATGCTTAATATAGCTATGCGATATCCAACGACATTTCCAAAATATTTTAAATACCCACCTCCAAATCTATATATGCTCCCATTTCCAGATCGAAAAAATATTGATATTCATAATTACAAATATTTTATTGATGATGAGCCAACTACTACTATGCTCACTAGCCGAGGATGTCCATATAATTGTGCATTTTGTTCTTCTATATATAACAGAGTCAGATTGCATTCAGCAGATTATGTTATCAATGAAATAAAAGAGATACAAAAACTTAATTTTTCTGGGATTATGTTCTTCGATGATATCTTTATTCTCAATAAGAAGCGACTATTCAAAATTTGTGAATATCTAAAAAAAGAGAAAATTGTCTGGCGATGTTTTGTTCGTGCTGATCTGGTCAATGATGAAATAATGAAGATTATGGCTAAATCAGGATGTAAAGAAATTGGGATAGGCGTGGAGACGGGTTCTCAGAAGATACTTGATATTGTCAATAAGGGTACAACTGTTGAACAAAATACAAAAACTATTGAACTCGCACGGAACTATGGTATACTTAGCAAAGCATTTATAATAGTTGGATTGCCTTCCGAATCGAAAGAAACCATTGCTGAAACAGAACAATTTCTTAAAAAGACAAAACCAGATGATCTCGATATAACAATTTATGTACCTTATCCCAATACACCTATTGTCAACAATCCAAATAGGTACGATATCAAATTCGATAAAACAGATCTTAAAAAAGCCTGGTTTAAAGGAATACCCGGACAATACCATAGCTTAGTATCTACAAGCAATCTTCCATCTTATGAAATTGTTGAAGCACGAGATAAAATTGAAAAGAAATTTAAGGAGTGGTAGATATGATAATTGGTCTTATCGGACAATTTAGATATCCATGTTCAATTGAAAAATATTACCTAAGAGCTTTGAAAATCCTTGGACACAGGGTAAGATGCGACCCTAAAATGATAATTGACGGTTGGCCAAAAGTAGATCTGACTATTGTAATAAAATGGTGTAAATATCCCAATATATTACCGCACCCTAATGCTCTGATTTTTACAGATCTCACTACCCGCTTTCAGGAATATTATGATTCTATAAAAGATAATTTTGACTATATTTTTTTAGTTCATAATGAAAAAGATTTAATTGATAACAAAAGAGTTTTTTATCTTCCTGTTGCTTATTGTCCACAGGAACATTATCTTATTCCAGGATTACGAAGAGATATCGACTGTCTGTTTATCGGCACTTGCCATCCAGATAGAGAATTTCTAAAAAACATCCCAAAGATAACTAGATATGGCAATGAATGGGGAGATACTAGAGACGTTTATGGTAATGATTATCGAAATCTGTGTTCTAGAGCAAAAATAATTATTAATCACCATTACCCCGGTGATACTACAAATATGAGGGATTATGAAGCACCAAATTTTCAGGCTATGGTTCTCACGGACAAAACTCCTTTTAATGATGGTAAAGATTGCGTAGTATACAGAGATAAAGAAGATCTTGAAAATTTAATAAAATATTTCCTTAACTATGATGATGAACGTGAAGAAATTGCTAGACAAGGCTTCAAAACTATAAAAGAAGGAAAATTTAAATATATTGACAGAATGGAAGAATTACTTAAAATTTGCGAGGTGGGGTAGTTGGAGATCCCGCTAGGTCCATAGCCTAGAGATCAGCTGTTCGAGTCAGCTCCTCGCAACTATGGATCGTATTGAATGGTCTAAAAAACAAGAGGAAATACATCTCAGGCCTAGTATTCTTAACTGGTCAACAAGGCAGGTTAAAATTCATGGTGAGCATTTTTTTAACCTTATAGTAAATGATACAGATATAAAAAAGGATGATCCTATTTTGTTCCTTGGCTGCAATGATGGCGGTCATGTAGAGCAGTTTGTAAACAAGGGATATAATGCTTATGGTTGTGATTTACCAGGATTAATCAATTATGCGAAAAAAATGAAGCCAGAAATCGCCGACAGATTATATATTGGCAATCTTGAGACTTTAGAACATATTCCTAGTTTTTATAGTTGGAAACTTGTAGTCGCTAAATCTGTTATTGAACATCTTGTCACTTGGTTCGAGTTACCTAAAAAAATCGCTAATGTTCAATCATCAAATGGGAAGGTATGGATATGCACAAAAGATGGAACCAAAAGCCCATATCCTGAAGATTGTCACTTTATTCATATCCCATTTAATGTATTGGAATATATTTTTAAAGATGCAGGGTATTCCATTGTGAAACATTATGACCCAGAGGGCTATCCTCATAACGGCTTGGCACAGATGCTTGTAGGAAAGAAGGAATAATTATGAATGTTGTATATACGTTTGGCAAGTCAGTGGGAACAGGAATTGGGCTAACTGCTATGCAGACAATAGAGCCGATTAGAAAAGCAGGATATCTCAAACAGTTGATAACTGGCAATGAGATTCCTGTACAATCGAATGACAGCATTTTACATAACAATACGTTTGATGTGCTTGCAAGCATGCGTATAAAGTCTCCCATTGACATATTGCATGCATGGGGCCATATGTGTTATGCATGTCTTATTAAAGCTCACAGCCTTGGTGCTAAAACTGTTGTCGAACGTGCTTCATCTCATATCAACAATCAGAATAGAATACTCATAGAAGAATTTAAACGACTCAAAATTAAACAAATTCCAATTCATCCTTGGGTGATAAAAAAGCAGCTTGTAGAATACAAAGAAACAGATTTTGTAACAGTGCCGAGCAAGTTTGCATATGATAGCTTCATAGACGAGGGCCATTCAGAGGAGGAGCTTTTTTTGAATCCATATGGTGTTGATATCAACAAATTTAAGCCGATGAAGATTGAAAAGGATGATAAATTCCGTGTGCTGTTTATGGGTGAAAATTGGATTAGAAAAGGTTTATATTATTTATTGAAAGCTTGGAATGGCCTTAATCTTAAAAATGCTGAACTTATCATACGTAGCACCAACCCGATTTTCAAAGACATCGATTATTCTTCTATAACTATGGTTAAATGGATTGATGATATCGTTGAATTATATAACAAAATTGACATTTTCTGCTTTCCAACTCTGGAAGAGGGCAATGCGTTAGTAATAGGGGAGGTTTCTGCATGTGGCACTCCATCAATTACAACTTTTAATTCTGGTACTTGGCTTGATGATAAAAGTTGTTTTTTTGTACCGATATGTAATATTGATGCTTTAAAGGAGAAAATCCAGTATTGTTATGATAATCGTGATGAATTAAAGAAGATAGGTAAAGAAGCACGTAAAGTAGCTGAAAAGAATACATGGGATTTTTATGGTAAAAGACTTATCTCAAACTACGAAAAAATCATCAAGTAGGTGGGACACTTCTACCTATATTGGTGATTGGTATCAGGTTGTAGGCTTACTGGTAGACAAAGAATTTTTTGTAAAGCTATTAGAGGCTATTAATTTACCCAAAGATGCATCTATCCTTGAGATAGGAATCGGTTCAGGTAAATGGAGTGCTGCTTTTGCAATTATGGGATATAAGACTACGGCTATGGATATGTCTTCTGAAATTCTTGAACAGGCTCAGCGTAATTTCCCAAACATCAAGATAGAATATATTGTTGATGAATTACCGAATCTAACATCTGAGGCTAGTAAGCGTAAATACGATTTAGTATTTAATGAGGGTGTAATTGAACATTTTCTTGATAGAAATGAGCGTGTTGCTGCAATTAGAGCAATGGGGAAGTGTTGCATAGAAGGTGGCTATGTTTTTTTCTATGTTCCATTTCTCAGTGATAAAGAGGATGAACATCGGTATACAAGTTCTAAAGAGTTGTTTGATGAGTTAGCGGATGCGGGATTGAAACCAGTTTTTGCTGATTTTATGGGCATTGAGGTCACTAATGGAGGAGGAAAACCTGTGGATAGGATGCATACGCAATTGAGAGTTGTAGGGAAAAAGGAGTGATATTTTGAGAAAGTCACAACGTTGGTATGACAGACAGCTTGAGCATTACGCTTCCGCTATTGAAGGTAGGACCGATCCCCCCAGGTATAGAAAATTTGTTGAACATTATCTTCCTCCTTCTCGGTTGAGAGTTGTTGACTGTGGTTGTGCCGGTGGTGATGTGACAGCTGATATCAAAAAACGAGGATATGATGTGATAGGCATCGATTGTCCAGAGATAATCGCTAAAACTAAGATAAAATACCCTAATTTGGATCTTGTCGCTTGTGATCTGAATGAAGGCATACCTAATAGTATACAAGATATTGATTGGGTATATGCTTCTGAGATCTGTGAGCATATTACTCATGATTATGAGTTTCTCACCTCTTGTTATGAATGTTTAAAAAAAGGCGGTAAAATATATGTCACGGTCCCTCGAAATGCTGACAAATGGGGTGCGCATCTTCGTTTTTACCCTGAGATGTCGCTTAAAAACCTTATATGGGCCGCTGGTTTTGAAATTATTGATGAGGATAAAACATTCGCTAGCACTATTGTTATAGGGGAAAAGAAATGAAACCTGAAGAATATCTAGAAGAGAGTAAACAAGGTAAAAGATGTGCTGTAGTTGGTTGCTCAAATGAGCCAACTTGGAAATGTGGTATTTGCGGTGCTTGTTATTGCAAAGATCATAAATGTATACATTTAGAATTACCAGATATTGGATAGAGGATAATATGCGTTTTGCAATAATTGGGTTAGATGGTGCAGATCTTGATCTTATCCGGCAGTTTGATATGCCTAATTTAAAAAATATTATGAAAAATGGTTCCTATGGCAAACTACGTAGCACCCTTCCCCCGATTACAGCTCCTGCATGGTCTAGTATCATAACAGGTAGAGATCCCAGTTGGCATGGAGTATTGCATTTTATTGATACAGATCCATTTCATGGTAAAAAACAACTAATCAGCTCTAAATCCATTAAATGTAAGAAGATATGGCAGATTCTCAATAATAGAAAAATTTCTTGTGGTATATATACCGTACCTTTGACATACCCAATTGAAAAAATAGATGGTTTCATGGTCAGCGGCATGTTAACACCAGGTGAATATGCTTCTACATATCCTCAGATGGATATAAAGGTGAAACCATTTGTAGAATGGCAAAACACCCAAGATATGAACTCTTTTTTAAATTCTTTGATAATAAATACAAACAATAAATTCAATACTTTGAAACAGCTTATAGAACAATTCAATGTGGATTTCCTATTCATGGTGGAAAGTAATACCGATTCAATCCAGCATCGTTTTTTTTATCAGGTGGGACTAGAAAAAAACCGTCTTCGAATTGTCGGCGATTTTTTTAATTTTGTTGATAAAAAAATTGGTGAACTGCTACGAGTTCTCGATTGTCCTATATTGTTTATATCGGATCATGGCTTTGGCAAATATCCTACAAAATGGGTGAATGGTAACATATGGCTACATGATAAAGGATTGTTGAATTATAAGGGAAATCAGATTGATTGGGAGAATACAAAGACATATTTTTATACAGCATGGTTGAATTGTGGTTTTTTCAAAAAAAATGTTGATGGCCTGGTGGAAAGCCTTGAAAAAGAGGAATGGGTTAAAGAGATATATTTATCAGATGAGATCTACAATGGACCATTTGCTAAAGATGCACCTGATATCATTTTTATTTTCGCTGATGATTATACTGGAAATGTAAAAGTAGGGAATTTCGATATAATTGAAGATATACCAACTTTTTCACGTTGGACAGGTCACAAAATGGATGGTTTCTGGGCATGTAGCGAAAAGATAGAACTGCATAATCTTACAGATATGGCTCCAGCTGTTCTTAGGATGATGGGAATAGGGGATGCAATAGGTGAATTAGGCGATCCTATAGAGTATATACCAGAAGCGGTAAAAAGAAATATAAAATGAAGAGAAATATAACCTTTGATAAAAAAATAATAATAGATCGGTTGAAATTACTTGGTTATATAGATTACCGGAAAAACTTATTAACTACCATTTTTTTTTGGTTGTGAGGTGATACTGGTATGGATATTGGATCTGTACAAGTCGAGGTAATTACTCTAATTGCAGTAATAGCTGTCCTCGGTAAATTAGCCCTAAACGATATAATTGCTAGAGTAAAGGGGTAATAATAATTCTCACATGATTTAAAAGATTTTTTACTATAGTTTATCGGTTTTAATTTTAAATAGGAATAGTTTTAATGTTCTCATAACAATATTTATATATTTATATCATATTCTTTCGGTTAAAAAAAAGGTATTTTTATGTTAATCGAAAAAGAGATAGAAGAAAAAGGTTTTAAAAAAATCGCTGAAAATCTATATAAAAAATACGACCAACTTTATGTTCAATTGCACGGGGAATTAAAACTCACGGATTTTATCAGCAATGACGAACTCAAAAACATAACAAATTATGAGGTATACCAAAGAGAATTAGAAAAAAAATCATCAAAATCAAAAGAGGATAAAAAAGAATCTAAAAAAAATGAAACTAAAAAGGATATTAAAAAGGATATCCCAGAGACTAAAAAATTAGCTCTTCGTGGTACTGAAAAAGACATCATTAGGCTTATGGATACTAAACTACAGCTTGATTCCATCATTGAAGCATCTAAAAATAAAGATAAACTTGGTGAAGGGTTACTTTGGCATGAGCTTATTTTTGGCAAAGGAGACAAACAGATTATTCATGTTGAACCATCAGCTGAGCTTATAGATATGCTGGCTCAAGATATGGGCAGTATAACTACTAAAATAGTCGAAATTAATCCTAATGTAATTGAAGATCCTAATGATGGAAGTAAATATTCAACATATTATTGTATAGCTGAAGCTAAAGATGAAATAACTGGCACTACAGGCATTGGTGTTGCAGAGCAGATTATTAATTTCGATGAGATTAAAAACAAGGGTAGAACTTTCGCTAGAACATTAGTTACTAGAAAAGCATGTAGAAATGCAATTGAAAGATTGATCCCAATCCCACGTAAAGCTATGGTACTGCTTATCAGAAAAAAACTTGAAGAGCACTATAAAAAGATGAAAAGATGAAAAAAGAAATTACTTGTATTAACTGTTGTGGTTTGATTGCAGATAATCTTGATGTTCATCATATAGTTCCTTTTAGGGAATTTGGTCTTGAAAATTATAAGAAAGCTAATAGATTAGAGAATCTTATATCTCTTTGCCATTCTTGTCATTTAAAAAGTGAATATGAAAAAATTGTGATAGTATGATATATACAGTGACTCTTGCACCAGGAATATTTCCAGGAGTATCGCAAGTATTCAAAGAACTTGAATATCTGAAATTGACAAAACACATACACATCAATCAATTAAATATGATAAAACCAAAAGATATCGCCATTTTCGGTGCTTGGCACCCTCAATATGCACTTCCAATAAGACGCTGTATATCCAAAAGGAAATTTATTACTTGGCATAGCCCACTCCTGCAAGCTGAACTAAACAACGAACAAGAATTTATAAAATTAGTTTTAGATTTAAAAGAGAAAAATGTGATATCTGGTATAGTGCATATGGATGAAGACAACTACAAGATATTTGGTGATGAAGATGATTTTTATCTACCCCATCCATTTAGTACAGATAGATTTAAAAAACACCGTGAAGAATATGCTAAAGCAGTTGATCCTAAATCTATTTCTTTTTTCACTGCCTTTGGGAATAAACAGAAAAATATTTTGTGTCAACTCGGTGCAGTATCACTTATCCAGAAAAAACAGAGTATAATGTTGCATGTAAACGGTATGCCAGATATTTACAGAAAATTCAGTGATGCTATAGATATAAAGCATACAGATCATGGGTTCATCCCAGAAAATAAATATTATGGGATGATTTATGGATCTAAACTTGGCATTCAAGTATCTGTTTCAGAGGCGTTTAATTACGTTGTTGCTATATTTTTTGCTCTTGGAACTCCTTGTATCATATCCCGTGCGATTGCTGTAAACTTTGAGATAGATGAACAACCAATTCTCATTGTGGATAATATTGACAGCTCGGTTGAAATTGCTGAAAAAATTAACAGTATTTTAAAGATGAACGAAGAGGAATATAAATGGCTCAGCGATGATTGCATTGAATATATCGAAAAACTATCTATTAAAAACAACAAAAAAGTAGAAGAGACACTTAAAAAATTAATTTAAAAAAAATTATTAACTACCAAATAATAACAACAGGCATGCATTTAGATTTGGCTTTGATTTCCGCTAATGCTTTCTCCGCTCTTGCTGTTACGCTTATGCTTCTTGTTTTAAGATCTCTACGAAGTATTGACAAAAGAGTTGCTCATGTAGAGAGTGATCTATATATTAATCCAAAAAACCCTACGAGCATGCCTCTTACTAAACAAGTCAAAGATCTAAGAGATAAAACACATAATATGAAGGAAGAGATGGTTAAAATTAATAAAAATATAGAGGGATTAAATAGCACTATTGAAAAGATCAATAATACAGTAACAGCATTTTGTAAATGAGGAAGGTTTAAATGATTGAAATATCCCCCGAGATAACGAATTATATTATAACCTTTGTAGGCATATTTTTAGGAGTATTTCTTAGAACCATTTTGCCATATTTACAAAAACTTAATGAAAATCCTGGTATGATATTCCAATGGCGTTATGTAGCAACTGCTTTTATATCTGGTTTTGGAACAACAACTGGATTGATATTAATTTTTGACATACCTGAAACATCATTAGTGCAACTATTCATGATGGCAGTAGCATTTTCATATTTTGGAGAAGATCTTTTAAATTCAATCATGAAAGCAAAAGGCACAAAAACAATTAAAGTAGCGACAAAACAAGAACGTATAGAAGCCAAGATAAAGAAACTTCAACAAGATTTAGAAAAAGAAAAAATTATTAAAACATAAAAAAATCTGTTCGTAAATTTCATTAACTACCAACTCTTAGAATTTTTTGGTGTAGATTATGCCAGAGAAAGTAAATGCCGTATACGGTATGGTTGATGAAGAAAAACGAGGTATTGTAGCATTTAGATTTGATGCTGATCATTGGAAATATAAAAAAACAAAGAGGATTATTGAGATAAGACGTAAAGAGGCATAGCTATGGTACCTGATGGGGATATATTAGATAGACTTCGTGGAAGAGAAGAACTTGAAGCAGTTTTAGAGCGATTTGCTGAGAAGATTGCAGAGAAAATAGCGATCCCAACAGTTCCAGCAGCTCCAGCTTTACCAGTTGTTGAAAGAGAATATCATTATTTTACATATCCATCTAATGGAACAAAGAAAACAGTTGGTAAAGGTATCACGCAGATTGATTTTTTCACTGGGAAAATAACACTTCCAGATGGCACAGAGGAGATGTTAAGCGATAGTCTTAGGAACCATGAGGAACCATTTATAAAAAGTTTTATGATTGATGTGGATCACGATGTTGTTTTCTGGCTTGATAACTCTGGTAAGAAACCGATAGATCTGGATGATCTTCATGGAGAAACATATCAGAATTTCAGAATTTTATACATTGAAACTACTGAGAGTACTACGTTTTTTGTATGGGCTTGTACTAACCCTGAAGCTTTTTTAAGACGTTTTAAACCAGCTATTTTCAGAGAAGTTGTGAATGAATTTAATGTTAAAGTTAATCCAATATCTGATACTGGCGATCCAAGTGTTAGACTTGGGAATTATGCTGGTTCTTCTACTACTTATCAGACTCTTGCTTCTTTCACAATTCCTGCTAATTATTATGGTGTTATAAGTGAGATATCATTTACTGCTGATAGTCTTGCACGTTATAAACTTTCAATTGGTACTTCTATACAATTTGATAATATAAAGGTAGTTGCTCCGCCATCTATACGCTTGCCACCACATGATCTAGGTACTGCTAAAACAACAACTTTACAAGTAAAAAGCGGTTCTGTCGGAGGCAATATTGATGTTAACGGTCTTATATCATTTAAATTAGTACCTAGTGTTGCATAATAGAGGTAATAGTTATGGGATTTGGAGGTCTTGGACTTAGGCAGATAGGATCTAGGCATCTTAAAGATAATGCTATTGTTGGTAGAATTATAGCTGCTGATGCTATCACTTCTGCAAAGATAGCACCTGATACAATTATCGCTATCGATATCGCTGATAACGCTATTGGATCAAGAGAAATTGCAGATGGAGCAATAATTACTGCTAGGATCGCTGATAACGCTATTACTGCTGTAAAAATAGTAGATGATGCAATAGGCAGTACCCATCTTGGAGACGATGCTATTTCTTATGTCACTCAAATTAAAGATAATATTATCGGCTCTCAACATCTTGGAAATGATGCCTTATCATATGCTACTCAGATAAAAGATGGAATCATAGGATCTTCTAAGCTTGGCGCTGATAGTGTTTATAGTGTTAAAATAAAAGATCATGCAGTAGGCTCATCAAAATTAGACACTGATAGTGTTTATGCTGTTAAAATGAAAAATAATTCAATGGGTTATGGGAAATGTACGACAGGGTTACAAGGAACTTTTGATAAGATAGGATCTATAGCACCTCAAGCTATATCTGAAGATAAATTCCAATCGCATTTTGAACGTGGAAGAATCGGTACAATACCCACATATAATGCACTAGATCGTGCACTGGGGAGCATTTCATTTACAAATGGATATGGAGTAACTTTTAACACTGAAATAAACAATCTTTTTATTGCAAAAACTCCAAATGACATGATTTATCAAATTGGTACAACTACGGGAAATGTGATTGGTAGTTTTGCAACACCTCGTTCGGGTGGAGTATGTAATGCAATTGCATTTGATAGTGGAAAAAACCAGTTATGGGTTGCAGAAACAGCTAATGAATATATATTTCTAATCGGAACAACTACCGGAAATAAAGTAGGCTCATTTAAGCCAGGTATTATCGATATCAATGGATTAGCTTTATCTCCTGATCAAAAAGAATTATGGGGACATAGAGATGGCAATGCATATGTTCATAGAATTGGAACTACAAGTGGAACTATCCTTGGAAGTGTGAGATTACCAGCTGGTGTAGCTAGTGACAATCAACTTGCTTTTGATTCAGATAATTATAGATTATGGCTTTCACATCGTGTAAATGCATGGATTTTTGAAATTGGTACTACAACTGGTAATTTAATAGGAAGCTTTCAATCTCCATCTACAGGTGGAAGAGGAATTGCATTTTCGCCTAAAGATAGATTATGGATGAGCGATGCAGCTGATGATTATGTTTTTGAGCTAGGTACAGCTCGTTTTAGAACAATTCCGGGAACGTATATTCATTTTCAAACTGCTTTCGGATCGAAACCCATTGTTACTATTACTCAGATAACTAGCCAAATAACGGGAGAGATAGATAGAGGATTATTTATTCATGATCCATCACTTGGTTCTTTTCAAATAGATGGCGGTTCTCTTCCTGCTAAAGCGATGTGGATGGCGTGGGGTTCACGAGCATAGTTTATAAATAACCTGTTTTTATTTCAGTTTCATGGAGCAACCTGCAAAAGAATATCTAAAAATTGGTTCTGAGATAATTACTTTAATGCAGGAGGTTAATAATAAAAAAATCGAGGGGTGGCTTGCCCCAGATGAAGCAGCTTTCCTTTATATGATGGCACAAAGCTGCACAGGCAGAGGTGCAATTGTTGAAATAGGAACTTGGAAAGGTAAATCAACTATTTTTCTAGCCAAAGGCTCCAAAGCGGGAAATAACATAAAAATTTATACTATTGATCCACACACCGGCGCCTCTGAACATAGAGAGATAGATCCTAATGTTTGGACGTATCTAGAATTTAAAAGCAACATCCAGATCATGGATATTGATGATATTGTTATTCCAATTGTTAAAACATCAGAAAAAGCGGCTAAAGATTGGAATATCCCCATTGAATTGTTGTTTATCGATGGTGCACATGAATATGAGCTTGTAAAATTAGATTTTGAATTATGGTATCCCCATGTTATCAAAGATGGCATGGTAGCTATGCATGACACTGCTGAAGGAATTTCTCAGCCAGGCCCTGTACAAGTCGCTAAAGAATATATGATATCTGATAAATTCTATGATCTCAAACGTATTTATTCACTAACTGTTGGTAGAAAAAAATATAGTTAATTAGCATAAAAATAATTAACTACCATTCCTTAATTTTTTTGATTAGATGTCTGGTGTAGCTCATAATACAAGAATTGGTTCTATCGGTATAAAAAGCGGTTCTATTGGTATAACTGACGGTAATATCAGAGTTACAAGTGGCTCTATTGATGCATCTATAATTGGTACTGTTCCTGTGACCGGTGCTTTTTATCCAGGTAGCCAGAAAGTCTACGGTGACATTGAAATTGGAACTGTACCAGTGACCGGTGCTTTTTACCCTGGCACGCAAGCTATTAGCGGCTCTGTCGGTATCAAAGCTCCAATAGATGCTTTAACCGGCGGCATTCCAACTATAACAACACCTCATCATGAAGTACATGAAGGGGAAATGTTTGAATTAGGGCATATCTTTCAAGATGTAGGTAACAACAATAATGCAGAGATACTTATAATTAATAGCGGTACTTATGAGTTGCATACCACCTTTCATCTTGTTACAGGCGGTGAAGCTTTTGCTTATCTCTATGAAGGACCAGCAATATCATCAAATGGAACAGCTCTTACCATTTATGATATGAACAGAACAACAAATAATAATCCAACATCATTAGCATATTATGGTCCAACTATTTCTAATACTGGAACACTATTAACATCGTCTCTTATAGAAGGTGGTGATGCAGGACGTGCAATTGGGGGGCAAATTAGAAATATGACGGAATGGATATTTAAAAAATCTACTCGGTATCTTGTTAGAGTTACTAATAAAGCAGGGGTAAATAAACATATTTCTATAGCGTCTGATTTTTATGAAGTAGCATGATATTTACGGTTTTTTACCATAACCGAAAGATTAATAATATATACTTACGATAATAAATTAAAGAAGAAATGAAATGTTTGAAGAAATAAAAAGAATAGCTGATTTCATTCATTGGATGGAAGAAAAACATCCTGAAATTTTGAATGAGTATCAGCGTGAAATTGAAAAATTATAAGGAGACAAAGTAAATTATATGGTAAAGGAAATAAATTATAATCCAACAGGTAAAGAACTATTTGTTCTTTATGAATGCCCTAGTTGTCATAGAAATGATTGCAGTTGCATTCCACCAAAAATGAATGTGAAAGTTCCTTTCTTTATCCCATGTGATCCGAAATGCGGTGGCTATGTAATGTATCAACGAGCATGGATTGTTGAACCATACAAAGCAGTTGATATTTTAACTGCATGGATATCAGGTGATAAAAAAATTATTAATGAATTAAAACCTGGCGGCAAATTTAAAGAAATCACAGATAAACTTGAGCCTGAAGGAACAATGGATAGTTCAAGAATATTAAACATTGAGGTTGATATGGAACCCTTGATCGATAAAAAACGATTGCAGAAAAAGCCAAAGAAAAATTATAAACCGACATCTGCAAAGCAGATATGTCCAGTTTGTGATAATGAGTTTATCATCAAAGATATTGATTTATTTTTAGAGCGTATGGAGGAAGCATGGAATGTTATAAAAAAAGCATTGCCCAATGCTTATAAAAGACAGATGGAGGATGAAATTTATAAACATAATCATCCTGATAATATTAAAAAACATCTTAAAGAAAAAGGATATTTTATTGGATTTTGTCAGCCTTGTATGAGTAAAATGGCTTGGTCCAAACAGTTAGAATTAGGATTATAAGGGGGGTTTGACAATTGAAAAACATTAAATTAGAAATAACTCCATTTGAATCTAAGACTTTGAAATATGTTTTAGAACGTAAATTTTTAGTTCCTTTGGATGGTAGTCAAAATCAGGCATGTAGTAGGGTTTATAAAAAACTTATTTTTCGATTAAAACAAAAAGGATTAGTTAGGGAGAGAAAGTAACTAAATGACCTATATGTATAAAGAAATAACAACATGGAATCCGTATAAAGGATGTAATTTCGATTGTGTTTATTGTGAAAAATCATTCAAACAACAGGCTAAACGACAGAAACATAGATGCGCAGATTGTTATAATTATGTACCACATTTCCATCCTGAAAGACTTAAACAATATCTGCCAAAGAATAAATTAATATTTTGTTGTGGTAATGGAGATATAGCTTTTGCAAATCCCGAGTGGTTATTACAGATATTACAAGAAATCAGAATCAGAAAAGAACATACCTTTTTATTACAAACAAAGAAACCATCTTGTCTGAATAATTTTGATATCCCTGATAATTGTATTGTTGGAACTACTATTGAAACAAATAGAGATACTAATGGTATTTCTAAAGCACCTAATACAACTATCAGATTCGTTTCTCTTGAATATCTGGATTGCCGTAAATTTGTGACACATGAGCCGATTATGAATTTTGATTTGGGGATCATGGTTGATTGGGATAAACAGCTTGATCCTGAGATGGTTTGGGTTGGTTATGCTAATCATAATAATGGTTTGAATCTTGATGAACCGGAGTTAAGTAAGACTAAAGAGTTAATCAAAGAATTAGAATCGTTTACTGATATTAGATTAAAAACGATTAGAGATAAGAATGAAAAAAGAGTTTAAATGTGATTTATGTGGATATGAAACAAATGACCCTGATGCTGATTTAATCACAATTAAAGGTAGAGATTTGTGTAATGATTGTGCAACTAAATATTATAAGGGGAAACATCAAGATAAATAGGTGAAGAAAATGGGTGGAAGCGATAAAATTCATATTACATTCTACAAACTAAGAAAACCAAAAGGAAGGAAAACTGATATTTGGAAGATAATAACTGTTGATAGACAGAATCTTGGCTATATTAAGTTTGATGGTGCTTGGAGGCAGTTTGTATGTGAAACAGCAAATGATACTAAATGGAGTGCAAGTTGTTTTGACCAAATATCTGATTTTCTAAAAGAGCAAAATAAGAAATGGAAACGGAAATTAAAGAATCATAAGGGGAAAGCTCAACATTTTCAGAGGTAAAAAATGAAGATGGATACAACAGATGAAGTAATAAATGCATTAAAAAAACGATATTCAAAGTATGGTTTTGTATTCCTTGAAAATGTAGCAAATGGTGTAGGGAATGTTAAGCGTTATGCTGATGCAATGGTAATGTCTCTTTTTGCTTCAAGAGGTCTTAGAATTTATGGTTTTGAAATAAAAATATCAAGGCAAGATTGGCTTCATGAACTGAAACATCCTGAAAAAGCTGATGTTATACACAATCAATGTGATGGATGGTATCTTGTAACTGGTGACCCTTCTATTGTTCAAGATGGTGAACTTCCTGAAGGATGGGGATTGCTGACAGCGAAAGGTAAAAAAACATTAATTGAGAAAAAGAAACCGATTCTTAAAGAGAAACAACCTTATGTTGATAGGCATTTTTTAGCATCGATTCTTGTTAGGGTTGCTCAACAAGCGACACCAGAAGCAAAATTGAAAGATGCTAATAAAGAAGCATTTTATCTTGGAGTTAAAAAAGGTAAAGAACAAATGAAAAATAGACTTGATTCATGGATGCAAAGCTATGATGAATTAAAACAAAGAGTAAATGTTTTTGAAAAAACTTCTGGTATTGAAATAACAGGATATTGGAATAAACCAGCTAAAGTGGGTGTAGTTGTTCGTGCTGTTCTTGATGGTAAATATAATGACGAGCTTGATAGCCTTAAAAATTTAAAAAAGAGGGCTGATAGAATATCGGAATCTATTAGTAAAATCTTAAAAGATTCTAAGGGGAAGCGTCATGGTAAATAAAGAAATAACTAGAAAGAATTTTCAAATAGCACAATTACAAACTGAGAATAAATTGTTGTGGGATGATTGAAATGATGAATGTGAACGATGTTCATATGCAGATGATTGTTTTAAAACAGGAGTAATTTAAGGAAAAATAAAATAACAAACAATTTGCATACACACTGGATACAATGTATTTAAAATAATTAAAGAAAAATGCTAAAACCTTACATTTTTAATAAAAGGACAATAAATTATGATGATTATATCATTCGCATGGACAACAGATGCCTTTAAAGCAGGTCGAAAAAACGTCACTAGAAGAACATGGACACCCGCATATGCTAAAAAAATAAAACCAAGACAAATATGTAAAGCTTATGATAAACAACCCCGTTTTGGCGGAAAACAAATAGGCATCATTAAAATTTTATCTAAAACATGGGAAGATATTTTAACCATGCTTGATGAAGATTATGAGAATGAAGGATTCAAATATATGGAAGAACAGGGGAAAAAAATCTGGAACAAACACCCAAGACAGGCATTTGAAGAATGGAGAGAAGCCGGTGGGTGGTATTGGGTGGTTAGATTCGATATTTTATTGATAGGTTTAAAAATAGCAAATTTCGGATAAGTAGCATAACCGAAACTTTATATTTCGTAGTCTATTAATAGACTATTATGAATCTCCCTCTTGATAATATTATTTGCCATGATATAGCAAAAGGCATTCCTTTGCCTGACAAATCAATTGATATGGTGATTACTAGCCCCCCTTATTGGGGTTTAAGAGATTATGGTAAACAAGTAAAGAGCATTTTTGGCGATAATCCTAATTGTAAACACAAATGGGGACAACCACTCCCTAAAGGTGGACGAAAAAAAAGATTAGAAGATGGCGATAAAAAACATAGTAAAACAGGCATTGCAGAAGGATTTGCATTAGCATCTGGTGGAAATTTTTGTAAAATATGTGGTGCTTGGCAAGGTCAACTTGGACTAGAACCCCACCCTCAAATGTATATCAATCATTTGGTGCAGATTTGTAAGGAAATAAGAAGAGTTTTAAAAAAAACTGGAAGTTTTTATCTGGATCTGGGGGATACCTATTGTTCTACACCAAAAGGTTCGATTAAAGAGTATAATGGAACAGATGGTTTGTTCAATAGAAAAGCTACAAGATATGGAAAAATAAAAAAACCGAGTATCTTTGGCGGTAATTGGTTACAGCCAAAACAGCTTATGCTCATTCCGAGTCGTGTCGCTATCGCTCTTCAAAATGATGGTTGGATTCTACGTAATGATATTATCTGGTATAAACCAAATCATATGCCTAGCAGTGTTAAAGACCGTTTGAATAATACTTTTGAACATATATTTCATTTTGTTAAATCTAAGAAATATTATTATGATTTAGATAGTATAAGAGAACCACATACTGAAAGTTCAATTAAAAGAAATGAGTATGGAAGAAAAGATTTAAGTGAAAATATGATGGGATTTGGAGGATTTCATAGAGAAATAAAAGCAGGTGAAATGTGTAACCCATTAGGAAAAAATCCAGGTGATTTTTGGAGTATCACTACCCAACCTTTTACGGGTTTCAATCCAGATCTTGAACATTTTGCCGTTTTTCCAGAAGAACTTGTATTGAAACCATTGAAAGCTACTTGCCCACAGTTAATTTGTAAAAAATGTGGAAAACCAAAGAAAAAAATTATAGAATCTGGGGGATATAATGATGCATTTAATATTCGTGTGAAAGATGTTAAAGAAGGCCGAATAAAACATACTGATAGAATAGCATCAGAAAAAGAAATTAAAAATTATAATGAAGATTCATATATTTCTAAAATTAGAAAACATATTGTGTCATCCGGTTGTAATTGTAATGCTGATTTTAGACCTGGAATTGTTTTAGATCCTTTTTGTGGTCGTGGAACTGTTGGCAAAGTAGCTAAACAACTTGGATTACATTACATTCTCTTTGATATCAAACCTGAATATTGTGAACTTGCTTGTTTATATATCGCCGGTCAGAAATACAAATTACATAAAGATCAGACTGAACTCAAGATATAGAGTAACCGAAATATTTATAGGTTATCTTATATTTTAACCCCCTTGTTTAGATGTCCCGTAAGCAATCCGTTCAATCAACTAAAAGACACAGGATGGTCCATAACTGGCTTGTGAAAAAATTTCCAGGTTGCGAGGTATATTCCAATGGTGTCGAAGGATTAGATCACATCATAGTTTTTAATGGCAATCCCATGTATATCGAGACAAAAACATGTAGCCGTATTATAAAGGGTAATATCAGACGGATTAAGGGGAGACCAATTGTCTTTCATGATCCGAGACTTGGGAAATTCAAATTCGATAAGATAAAGAAATATCCATATGAGATTAGTCAACATCATGATCTAGTGAAATATAAGGGATGGTACATATTTGTAGTCGGCAATAAGATAATGGGTGGCCTCCCTGCAAAAGACATAAAACTTACAGACACTAAAAATGAACAGCGAATCAGCTGGATCAATGTTACAAATCAATGTTATCCTGATTGGCTTAGAAGATTAAAACTAGAAGTCTATGGGATCTAGATAAATATTGCATGCAAATTTGCATGCAAATTTGAATCTGTACTCAAATATATATACATATACAAACGCAAAATTATTTAACAACCTTTTTTTACATTTTTAGACAACATGATGTATAAACCGATATACATAGTTGGATATCCACATGGCGGATGTACACTATTACGAAACATGCTCCGAGAGAATGAAAACATCTATACAATTACAGGAACAAAAAAAGAAACTAAAAAAACAAAACGTTTCGGATCAGGAAGTGAGGGACATAATAGCCTTTTTAATATCATCCCAGAAACTTTAAGGAATCCAGATGGCAAAGGTGGCCCATGTTGGCAGTATGGATGGGATGAACAAATAGATCATCATCATCTCACAGAAAAAGATGTTAAATTAGAAGATGCGGAACAATATTTGAGCGTAATGGAGGATATAAAAAGAGAGTTCAATGTTTCAAATACGATGAGGTTCCTGGATAAATCACAACCGTATCTGGTTAAAACCCGGTATATACAAAAAATATTGTTTCCAGCTGATGTTTATTTCATCTATGTAATCCGCAATCCATATGTTCTCTGCTATAAACCTTTTAAATGGAATATGTATGGTAAAGAAAAAAGAATAAAAGCCTTTGAACAGGTGGCTAATACCTATAATTGTTTCGTGAATGATTCAGAATATTTGAAACATTTTAAAATCATAAAATTTGAAGATGTGGTTTTATCAACAAGAAGAACTTTAAAAAAATTGTGTAATATTCTTGAGTTAAATTTTGAAGAGGACATGACACCACATAAAGAATCGACTATCGAATCGAATCTTAAACCTAAGTTTTATCCGCTTAAAACTGACGTGGTTTATGACGATGGTAGAAATCGATTTGGAAATAAAGAATTAGACGGGATGATAACAGAGAAATGTGCTGATATCATAGAGAGTTTTAATTATAGCATTCCCTAATTTCGGTATAGAATATTAACCGAAATATTTATATTGTTTTTCAGATATAGCAATAATATGGATATGAATATTGCAGATCTAAATAAGGTGCCAACTAAAGAGACGATAAAAAAGATACAAGCGATGTATGGATTACTCAATGAAATTTTCAATTTTTATGGTTGCCAACATTGCAGTCTATGCTGTAGAGCGTTTACACCAGTAATCCAAGAGGGAGAAATAAAGAGAATTTCAAAGTATCTGAGAACTAAATCTAAAAAATTCAAAAGGAAATATTGTAACAAATTGAATATTCCTTTCAATAAATATGAATTGAAAGCTCCTTGTCCTTTTCTCGATGGCAGTAATTGTAATGTTTATTCTGTTCGTCCCTCTCCTTGTCATACGTTCCCTTTTGAATTAGATTCCTGGGGTGGTATTGTTCGCTTAGTTGGTGTTGAGGTTTGCCCCACAGCTACCTTGATTTATAATGATCTTTTAGAGTACCATGATAAAATTAAACATCTATTGCCAATATTGAAAGAAGAAGACAGAGAGATAGCTGATATCACTGATAAATTGGAGAAAATGTTTGTTGAAAGACGAAAAGAGATAGGCGTACCTGAAGCAGCTCAAGGGATTTATGCCATGATTTCTATTATGCAATGGTATTTTTTTGCATTGTATAGGATTAAGAAAGTTGATGATATAGAGGAACAAATTAGAGAACATTATAGAAAACAAAAGGAGGTCATTGAGAAATGATAAAATTATATGGTTTTGAAGAATGTAAACCCTGTCGGCAAGTCAAACGATTACTTAAAAAATTTGATGTCGAATTTGAATATATCGATGTTTTAAAAAAGAACATTGATTTTGTAGCTGTTCCTATATTAGAATTAGAGAATGGTGAACAGCTTATGAATTTGAACAGCATTACAAAATATCTTAGAGAACTAAGAAAAAAACAAAAAGTGAAATTTCGGATAAAGAAAAAAACCGAAATCTAATTATATATCAAACTAATCTATATTACGTGAGATCTAGAGTGATCCCCCTTAAATATAATATGCACTCTTCTTAATTAGGTCCTCTGGGTCTCACGGGGTGAGGAGAGATGGCAAAAATAGGAGAATATCTAGATAGTTTAATTGGCAGATCTGATAAAACAATCAAACTTCATAAAAAAATTCTTTTTCGTTATCTTGATTATATTAAAGGTGACGAACAGCTATATGGAGTCACTACAGCTCAACATTTTCTAAAAAGTTGTAGCAGAAGAGGACTGGAGAATATCTCTGTTGCGACATATACTTCTATCATACGGTCATTTCTTAAATTTCTTAACATACCAGATAAAGAGATAAATAAAATCCGAGCGCCACGTGTCGGTTTTAAAATGAAACGAGCAATAGATGAAGAACTCTGGGATAAATTTTTACAACAACCTAAAACACTAAGGAATATGGTCATAGCATATACTTTGTTATATGGTGCTTGCCGTGTTGGAGAGTTACGGAGGATAAAAGTTGGGGATATAGATCCAGAATCGAATATGATAGTCATAAAAGGAATGCGTGATGCAAAAATACGTAGCCCTATACAAATAAACCAAGAGACCATAGAGATCATACAAACCTACATAAAAACATTTGATATGAAAAAAAATGAACAACTTATCACGCTTTCTGAGCGCCGGATTGAACAACTTGTTAAAAAATGGGCTATCAATGCAGACATACCACATGCTCAGGAGATAACCCCACATAGTCTCAAGCGAAGCCTTGGAAAAGCATTTTACTATAAAACAGGTAAAGATATCGAAAAAACAAGAATCGCTCTCGGCCATCAGAATATCGCTTCAACACAACATTATTTATCAATTGAAGAAGAAGAGGTAAGAAATGATTATAAGAAGATGTTTGGATAACGTAAATATAATTAACCACCAAAACCTATATTTTTCTTGATTGATATGACAATTAGAGATAGGATACCTTCCGAAGCGAAAGATAGAGTAAAGAACATACTTCTTGAAATGAGAGAGCGAGCAGTTGAATTACAAGAGATAGCCGGAGAGATGGAGGGCTTAATCGCTATTTTTCTTGAAGGGATGGCATCTAGAATTATCAATCTTATAGATATAGCTCTAAAGGAGTTTTAGTGATAAATATGAATGAAGAAGGACCATTGGGATTTGGAATTATAAAAGGCAGACGAATGGGTAATCCTCGAACAGAAAAGGAACGTGCAGGGAGACATGAACGTATTTTTGGTACAAAAGTATTGCCTGAACGTGGATCGGGTCAAGGTGCTTTCGGTTTTGGAATTATGAATAACGTTCAAGAAAGAATGAATAAAATTCTGAAGAAATAAAAAATATGTCCCATCAAAAACTTTTTTTACTAGCTTTGATTATATATTAAAGGGCAATAGGATACAGCATATCAATGTAATTTATCCATTTAAATCCCCTCCTTAGTTTTTTTTGTATCCTATTACCCTACAAGGTGAAAGCATATGGTAAATGAAAGAAAAAAACCCTTACGAGATCTTTTGACGCCTAAAAATACAAGTATACGACCTAGTTCTATTTTTGACACATCGTATACATACGAACAGGCGATGAAAGAATCTGAAAATTCAGAAACAGTTTCTGTACCGAAACCTGCATCTAAACCGTTACAACCTCCCATAGAGAAACAATCTGGTGCATCTATGGAACAATCAAAAAGCACAGCATGTATACCTTGCTCAAAAGCACATATAAGTGCTATTTCTGGTGCTCTTTCTGAATCAATACGGTTTGCTAAAGATGGTGGTGTTACTCATCCTGAAGTAATAGACAGATTAGGTATTGCCACTGATGAGTTAGCAGCAATGGAACGTATTGATCTGGCACCCTATAAAATTGAATCGTTGAAAGGTGAAGAAAAAGAATTTGCTGAATGGATTGTTGAGAAGACAAGAGATCTTCGCCATAGTCTCGATGGTATTACTGATGTAAACAAATTAGAAAGAACCGCTGCAGAAGCCGCTGGTTTCAGAGATGAATTTTTACCTAGATTCTGGAATTTGTTAGAAAATGTATCAAAAAGCAAAAGTAATTAACCACTAATATATAATAATATTACATACAAGAGGAAATTGCAGAAAAAAAGGAGAAAATAGATTATGATAGGTGGAGCTTGTTCATGGAAAGAAATAGAGGCT
>Ga0209636_10001534_pt1 | contig 23445 bp, 18 predicted proteins | sample DeeMarSWOR152_54_FD_187464 | JGI IMG/M metagenome (GOLD analysis project Ga0209636, IMG submission 187464) | Marine sediment microbial communities from White Oak River estuary, North Carolina - WOR-1-52-54 (SPAdes) (version 2) | ecosystem: Environmental > Aquatic > Marine > Intertidal zone >...
GGTGGTCATAGATGCTCAGCAAATCCTTGAGTAGCTCCCTCAATCGATTTGTCTGGCCCTCGAAGCTTGCCCCCACTATTACCGTATACCCAACAGAAAGGAGGTCTTCAATATCATTCTTGAACTGGCGAATCTGACCTCTATATCCCCTTTTTTCAGAAATATCAAAATCAAAATCACTTTGCACATGATCTGTTAAAATTGAAATATCGGCGTAATACTCAAGGTGATTCAGAAGGTGTTCAAAGTCGCACGCAACCGTATCCGGGGGAGGCAGGTAGATACTTCTTGCTTTTTCCGTGTACAGCCTTTCTGTTTCTGCCTTTATAAAATCTGCCTGTTTTCTGCATTCTGTAAGGGAATCAAAAATATATATGCATGTGTCATCTGCATAATCAATCAGAGTGGATGGCTGATCATAAATCATAGAAAAGCAGTTTTCAATGCCAGGGAAGGATCCTTGCTCCAGGATTGTCCTCACGAGTTCTTCATTCTGTGGATTTGCCCGGCGTTTTATATCCTCTTCGATCCGGGGAGTAATGACGAATTCACAAGCTGGAAGCACTGTAATACTGTCTAATTCCCTTATGGATCTCTGGGTTATGGGAGAAAATTCACGAATCGATTCTGTGATATCGCCAAAAAACTCTACCCGGTGAGGATGCTCACTTCCAAAGGTATAGACATCCAGTATATCACCACGAATTGAATAACTGCCGTGATAGGACACCCTGTCTTCCCGCTCGTAACCAAGCCGTAAAAGATTTTCCTGGAGCTCGGAATAGGCAATTTCTTTTCCCTTTTCCAGGTGTAAAGTGTTTCCCCTGAATATTTCCCTGGGCATGAAAAAATCTGTGAATGTGCGTACCGGCAGCACAAACACACCAGCTCTTTCAGAAACAAGGGCATTCAGTGCAATGATTCTTTTCATGACAATATCTTTATAGGGCTCTGAATCATCGTAGGGGAGGGTTTCCCTTGAGGGAAATAGAAATATACTCTGTTCCCCAAGAAAAATGCTTAGATCACCGTAAAAATCGGAGGAGTCCTTGTTGCTCCTGGTGATAAGAATGATGCTCCGCTTTGTCCTTTGATAGAGAGATGAGACAAAGAGTGCTTTGCTCGAGCCCTTCAATCCTGAAAAAAGAGAACCCCTCTTTGCGAGAAGTTGAGCGATATCTTTTATTTCATAGGTATCGGTAAATAACTTTAGAATGTTTGACATCATACCTTTTCAGTATAAATATGAATATTTCTCCTTGGCAATACAAATATCTTCCAGTTTAAAACAATCATTATCCGTGAGGTTGGAAATTTCTTCGCTTGGTGTTATGCTGGGTCAGAAAAAAATGGGATGGCGGGCCCGTGAAGCTACATAAAAAATTATTTACGCTAGGTTTTTAATTTCTTCATCATATATATCAAAAATATCTTTTGCTTTTCTTAAAAATTGAGGGTTGAGCTCTATAACGTTCAAACCCTTCTCCTTGATATCGCGTATGAAAATCTCAGCCTTTACCTCAATTTTGACAATGGCATTGTCCTCTGAATAGGAATCAACGATTCCATATTTTCTTTCTTTTTTTAACTCTCTGATGATTGATATCAAATCCTCAAGAGTCTTAATATTTCGTTCTGCAGAATCATATAGTATTTGCGATGTACCAAATCTGTCTGCATTCACAAAGGTATCCCGAAATTTCTGTGCCGTGATTTTATAGTTGTAATTAAGATTACCCCGAATGTCCTGAATCATTATATGATTCTCCCGACAGATTCTATATAATCTCCTTATACTGAATTCCTAAACTCAAAAATATCATGTTTTTAAAATAATTCTATCTTTTTTCCGCTGAAGCGTTTAGTAATTAATAAACATTAATTATACTTATACGATAAATTTATTAGAAAAATACTGGAATAGTATTATTAAACTACTTTATAAGATACAACATAGATAACCTTTTTTGCAAGAATATTTTTAACTTTTCACAGGATTTATAAACATATCGTTTAGGAACTGGCTTGATTAAAACAAAGGGAAAACATAAAAAATATGCGATCTTACTTATTATTGTCATTATTGGTATTATAGCTATATGGCTGTCACTCCCACCTGAAAAAAAAGAGAAAAAACCCCCTTCACCGAAGCCTGAAATTAAGGAGATAGTAAAACCCGAGATAAAGGAAAAACCCCTGTACAGAATAGCAGTAATAATAGACGATGTCGGCTATCCCTCTTGCATGATTGAAGAATACAAAAACTTTAAAGGTAAGCTCACCTTCTCCGTACTGCCCTTTCTTGACGAGTCAGTAAAATACGCAGAAATACTGCATGAGCGGGGGTTTGAAATATTGATTCACATCCCCATGGAGCCGCTCGCATATCCTGATATAGATCCTGGTCCACAAGCAATCTTCAGTTTCGATACAAGGGAGCAGGTTGAAAAAAAAATTACAATGATGATACAGGATCTTCCTTATGCAGTGGGAGCAAACAATCATATGGGATCAAAAGCAACCCAGGACTGTGACCTCATGGACTGGACAACGGATGTATTAAAGAAAGAAAATCTTTTTTTCATAGACAGTGTCACTGCAAATGGTTCCTGTGCGTACAGGAATGCATCGGCAAAAAAAATCCCCACTGCAAAAAGAGATGTTTTCCTCGATAACAAAGATGACTATGACTCAATCTATACCCGATTCGAAGAGTTGAAAAGGATAGCGAGAAGAAAAGGCACGGCCATAGGAATCGGGCATTTCAACAGAAACAACACCATAAAAGTGCTCAAGGAGCAATCACCCCTTCTTGAAGAGGAACGCTTTACCCTCATTTTTGCCTCTGAAGCCGTTATGTAAGCTTAAATGAATTGAAGTTGACTTTTAATTTTCTTTTGGGTAGCTTTTTAAAAATTTTTCACTTTGAAAATATTAGGGGCTCATTTGAAGGTACTTGGCATAGAAACAACCTGCGATGAAACATCAGCTGCTGTGGTAGAGGATGGAAAAACCATTCTAAGCAACATCGTTGCAACACAGTACGAGTTTCATAAAGAATATGCGGGTGTTGTTCCTGAAATAGCATCACGGAAACATCAGGAAGTAATAAATTATGTTCTCGAAAAGGCTCTCAGGGAGGCACAGCTCTCTTTTAAAGAGATCGAAGCAGTAGCTGTTTCCCATTATCCCGGGCTTATTGGCTCTCTCCTCGTAGGTCTCATTGTCGCCAAAACTATAAGCTTTTCGCTGGGAATACCTCTCATTGGAATCAACCATCTTGAGGCTCACCTGTACTCTGTGCATTTCAATAATACGGTACAGTATCCCGTTGTAGGGCTCATCATCTCAGGTGGCCATACACTGCTCGTGGTTTCCAGGAATATAGGACACTATGAAATAAAAGGAAGCACGCTGGACGATGCAATAGGTGAAGCTTTTGACAAGGTATCCAAATACCTGGGGCTTGGCTATCCAGGTGGACCTGCAATCGAGAAAACTGCAGAAAAAGGTGATGAAGAAGCATTTCAGTTTCCACGAGTGATTCTTAATGGCGGGCATGATCGGTATAATTTCAGCTACAGCGGATTAAAGAACGCAGTTATCAACCAGAGGAAATCATTTTTAAAAAAGGGAGATGAGAACTCCACTGAGAATATTGCTGCGTCCTTTCAAGCTGCAGCTACAGATGTACTTCTCATAAAGACTCTATGGGCATGCAAGGATTTTGAGATTGACAGGGTTGCACTTGCTGGGGGAGTGGCAAACAATGAACGAGTAAGGAGAATTTTCAAAGAGCAGACACATCTCACCACCTACCTCCCTGAAAAATCACTTACCCAGGACAATGCAGCAATGGTAGCCGGTCTCGCCTATTACAAGGATCTCGATGGCCAGTTCAGCGATCTTTTCCTTGAGCCCCAGTCCAGGATAAAAGAAGTTGTTAATAAGGTTAAAGAGAGGAGAAGACGTAAAAAAATATGATGGATTGTGGATCCACCAGCAGCTTAATTGTAATTAAGCCAAAATCTTATTTCTTAATGTTACCTATGGAATCTATATGGTGAAGTAAAACTAATAAGAAGTATAAGCTTTTCTTATTACCTGATTCTGGTATTCTGCGTATTAAGTTTCCATCGCCACACAGCAGTCTTTTCGATAATCAAGCATTTTACGTTCATTGATTACGCTTACTTTTCCCATTCTTCTCTGATTTCTTCTTTCACTTTTTCCCACTCTCTATTTAAAATATCATCCATGTCTCTTTCCAATTCTTCTTTTTCCTTACCAGCCTTCTCTCTCAATTGTTCTCTCAATTGTACAGCCATCGTTTTTACCCATTCTTCTCGAATTCCCCCTACTGCTGCTTCCCATTTTGTATCAAGTTCTTTTTGCTCTGTTTCCATTTGAGTATAGAGCTTTTTTCCTTCAACCGCTTCATTCGAACCTGGACGCTTTTCAAATAAAGTATTCAATGTTTCTTTCGCCCTGACATAGTCTTTATTCTCGAAATATGCTTTCGCATCATTTAAAAGCCCAGTTGCTTCATATTTACATTCATCAAGTTCCTTTCTTATTTTTTCAGCTACACCATAGTTCATTATGAGGAACATAAGCCCTCCCGCAATTATTAATGAAACAATTCTATTAACCCAAATTCTTGCCTTTTCGTTTTTAATCATAGCATCCTCCTCTTTTGAAATAAATATTATTTATTCTAAATTTGAGACTAATCGTAATTTTTATTATAATGATTTGAAAATATTTATCAACAATTCTTTTTTATAATTTTTTTTCCATTCATCTGCTGCTACAAACATGACGTAGATCACTGCTTCTTCATCAAACGAAGAATCATATCTTTTAACTACTCGCTTCGCTTGTTTTGCGAGTTCAACATTAAAATCTTCAATACTTTTGGGAAAATCATTCAATGGTATAAAAAAATAGCAGAATTAGTTTTATCATTAATACCGTCGTAAGAAACAATAAGCCGTATTGTTAATAGTTCTCGATAAAGTTCTTGCTCTAAATTAGGTATTTCTTCGTTTTTCATATTAATTTAGTTTAGGAGAGAGGAGAGAGAATCAATCCTTTATTTTTCTTCATTAGTTTCCAAACCATTATCTTTCCCATAATGTTTTTTGTAAAACTCATTTTGTAACAGGAAGAAGTAGAAAAAGGTGGTTTAAAATTGAGAATTAAGATATTCTACTGGCGGTAATAGACATTATAATACATAGGTATAAGTACATAAGGATTAGGATTTGGTTCTATTTAGGTTGTGATAGTTGTTCTTTATTTCTCCTTAATTTCTTCCAACAGCTTTTCATTGTATTCATTCATAATAACTTCTGCTTTTGAATATGGAAACCGAGTATTTACTAATCTTTTCAATCCAGAATATAGTAAAGCTAATGGTATAATTGTGTAAATGAATGAAACTCCTCCGGCAAGTTTTATTCCCAAATAAACAGTTATTGTACTACTTATTATTAATGGGATTGATCCTAAATGAAATATACTTACTTGTTTAGCTTCTAATTCATGTCCAGTTATTAAGAAAAAGTCACTTTCTGAAAGCCATTTTTCACCCTGATAAGCTCTCCATTTCGTTGATAGCGGTCGTGGTTCTACTTCTTTTTTACCTATATAACCTATAATAGTTATTTGCGAATCGAAAAATTCATCTAACTGCTCTAACGTTAACTCGTCTTGTTGAGGAAAAACAAATGTAGCTACAAATATGAATAATATAACTAAAACTAAGTACTTCATCTCATCGCCTCCTTGTTTTTATTTTTTACAAGGATGCACAAACCAGATATAGAGCTGAGACAGGATGGACTATTAAGACATTCTACTGTCGGTAATAGATTAAGGTATCAGTATTCTTTTGCACCTGCCTCTATAAGCATCTGAACAATCTCTGCATGACCTGCTTCCGATGCAATCATTAATGCTGTTTTTCTCTCATTGTCCTGAGCGTTAACATCCGCTCCTGCCTCCTCCTCTATATAACCAACCAATGTTGGATGAAATACCCTTTCTATAGGGGGCAGGCTAAGGGGAGAATATATCTATAGAATATATTGTATTTTGTACACGTAAACCTGATTGAATTCTATCGACCAAAGAATCCGCGCCTAATATTTAGAGGTGTAAATCGACCAGAGAATAAACGCCAAATAGTTAGAGATGTATTACGACCAAGAAGATATTTTATTGTAATATTGGGATGATATACATGAATTTTTAATTTTTTATTTGGCGCACTTTCTCTTCTTCAATCACATGTACTTTAAACTCTCTCAAATACAATTCTATTATATCATACACAATTATGCGAATCTCGTTTAGTATAAAAAAATAAAATTAAAAAATAAAAAGTTGACATTAAATGGAATAATGATAAAATAACAGATAATAACCATAACATATGTAGCTAGAGTAAAATCGTTCTTTTATAATTACAGATTAAAGCTATTGTAATTATCATCTTCACATAGTGGGTGATCTTATAAGCGTAATGTACTACATTTGGGCCTATTTCGCTATATAAGTCTTTTTATTTGATTCTTCTCCAATTTAGTTGCTGATATCTGATTCGAATTATATACCAATTGCAAGAGGGCCAAAAGATTACGAACCTCTAGTGACACATTCTAATTCACTCAATACATAATTATCACTAAAGAGCCATAATCCATTATACAATAAATAATTACAAAGATTTGGTACCTCAAATTTGTCAACAAATTGGAGAAGATCCTTTTATTTTGATCACATCTTTACTGGTCCCCTTTTGTCTACTTTATCTCAGTCGCTATAGAGCCACTATTGGGCCAATAAGAAATACTTTATGATTCTAAAGTTATATACTAATAGTATTATCAATACTGAGATCAAATCATTTATCGAAGGAGGAATCAAATGAATTGGACAGAAAAGATAGTTAGTTCTAACCCCAGAAGGTTTAACCTACGTCCAAATGTAAAAAAAGTGGTCATTGGGATTATCATCGGGATACTCGGGTTGATCTTCTTATCGACCATTTTATATCAGGTGGGCACAGATGAGGTTGGGGTCATAACACGATTTGGAAAATACATAGCTACTACCCAACCTGGACTCCACGTGAAAATTCCCTATGGTGTTGACCGGGTAGCCAAGGTACCGGTTAAGCGTGTTCAAAAGGAAGAATTTGGATTTGTGACAGCCAAGCCTGGGGTGAGAACGGAGTATATTAAGGGATTGGCCATCGAGGAGTCATTGATGCTGACTGGTGATTTGAACTCGGCTATAGTGGAATGGATTGTCCAGTATCGTATCGGCAATCCGGTTGATTACCTGTTCAATGTCAGGAATGTTACAGACATCATACGGGATGCCTCTGAGTCGGTTATGCGCCAGGTGGTGGGAGATCGAAGTGTGGATGAGGTCATAATTCTTTCCAGAAGGGAAGTAGCGCTGGAAGCAAAGGAGCAGTTACAGAATATCCTCAATTCCTATAAAACAGGAATTCATGTTGTGACTCTAGAATTGAAGGATGTGAATCCCCCTGACCCGGTGAAACCTGCTTTCAACGAGGTCAATGAGGCGAAACAGGAGAAGGAGAGGATGGTCAATGAAGCCTGGGAATCCTACAACAAGGTTGTTCCCAAGGCCAGGGGTGAGGCTGAGAAAACTATTAGACAGGCCGAGGGCTATGCGCTCAACAGGGTCAATAGGGCCAAAGGTGATGCCAATAAGTTTTTGGCTATCTGGAAGGAGTATAATCGATCGAAAGATGTGACAAGAAGAAGATTGTATCTGGAGACTCTTAACGAGGTATTACCCAAGATAGGCAGGAAGTACGTTGTTGATTCTGAGCAAAAGGGGCTGGTGCAGTTACTGCGCCTTGAGGAGAAAGGAGGCGAGAAATGAAAGCTATGTATACATTATTAGTGGTTGTGATCATCCTGGGCCTTATCGTATTGGCAAGCGGTCTATATAAGGTCCATATGACTGAACAGATTATAATTACCCGATTCGGGAAACCGGTAGGCGACCCTGTTAATGAACCCGGTCTACACTGGAAGAGACCTTTTGTTGAAAAAGTAAATAGATTTGAAAAACGTATCCTCGAATGGGACGGCGATCCCAATCAGATTCCCACTAAAGACAAGAAATATATCTGGGTAGACACCTTTGCCCGCTGGAGAATCGTTGATCCTCTAAAATTTTTCCAATCAGTACGAAATGAAATGGGGGCTCATGCACGTTTGGACGATATCATCGATGCGGCTACCAGGGATTCCATAACAGCTCACGTGCTGCTTGAAGTAGTCAGAAACTCAAACAGAGAAATGACTATGGCCGAGGTCGAGATGGCGTTGGCCGAAGAGGTAAAGGCCCCGATCCAGTGGGGCAGGGAAAAGATAAACCACCAGATATTGGAACGAGCATCACAAATGGTCCCTCAGTACGGGATCGAATTGATCGATGTGAGGATAAAGCACATCAACTACGTAGAAGAAGTGAGGAAGAAAGTCTATGAGAGGATGATTTCCGAGAGAACCAGAATAGCCGAGAAATACCGATCGGAAGGGCAGGGTAAAAAGGCGGAAATAGAAGGTCAGATGGAGAAAGAACTTCAGAAAATCACCTCTGAGGCCTATAGAAAAGCCCAGGAGATTAAAGGCCAGGCTGATGCCGAAGCTACCTCGATATACGCCGAGGCCTATAATAAAGATCCTGAATTCTACTCCTTTCATAATACCCTTGAGACTTATAAAGAAACGCTCGATGAAAATAGTTGGCTAATCTTAACCACAGACAGTGATTATCTGAAATATTTGAAGAATATTTCTGGAAAATGATCATAGAAAGGACGAATCATGTTAGAGCTAAAATATTAGGAATGTAACATAAATGTAAGTTTACACTGAGTGGCGATAGCCGGGTAAGCTTTGGAACAACTATTTTATGAAGGAGGAAAATTCTTCATCTCATCTTATCCTTAATTAAGAATGCGATCAACCGTGCATAAATAGGTGTAATCGGCTTTGAAAGTTACTCGAACTAAGCGGCAAGACAGCTTGGGACGTTTTCGATTTTGTGTGTGCAGCAGTAATTTCGAAGCTGATCAAGGTGGATGAAACAAACAGACACGAACTTTGTTCTGACGAGGATAATAAGAATACAAGCAAATTCTTCTCATTCGATTGAAGGATTGCTGACTCTGCGCATAAATAAGATGCTTTCTGTTAAACTATCTCGAATCAGAAATAAAAAGGGATGATCGTCTCGGAATATTATAGGTTCCGGAGTTTCGCTTTTCTTGTTATAGGCCAGAATACCTTATAATCAAGTATCGGTATGGCCTGAAGGGGGAAAGACCCCATTCTCCCAAAGACATTGGAGATAAACGCAACCTTACCAAGGAGAGAATCAGTCAGATCGAGAAAAAAGCAGTAGAAAAATTAAGACATCTGTCCAGAAAGAAGAATCTGGAAAGCTACGTAGGCGGATAAGGTATGATTTTATGAAAGATAACCCCCTGTAAAAGGGGGTTATCTTTTTACTGTTCAATTTCTACCAGCTGGATATCGAAGGTCAGGTCTCTTCCTGCCAGGGGGTGGTTGGCATCCAGAGTTACAGATGAATCTGAAACTTCTTTTACCATAACAGGGATTTGCTGGCCGTTTTGCTGACGGACCTGAAGTTCCTGGCCCACCTCTGGATTGAGATTCTGAGGAAGTTTGTTTTTGTCTACCTCAATCAACATGTCCTTTTTGTAAGGGCCATAGGCCTGGTCTGCAGGGACTGTTTCTTTTTTAGTTTCTCCCTGGTTCATTCCGATTACAGCCTGTTCAAAACCGGGAATGACCTGACCCTGACCGACTGTGAACTTGATGGGATCCCGGTCTTCAGTGGAATCAAAGACTGTTCCATCTTCCAGTTTCCCGGTATAGTGAACTTTTACTGTATCGCCTTGCTTAGCTTTTGACATTTTATACCTCCGTGTGTTTAAGTTTTAAATATTAAAACTTTTCCCCACTTACTTTAACAATTTCATCATGGAAAGATGGATTGAAAAAGAATGAGCAAAAAGTGATAAAACGAAGATTGATTTTATAAATTGCAGATACTAGAACTTTACTTACCTTTTAAAGAAGAGTTATTCTAAACGGAAATAATCTTTTGGATAAATAACTTTTTATTAACCTAATTATATATTCTGATATAGTAAATGATTTTAATTGATGGGTAAAATTATATCTTCAGCTTACTCGGAATAATGCGTAAGAAACCCTTTTTTAGCCAAAACAGAGAATAATGAATCCTATTCATCACAGCATATCTCAAATATATGCTGTTCATTTATCACATTATAAAATGCTCTAAAACTATATCAAGATAAATATCAATAATCTTACATTAATTGAATTATCATTAAGGCAAGCAGCTAAACCATAACTTCCCATAGGTATCGCAAAAGGCTCTTTCCTTTTTAAAGCAATACATCCATTGCTGGTTAGCTATTGGGAGTTATCACTGCAGAGGTGAACACGGAGGTGATCTCAACAATGGTGCGAATCGCATGGCTGTTTGCAAAAGTGCCCTCTCTGGGAGGGGATAATTTTCCGCATTTTCTCATTCCCATTTACCTGCTCGTGGTAACAATGTGGATTTTTCTCCTATGGAATAAATGAGAAAGTAATAGGTTACAGGGTGAATCCCCGGATAGAAAACTGCGGATATGAAAGGAGGCCGAGACTGTTTGTATTAAAATATTTGAAAAGATATTAAATTTCTTTAAGGCTATGGTACAACACCTTTCGTTACTATTTCTAACATGCAAAAATAAAAATCTTTTCTATCAAGAATATATTTATCTGAAGTTGGATCAAAATATGCTCTCCATTTCTGAATATCACCATTCGATAAATACTTTTTTCCGGTTTTTAAATACCACTTGGCATTACCTATAATGTAGCGTTTCGCTTCGGGGGAAAGTGGTGCGAGTTTCTGGATGGCATAAGATTTGGTTGAAACATTACCCAGGCCCGCTTCTATTAAAAGACCGTGCATTTTTCTTCCTGCATAATTATCGAATGGAGGATTGGATTTGTTTTCTTTAAGACCTTTTGCAGTTGCTGCGAAAATTCTTCCTGATAAATCGGGTTCGATAGGATGGAAAATGATAACCGCACCATCAAAATCCTTGGCTATAACTTTTCCCCCGTTTTTCGTTACACGTTTCTGCTCATTCAGCGTTTTTGAGGAGTCGTTAACGTATGCAAAACAGTTTCCAAAAAACACTGTGTCAAATGTATTATCCTCAAACGGAATATCGTAAAAATCCCCTACTTTGAACTCTATCATATCTTTTAAAGGTTCGTTTTCCAGGTTGTTATTTGCGTAGTCTATTAAATCTGGAGAAAAATCAATGCCAATAACTTTCCCATTGGGCTTTACTTCATCCGCAAGCATAGGCGACCATAATCCAGGTCCACATCCTAAGTCCAGTACAAAACTACCAGGTTTGAGATCAAAATCGGCAACCATTTGCCGACGTTCGTTTTCCTTGGTAAGGTGATGATCGACAAGCCAGGCAATATTGATAAACTCTAAGTCTTCTTCATTTCTCGAATTTCTTTTAGCTTCAGCCACGAAAACTTCCCCTTCAATTTAAATGTTTATTATATGTTGTATTTATTAAATATAATTAGCTCAATGAAAAATTTAACCTTTACGGGAAAATACAGGATTACAGGAAGCTGACCTTAGTAAGTTGGTAATAATTGTAGTTTGTACTGATAACTCCCTATAAAATTCATTAATATACTGCGACCACTTTGTCAACTGTCATCACAATTATTTGACGATTATTTTAACAGAACAGTATTTGGAATTGATAAAATAAAGAAAGTAAAGGTCATTGTATATATGAATCCTGATTTAGCTAAGAGAATTAATATCTATAGACATAAACATATGTTTGACAGTAGGACTGAATGTATCGTTTCGATGATAGAGAAGGTATTAGAAGAAGATGAAAGGAAGATTTAAGTAGAAAGTGGTGCTATTGCTTTTCCTTCCTTAATAGTTCTTTCTGTATCCCTAACCCATTTCATCACCACTCTATAATCATTTCTACCTGGACCGTAACTTAAAATATTCTTATCAGCATGGAATACAAAATCATTTATTCTACTTTCAACACCATCAATTATTTTTATTTTATAGACATCAGAAACTTTAAACCTTAGCTTTTCTGGTACTTGAATTTCGTATCTCTTACCTGAAATAAATTGTACAGTTATTTTCAAATCCTCCATAATACAATTTTTAATGATACCTAATAAAATTTTTCTTCTTTCGCCAGATTCAGCATTCATAAACTTTAGTATTGATTTCTCTCCAAACTCACTTAACATTATTTCATATTCTCTTTCTAACTCGTCAATATGCTTAAACGATTTATTCTTCTCATTGATAAGTTTTTGAATTGCTTTTTTATGTTCATTTATCCTTTCGTTAATATCGTTGTAATCTAAGGATTCCATATTTTCTACTGCATCCAATAACTTATTCATAGCTTTTTTATGTTCATCAATTTCTTTATCAATTTTTCCTATAATTTCATTATTCAATTGTTTTTCATACTCTATTGCTTTTTGTTTTTCCTTATTTAATTTTTCAGCTTCAGCATAGTCGCTCACTGTTAAGTAATAAAGAGTAGAAAAAATATTATCTATATGGCTTGCTGGTAGAAAATGCCGTCTTATTGATTTTCTGCTACAACCTTTCTTGTGCTTAGCAAAATAGTAATCATAGACTGCGTATCCTCCGCTCTTTTTAGCCTTTGTGTACTCGTGAATAAAATTTCCTTTACATTCAATACATTTAATAATAGAAGAACATTGATGGTCACTGTGTTCAAATTGTATGGCTAGATGGTGTATTCTCCGAATTGTCCGCCACTCTTTTTGTACATTATCGTACTCCTCTTTTGTAATTATAGGTGGATAAATTTTCGATTCTATCAAGTTTCCTTTCTTATCTCGCACATAACCAGCATAAACAGGTCTCCTTAACATTTTCACAATTTGATTTATATTCCAGCCATTTTTTGAGTACTTTTTCGGAATCTTCCTTCTATTTAATTCCAGCTCCATTTTTCGAAAAGAAAAACCCTCATTAAACAACTGATAAACCAACTTTATTATTTCAGCTTCCCTTTCATTAATAAACCAGATTTTATTTCCTTGTTTATCGTACTCATAACTGTAGCCATACATGCGAGCAAATGTCTGTTTTCCTTCATTAATCTGCTGTTCCTTACCCCTTTTAATCCTTTCGATCGTGTTACTTCTCTCGTACTCTGAAACTGAAGATTTTATATTGTACATGAATACGCTATCTTTCTTATTCAAATCTACAAACTGGCCATCAATGTATAATTCTACATTATATTTAAGAAAGTGTTTCTTGATTTTTATAGCATCCTCTGTATCCCTTGAAATCCGTGAATGCTCAATCACCCAGACCTTTTGGACCTCTCCTCTCTCAATATCGTTCCATAACTCATTCAACTCTTCACGATTTGAAATATATTTTCCACTTTCAACTTCTCTGTAAATTTTATACGTTTCTCCTATTGAAGCCGCAAATTCAATACCTTTTTGCTCCTGTACTTCTAAACTATACTTTTTAGACTGCATTTCTGTAGAGACACGGATATAAATAGCAAGCATTGTTGACATCCTAACTGATTTCTTATAATTTTAACCATAATATAACACATTTTTTATTCATTGTCACTATTTTTCATTAACAACTATATTAATTATAAAAGGAAAAAGGAAACATGGGCCTTGAACAGAGAGAGATACGTCTGAGTAAGCTTAATGATATTAAAGAAAAGGGTATCATTCCCTATAAAGAACGCTTTGAAAAAACCCACAGCCTCGATGAGGCAAAAAACCTTCCACTGAGCACCTCAGGTGTCCGTATTGCGGGGAGGATACTCACTGTCAGGTTCTTCGGCAGGCTGATATTTGCAACACTCAAAGATTTCTCCGGTAAGCTACAGATTGCCCTGCAGGAGAAAAAACTTGGGAAAGAGTACTTTACTTTTTTTAAAAAGTATATTGACATCGGAGACTTTATCGGAGCAGAAGGGGATATATTTAAAACAAAGATGGGCGAAATCACCCTTGATGTCGGCAGTTATGAGCTGCTTTCCAAAACCCTCAGGCCTCTCCCGGAGAAGTTCCATGGACTTGTTGATCAGGAACTGCTCTACAGGCAGAGATACCTGGATCTTATCATGAATGATGGCACCATGCAGCGGTTTCTAAAAAGAACCGCAATAGTCAAATCGATAAGAAACTACCTCGATTCAGAGGGCTTCATTGAAGTGGAAACTCCCGTGTTACAGCCAAAGCCTTCGGGCGCCATCGCGACACCCTTTGTTACCCATCACAATGCACTGGATCTAGATCTCTACCTGCGGATTGCCCCTGAAACGTATCTTAAAAGGTGTATTGCAGGTGGATTTGAAAAGGTCTATGAGTTTGCCCGGAGCTTTCGCAATGAGGGGCTCGACCCTACCCATCTTCAGGATTTCACTATGCTCGAGTATTATGTGGCCTACTGGAACTATGAAGATAACATGAACTTTACCGAAAAGCTCATTAAACATGTCTTAAAGGAGGTAAACGGTTCACACCTCCTCACCACCCGGGATAGAGTCATCGACTTCGGAAAAAAATGGGAAAGAGTATCCATACGGGAACTCATCCAAAGGGATACCGGAATAGATTATACTCACTTTAGCGGAGAGCAAGAATTAAAAAAAGAAATACAAAAGAGGGACATTGAGCTCGAGGATATTGACAACATGGACCTGGGAACCCTCGTTGACAACCTATTTAAAAAGGTATCCCGACCCAATATTGATGGTCCGCTCTTTGTTATCCACCATCCAATAGAGCTCTCACCACTTGCCCGAAAAAATGAAGAAGATTCACGCATAACGGACCGTTTCCAACTCATCATTGGTGGATGGGAAATAGTGAATGCCTACAGCGAGCTGGTCGATCCTGTTGATCAGAGAAAGAGACTTGAGGTACAGGCAAGCCTTCATCAAAAAGGGGACAGCGAAGCAATGGTGATGGATGAAGATTTCCTCACCTGTATGGAACACGGAATGCCACCCATATCAGGGTGGGGGATGGGGATCGATCGTTTCGTTTGCCTTCTTACCAATCAGGAGAATTTGAGAGATGTGATTCTCTTTCCTCTGATGAAACCGGCCCTTCTCAGCGGGGCTCCCTAATGCGGACAAGCCGCATTCTTGATTAAATATTTTTTTTGCATTTTTAGCAAAAAAATCAGGGTTAAGGTACTAATAAGTTTGCAACCTTCAAGGGGTCTTCAAAAGACAAGCCGGTCCTCACGAATCTTCCTGAGAAACCGACTTTCCATGTTTCAACACATTACTATTCGGTTTATTCGAGGGATCTTCTTGATGACAATCCCGTTCATAGCAGGCACTGTTGAGCATTCTTAATTGGTCAATCCAGCGATTGCTGCTCCTATCAAAGTCGCATTTTCAACATTTACGATCTCGTAGTAACATTCTCTTTTTTCGTTCAGGTAGCTCATCAAGTAACATTCGACCCGCTCTTTTAGGGTCTTTAGTCCATAAAAAGTGCTTCCCTCTGCAGTGATACAGACAGGACGAAATGGATTTTTGCCCTTCTCAGATTTGATTGCAACAGAGGATAGATTGACAGCGGTAAGCTTTGCAGCTCTTTCAATCAGCCTGTCAATTATATGATACAGGATCATACAATCCTTCGCGTTACCCGAACCGGTTGCAGCTGCAAGTGGATTGCTCCTATCCCAGGGGTTCACCATAAAATCGTGCACGTTCTTTGTATCCAGACTACTGATCCTTTCCAGCTCTTTTGCCACCTCAGATGAAATGAAACATTTCTCTTTGGCAGCTTCTTGGATTGTCGTTAGACAAAGAGAGCCGAAGTATGCACCGGAAATCATTTTTTCAAAGGTGTACTGACCTGGATTTATCATAGAACTATCAAAGGAGTGATCTAAGACACCCCTGGGAGCCTTTGCAAAATTCCCTGATTCTACATTTATTATCTGAGACTTGCCTGGATCAAGGTCCATATTTTTTGTGATATTACTGTTTCTCTCTATGTAACACGTGTTTGTTCCTGTGCCAAGAATAAATCCAATATAGGTATCAAACTTCCGGTTAGTGAAAGCTGAGCGGCCAGCAAGAAGCGTGGCTACAGTATCATTTAAAATGACAACGTGCTTGGGAGGTCTATATCCCATTGTCCTAATCGCAACTCTCAGATTCTCCCCTATAAGCTGGCCAATCACCTCCTTTGCCTTTATTTCCTTGGAAAATTGAAGGAGTCGACCATCTTTATCGGGAGTTATTTCTGCTGGATATGAAAAACAGAATCCAATCTGAGAACTACTATCCAAAACGTCCTTCATATACGCTGCTATAACTTTAAAAAATTCCTCTTTGGATACTTCCGCTTCTATTCCTGGCATAGGATACCGTTTATAGTTTTGAATGACCGGTTTTGAGGCCTCATCAAAATACATAGTTGCCACTCTAAAATTGGTCCCACCAGCGTCAAGCACGATGACCGGTGTATTTAAAGGAATGTCACTTTCTACACCTATGTGGGTCGGAATCATCTGAAGGCTGCTCGGAGCTCCTGAAAGGCCCCTCTCCATTTCATCTAAAAAATCCTCAGCCGACCTTTCCATGTCAATAGATTTAAAATCCATTGATTTGCTGTGCAAAAAATCGATAACCTCTTTCCTTACACTGTTCATAGCAGTATCTTCCAGAGACTTCCCCTATGATATTTTTATTAACAAAAACAAGAAAATATGCTAAATTTATAGATGCCTGCAGTGTTTGTGATGCCGGCTTTACCTAAAATTGAGCCAACACTCATTATAACGGGATGTCGATATTTACCTGCGGAATGCGCTTGCCCGAGAGGTTTTAGAGCACAAGAAACAGGTGTGAGACGACCCACCTGATAATTCAGGTTCAATAAGGACCCGACACACGGCACATGCGGGCTTTTTTTGTCTAAAAACCTCTATCTGAAAGGTTCTTACTCCAAATCCCTTTCCCCAAGTAGGACCTTGAGCTGTTTTATTTCAGAAATAATCTTTTGCCTGTCAAGATTCTGAAACCGCTTCGGGACCATTTCCCTGCTCGTGCATTCCATCACTGCGACGAGATTCTGCAGTTCTATTTCGTGAGGATATGTCGGAGGCACGAAATCCTTTATTGTTTCCTCAAGGTCCTCCGCAGTAAGGGTGATTCGATTGTTCATGGTAGCCAGGAACTTTGCTCGTATAAGAATTGATTCCAGGTCTGCCCCTGAGAAGTCGAAATGGTATTTGCTAAAAAGATCGATGATATCCACCTTTTGCACTTTGATCTTTAACTTTTTCAAAAGGGTATTGTAAAGCTGCTGTTTTTCTTCAACAGTTTCCGGATAGAAGAGTGCAAGATGCTCTTCTGCTCTTCCCTGGCGCTTGAGGTCTATGGGGAGCAGATCAGGTCGACATGTAATGAGAAACCAGATAATCTTTCCCCTATACTCTGTGTTTCCCATGAATGATGCGATCTGGGCAAATATCCTGTTGCTGGTCCCTGAATCTCCCTCCTGGTGCCGGTGACCCAAAAATGCATCTGCTTCATCGATCATCACCCCTACAGGTGCCATTGCTCTCAATATATTCAGCAGTTTCTCCAGGTTTGATTCTGTTACTCCCTGCCACTTGCTCCTGAAGTTTTGAAATATCACAATGGGGATACCGATTTCTCCTGCAAATGCTGTAACCATATAGGATTTACCTGTTCCTACAGGACCTGAAACGAGATATCCCATGGGCAACACATCCAGCCTCCCCTGCCTTATCGCCCTAGCGGCACTTTTAAAGCGCTTCTTTACAAAATCATGGCCTGATACCATTGAAAGGCCGTAGTCCGACTCTATAAACTCCAGAAGCCCTATTGCTTCAGCCTCTATTATTTCTTTCTTTTTCTCTTTCAAATATTCCAGGGTGATATGGCGATTTTCCTGATAAGACTCAGCTGCAAGCTGATTAATATTTACGAGATTCAATCCGCTGGTAACCGACGCCATCTTTTTTGGTGTAATACCGGATTCATGAAGCAGCCTTCCATTCTTGAGGAGATAATGGAAAAAACTCTCTCTCACCTTTTCGTTCGGTATGGGTATTTGTACCTTTACCGCGCTGGGAGATCTCACTAGCCTTGTACTGAGATCAGCGAGGTTTTCTGTGAGAAGGATTATTGATATATCATTCTCATTGAATATAGGATCGGTCCCCCAGCGATTCAACGTAACCATACAGTAGCGGTCTTCGTCTGTATAATGGGAAATGTCCGTATTCGGTACTATGGTTTCAGAGTAGTCGATTATGATCACAACACGCAGTTTTCGCTGAACATTGCGGTAGAAATATTTTTCAAGATAATGAAATGCAATGGTAGGATCTTTTGAGAGAAAATCTTCGGAATCGCCATTGACGTGGAATGACCGCACCTCCGAAAGATACTCCTGCTTCATTTCTGGTTTGCAGAAAGTAATCCCTGAGGATCTATCATAGTAAATGATGATGTCCCTGTTTCCGAAAAGAACCTCAGAGATGTAATTCTGGATTTTTACGAATATGAAATCACCTTCATGCATCTTGTGGGGAAGGAAATCCCTGATGTTTCCGTATACGATATAGAGATTCGCTGTCTTTGAGCAGTACTTGTATGAAAGCTCCTGTGCCCAGGCCGGCAGAATCCTTATAAAGGGAAGATGTTTGAGTATGAGCTGCTCTGCCAATTTTTACTCCTGCTCTGGTACCTTGAATTGCGCACGGAATAACCGCACATAATTCATCCACGACTGCAATTACTGTTAAATAATAATCTATAAGCGTATTTTGATCAATAAAAGAAATTACAAAGTAAAATTTCAAAAAATGCAAGATCTATATATAACACAATTACAGGACTGGTGTGGAAACCCGCCTTGCAGATATAAAGCTGAGCGGAATCAATAAAGATCCACTCTATTTAAGACAAAACAAAGGGATACATGATGCTACAAAGGCTTCTTTTTGCCCCATTCTTCATAACACACAATTTTCTCCATATCAAGCCTGCTCTTTTTTCTTACGGTATCTTCCCTCGGATATCCGATTGTGAGCAGCTCGATAACCCGGATGCCCTCGGGTATATTTAACAGCTTTTTCACCTCATCTTCATAAAAGGCACCTATCCAGCAGGTCCCAAGACCAAGCTCCACCGCCCTGAGTGTAATGTGATCAATAGCAATAGCAACATCAATTGAGTAACAAAGCTGGCCACATCGCATTTTGTGGTAATCGGTTTCCGCACAGCACACCAAAACACAGGGAGCCTCACCGACAAATGTCTGTCCTGTGGCTGCCTTGGCAAGTCTTTTCCTCTTACCCGAATCGGTCACAACAATAAATCTCCACTCCTGTCGGTTCCCTGCAGAAGGAGCAATACGCGCAGCCTCTAGGAGCTGTGAAATTTTTTCCCTTTCTACAGGTTTATCAGCATAACTACGAACACTCTGTCTGGTTTTAATTGCCTGTTCTACTGTCATGTATGCTCTCCCTTTTTAATATGGTATACCCATTATTAATCAAAAATCAAATATAATCAAGCGGTCTTTCATTATGTACATTGACTGAAGTAAGATGTAAGGTGAGAACAACGAGTGGAATATAAAAGTTAATTCATCAAGGTCTAAATAATAGGTTGATGATTTCATGCCCCTTCTCTATAAAGAGACCTGAATCCAGTGCAGCCTTTTCTGAATAATCGGTTACTCCATTTGTGGTGATTCCCTGTCCCCATAGAATGAAAGGAACAGGATCGGAGGAGTGAGTTTTTATTCTCACCGGTGTTGGGTGATCAGGCATCACAAGCAATCGGTAACCGGTGCCTATGTTTGAGAGAATACGGTTTAAAAGCCTGCGATCAAGGTCCTCAATTGCCCTTATCTTCAAATCTGCATCGCCCAGATGCCCTGCCTCATCGGGGGCTTCAACGTGGATAAACACAAAATCTTTTTTTTCAAGGGATTTCAATGCTTTATCAGCCTTTCCTTCATAATTTGTATCCACAAAGCCCGTTGCCCCTTTCACATGAATGATCTCAAGACCCGCGAGCCTCCCGATACCACGCACAAGGTCAACTGCGGTGATCACAGAACCAGTAATTCCAAACTTCTCGGAGAAACTGGGAAGATCAGGTTTTTTCCCCTGACCCCAGAGCCAGATCTGGGTGGCAGGCAGTTTTCCGTTTTCAATTCTTTTCATGTTGACACTGCACCTATCTACGATATCTCTCGATCTGTTCATAAGGGAAACAACCTTCTGGCTTCCCTCCCCTTGCGGCAGATGGGCTTCAATATTCCTGTCTGTGATATCATGGGGAGGAGTGCATGCAAGTCCGTTAAAATCTCCTTTGAGCACACAGATATGACGGTAATCCACACCAGTATAAAAGTGCACTGCTTCATCTGCCAGCTTTTTGTTCAATAGTGCAATGATCTCATCCGCCTCTTGGGTTGAAATATGACCTGCTGAATAATCCTTCATTACACCATCCTGGATATTCACAAGGTTGCACCTGAAGGCGTAATCATCCTTCCCTAGTGGTATGCCAATGCTTGCTGCTTCAAGAGGCCCCCTTCCTGTATAATACTCTGCCGGATTGAATCCAAGCAGGCTGAGATTCGCCACATCACTCCCAGGCGGCATTCCATTGGGAATCGTCCTGCACATGCCAACAGCTCCACCTTTTGCAAGTCGCTTCATATGGGGGATCCTGCTCGCCTCCAAGGGGGTTCTGTTACCCAGCTGCGACAGAGGCTCATCCGACATCCCATCCCCCACAAGGAAAATATACTTCATTGTCACTCCTTCGCTTTATTAAGCCACATGAAAATCCGAGGGTATGAAATAGAAATATAATAAGAAGGCATCCCTGTAAAAAAGAAAAATAAACTCTGGGGACTGGAGATGCGCAATATCTTTTTAGTATTCATTTTTCATTAATTGATGGAACATAAGCGGGTACAAAATATCTCGTGAAAGGGAACAACTTATTTTGAATGCCATATATGCATATGTGATCTATCTGCCTCATTAAGGTATTCAGGTAAAAATTTTTCATAAAAGCCAATGTCCAGATGATGCACTTGTGCAAGAATAGGTACAAACATGGCATTGTGGTATTTCGGTATCCTGCCATAGGTTTCATATACATAGCAACAGAATGATTTGGTGATCTCTACAATCTCATCATACATACTGGGTTTCGGAAGCTTATAACCTTTGCTCCCATATATCCCTTCAGACCCCCATTTCAGTGTTCCGATTTCATCGACAGCTTTTTCTATTGTTCTGTAGGGCGGGCAATAACCCTCCAGAATACCATCAATCCCTACAGGATTTTCAGCTGTTTGAGGGAAGGATTTTTCCTTTACCTGCTCAAAACACATATGCATCGCTTTCATGACAGTGAAGAGATCTATGGTATGCATCATGAAAGAACCGAGTCCCATGGCAGTGGCAGCAAGTGAGAGGTTTTGCATTGCCATGCCAGCCTCAAGATTGCATAACCAGGGAAGCATCGAATCGTATTGGTAGATGGTCATCCGGCTCCCATCTAAAAATCCATTATCGATCCATTTACCAACTCCTGCAGGCTGATTCTTAACTTCGTCCCACAATTGCCATCTGAATTGGGCAAGCCCTGTGAACAACAGATTGATGTACTCCCTTGTCGTATCAGCAATTGGAATGAAGAGCGTAGTTCCGGGTAAGTTAACCATGCTTTCGAATGCCGAACCGATCGCCTCTCGGGGAATATCTATTCTTCCTTCTTTCAGTTGTACGGTATTCTTCCTGTAATCATCTACTATTTTCTCTCTATCTTTCGGCGTTTTTATTCTGACTTTTTCTTTTGGTATGATTTCATCTGTTGTATCAGTTTTGTAGTAATATACTCCTTCATCGTTTGTAAAAAACAGGTGCAACGTAAGGGAAGCACAGGGGCTTGCAGCTGTTCTCCCAATAACCGTTAAATGGCCAAGCAGATGCCGGATCTCCTCCACAGTCACACCGGTAATCCCAGCAGCGGCAAAACAGAGCAGTGCTGTTTCTAACTCAGTGAGCGGTACCGGTTTTTCCTTGGACTCATAATATAGGCCAGCCCGTCTCGAAAGCAGTTTTCCACCAAGAGGAAACCTCCTGGTTCTCCTCTTGAACATGGTGCTCAATAGAGGTTCATCAAATTCTATTGACATTATTTTTTACCTCACTTTAATTGCTTTCAGCTTATCCTCAACCGACCAATCCACTAAGTACTACTTATTTTATTCCATATTTTTGGAAGATTGTGTTGTATATTCCTTTCTTTTTCACCCTGTCCAGGCCGGAATTAAATAAATTTCTCAACTCAGCCGAATCCCGTTGAAAAGCAACGTACAACTGTCTGCTTGTTTCGTAGCCTGGTACCCTTTCAATGTCTTTTATATCCATCTTATCCATCAGATAATAGGCAACACCCAGATCCATTACAACCAAATCCAGCCTGCCTCCAGAAAGTTCCTTCAACATAGTCTCCTGGTCTTGAAACTCTTTTTTTATCGGTTCTTCAAGACTGTCAACTTCGGTATTATAACTATACCCTGAGAGAGCCCCGACTTTATACCCTGTGAGCTGGTCTGCCAGTTTTTTCTCATTCCTTATCTCTATATTTGAACGAAGCTTTCTAAGAAATACTGTTTTTGCTGTGCGGAGGGGATCTGAAAATACGAAAACCTTCTCTCTCTCCGGTGTGCGGACAATCTGAAAGATTCCATCTGCCCGTTTCTGATTGATTGAGCTCACGCACTCATCCCAGGGGAAAAGCTGAACTCTTACTTCGATGCTGAGTTCTTTAAATGCAGCAGTGATTATATCATGATCAATGCCCTTTATAACGCCACTCTCCTCATACTGATAGGGAGGGTAGGGATCTGCAACAAGATTTATTATTGGTTGTAGCTGATTCATCTTTTTAATGACCACACGCCCTTGCGAGCTCTACAAGATCTGGATGGATAACCTCCCCGTTTTCCGTTAAGGGTTTCTCATCACAATACACTGAACAGTCCAGACTGATTCCATCAATATGTGAAGCTGCCACCCGCGGCTTGCCGCCTGAATACATGGGTCCCTGATAACCAAATCCCCATTCCGTGCATCCCCACACCCTTTCGTCCTCCGTTGTACTGTACCCGAGTTTCGCATTCGGATTAAATCCATAACACACGTGGG
>Ga0209636_10001535_pt1 | contig 23443 bp, 22 predicted proteins | sample DeeMarSWOR152_54_FD_187464 | JGI IMG/M metagenome (GOLD analysis project Ga0209636, IMG submission 187464) | Marine sediment microbial communities from White Oak River estuary, North Carolina - WOR-1-52-54 (SPAdes) (version 2) | ecosystem: Environmental > Aquatic > Marine > Intertidal zone >...
TTTAAATCCTATTCCCGAAATAGGGGAAAATAGGGGACGGTTCTATTTTTTCTCGATATCCTATCGAGAGAAATGAGGAAAATGCGAAAAAATAGAACCGTCCCCATTTATTTAACCCCTTTTTTATTTAGCTCAGGCAGATTAGTTTTTTGTTTCATTAAAATCTCCTTTTCTGTATAATTCTTTCCCCATACTCAAGCTTAATTCTGGAGTTCAGAGATGACTGATTTCGGAGGAGCTGTAAAACAGAGCCAAGAATTCGAATTCGCTATCATCGGCGTGCCTTTTGATGATAAATCCTGCTATTTGAAGGGAGCAGCCGAAGGACCGCAAGCTATCCGCGCTGCCTCCACCGGGAAAGCGATTAATCCCTGGACAGAACTCGGGGTAAATCTCGAAGAGGAAACCACTCTTGTTGACTTGGGCAACATGGATGTTACTGGAGATGCTTCAGAAATCTTTGCCCGGATTGAAAAGAGAATATTTGAAATCTTAGAGAAAGAGGCTGTGCCCATCATCCTCGGTGGTGACCATTCGATAAGTTATCCTGTGGGCAAGGCCTTTTCGAGAAAATTTAAAAATTTCGATATTCTCCACTTCGATGCCCATCCAGACCTCTATGAAGAGCTTTACGGGGACCGGTATTCTCATGCCAGTCCTTTTGCCAGGATTTTGGATGAAGGCTTGGTTCGGAATCTAGTTCAAGTGGGAATAAGAACTGCTACGGGTCAGCAGCGGAGCAAGGCTGCCGAACACGGAGTCCGAACTCTTGCGATGAAAGATATAGTCGAGATCCCTTCCCTCGAGTTTTCCAATCCTCTCTACATCTCCTTTGATCTAGATGCTCTTGACCCTGCCTATGCCCCAGGAGTCTCCCATCATGAACCAGGAGGCCTTTCCACCCGTCAAGCGATCAGTATGATTCACTCTTTGAAAGCCAAGATCGTCGGGCTGGATGTTGTTGAGCTCAACCCTGAGCGCGACAAGACCAAGATCACTGCCGCAGCAGCCGTAAAAATTATCAAAGAAGTGGCGGGTAAGATCGTTTTTGACTCTTCCGCCCAGAAGAAATCTTCTTAAAAGGAGGTATCATGAAAAATTTTATTTTGGCCTTTATGCTCATCCTTTCCTTATCGGGATTGCTTGTGGCTCAAGCTTCTGTCGATTTTGACGCCTACTTCATCGATAAAACCATGCGCCTTGATTATTTTCACATCGGGGATGCTGATGAGGAATTTATCACCATCGATCAGATTTACCAACAGGGCATTTGGGCGGGAAGCCAGAAAAACCTAATCGATCATTTCGATAACGGCCGCTATTACATCAAAGTCTATGACGATTCCTCACAGAAGCTCATCTTCTCCAAGGGATTCGATAGCTATTTCGGGGAATACAAGACAACCGATACCGCCATCAAAGGAAAAAAAAGAACCTACCATGAATCAGCCCTCATTCCTTATCCCAAGAAGAAAATAAAGTTTGTTTTGGAAGTACGGAATCGGGAGAATCGGCTTCAACCTTTCTTCAGTCAAGAGGTCGACCCTCAAGGAATAGCGATTATAAAGGAGAAATTGGAGGAAGGAGTAAAGGTTTTTGAGGTGATCAAAAACGGGGACCCTCACCAGAAGGTTGATATTGCTTTTATTGCAGAGGGCTACACTTTGCCAGAAGAATCCAAGTTTAAGGCAGATTTAGAGCGGTTTACTGAGGTCTTTTTCAAACAAGAGCCGTATAAAACGTGTAAAAATAATTTCAACATCTACGGTGTGTTCAAGCCTTCAGCTGAAAGTGGCTGTGATGAGCCAACCCACGGAATCTTTAAAAACACAGCCCTTAATGCCTCCTTTAATTCCCTCGGATCTCCCCGCTATCTTTTGACAGAAGACAACAAGTCGCTTCAAGATATAGCAGCCCATGCTCCCCATGATACTCTTTTTATCATGATCAATCATAAACGCTATGGTGGCGGAGGCATCTATAACTTTTTTTGTGTCTTCACTGTTGACAACCAGTGGTATGAGTATCTTCTTCTGCATGAGTTCGGCCACAGCTTTGCCGGTCTCGCTGATGAGTACTACACTTCTTCGGTGGCTTATAGTGAATTCTATCCAAGAGGAGTGGAGCCGACAGAACCTAATATTACGGCTTTACTCGACCCGAAAAATCTTAAGTGGAAAGATTTGGTGACTCCAGGGATTGAAATTCCCACTCCTTGGGAAAAGGAAGATTTTGACCAGATGGACCTGGAATACCAGAAGATCCGTAGTAAGATCAACCAAGAGATTGCCCTAAAGAAGAGAGAAGGCGCTCCCAAAGAAGAGGTAGAAAAACTTGAAGAGAAATCAGAGAACCTCTCCCGGCTGCATGCAAACAAAATGGATGAATATCTTCAGAAGAGCATTTATAGAGAAAAAGTTGGTGCGTTTGAGGGAGCTGGCTACTCAGCCCAGGGTCTTTATCGTCCCATGATAGATTGCCTCATGTTCACTAAAGGGACGAAACCTTTCTGTAAAGTCTGCGAGCAGGCGGTAGTCCGCGTCATAAAACATTACAGCGAATAGACCTTTGGATTATTCGAGTTGAATCGTAGAGAAAACAGAAAAGCCGAGAAAGACTCAAAAAACTAGACAGACAAGATGGGGAGGGAAAAATGAAGAAGCATTTACTTGTTATTTTGGCTGTAATCACCACGTTCTTGATTCAGGCCTTAAACTTGAATTCCCTCTATGGCGAGGAATCTCTGTTTAGCCCTAGACTCGTATCGTTTCCTTTCGTCCAAAAAATGTTTTCCTTTGTCGAGAAGAATAAGGCAAAAATAATTGAAGAATGGATTTATCTCACCGAAATCCCTGCTCCTTCAGGACATGAAGAAAGAAGAGCCGAGTACCTCGCGAAGGAATTCAAATCCGCTGGTCTGGATAAAGTTTATATCGATCCGTTCGGGAATGTCATCGGTATTTGGAAGGGGAAAGCAAGAGATAAAAACATCATTCTTTCTGCTCATATGGATACTGTCTTCCAGGGAGTCTGGAAGATAAAGGTCAAAAGAGAGGACAATCTTCTCAAAGCTCCTGGGATAGGTGATGATACAGCCAATCTGATTAATATGCTCTGGTCGCTGCGAGCTTTAAAGCAAGCCGGATTTGAACCAACTCATACTTACTATTTTATGGGAACAGTAGGAGAAGAAGTTGGTTTAGTGGGCATGAAAAATTTTCTCGAGCAAACAACCGAGAATTTTGACATCCTCCTTGCTCTCGATGGTGACTTGGGAAAAGTCCATTATGGTGCTTTGGGTTTTGCCGGAGGGAAGGTCTTTTTTCGAGGTCCTGGAGCGCATACCATGCAGAGCCGAGGAGTGCCCGATCCTAATTTGGCTGTAGCTAAAACAATAGAGCGGATTTATGCTCTTGAACTTCCTTCTAAGCCCGTAGATAAATGGACAATTCTCAACGTTGGTCAGATGGGAGGAGGAAGAGTGAGGAATGCCGTATCCCAAGAGTCCTTCTTTACTTTGGACCTGCGTTCAGCTGATCAGGGAGAACTCGAGCGAACGCAGGCTGAGGTCAAGAGAATTTGTACTGAAGTGGCTTCTGAAGTGGGAGTTGAGTTCGAAATCGAACTCGATGAGACGGCCAAAGCCTACCAACTTCCAGGGAGGAAGAACTCATTCCTAGTTAAAACTGCTGTGGAAATCTTGGAATTCCTGAAGGTCAGGGATATTGAGGTTGATCCTCTGGGTTCTACAGAAGCCAATACCGGATTGGAGAAGGGGATTCTATCCCTAAATTTAGGACGCACTTATGGCCGTTATAAACACAGCCTTCGGGAAGAGGCTGAAATAGAAGGGCTTTTCTTGGCTTTAAAACAGATCCTGCTGATGATTTGTTCCCTCGAGTGGAATTATAAGTAGGCTCTTCAAATTAACTTAACAAGCTTTATCAGCCATTCTTTATCAACTTCTGAGAAGGCATCGAACTTTCGGCTGTCCACATCCAGGACCGCCCAGACTTCATTCTTTTTATCAAAAAGGGGAATAACGATTTCTGAGTTTGAGCGGCTGTCGCAAGGAATGTGGCCTGGGAATTTATGAACGTCAGGAACAATAATGACTTCTTTGCGCTCTACTGCTGCCCAACAGACGCCTTTATTTTTTTCTAAGACTTGACAGGCGAGGGGTCCTTGATAAGGGCCGACAACTAATTCTCCACCAATGAGAATGTAGAATCCTGTCCAAAAATAATAGGGCATTTTATGATGGAGAAGAGCGATGACAGTAGCCATGCGGGCAGTCTTATTTACTGTTTTTAGCAAGAGGTCTTCAAGTTGATGGAAGATTCTGTTGTATCTTTGGGAAAGATTTTGGTCTGTAGCCGTCATCGTTAATCTGAAAAAAGTTTAGGATTGAAGACCTCAGAATTTAACAGTTTGGTGAATATTAGTCAAGAAAGGTGCGGGCTGTTGTCAGCAAAAGGGGGGTTGATGATGGGAACCAAAAAGGTGGGGGCTCTCCCCAGCCCGCTCAGGAAAGCCAATTCTTTTATAGCAAAAATTTTTTTTTATGTAAAGAAAAATTTTAAAAAAAGATAAAAATAGTAGGAAAGAAATTTCAGGATGGGGGACGGTTCTATTTTTTCGCAATTTCCTCACTTCCCTGGGTAGATTATGATTATGGAGAAAAAATAGAACCGTCCCCACTTCTTGGGAAGATTTTTCATCTTAAGGGTTGAATTTTCTCTGGCATTCAGTAAGAATAATGCCAGGTCGAAACGGAGGAGACATGGGCAAGCTCGTTTCCCGGATAATCCTTAGCCCGGCCCATGTCAAGAGATTCATGGGAGCTCTTGAGGAGAACTTGAAAAAATATGAAGAGAACTTTGGCCCCATCACGCCTGCTGATGTTCCCCCTTCAGTGGGATTTGTGCATTAAGAATATTATTTTTGAGAAGGAGTGTCATGAATGGCTTATTTTAGAGATAGCGATGAAATGTACCAAATTCATAAGGCCCTTTTTGACCGGGTGGCGACTCATCCTGAAGTTGGACCAGCCATTGCCGCCTCAAATTTGGTAGTTCGTTTCGTAGTTCATGACCCTGACGGCATCATAACTGTCAATTGCCGTGAGGAGAAGGGAAAGTATATTTCTTATGTCATGGGAGAAAGTCCTCTTCGACCTGATTTGACCTTCACTTGCGCATCAGATTTTAGTCATAGATTCTGGCAGGGTAAAGTCAATATCGTGTCTGCCATTCTTAATCAGGAAGCCAAAGCCGAAGGCAAAATTTCTCAGGCCATGAAATTGTTGCCTGCCCTCAAGCCGGTCTACGATCTCTATCCTCGAATCCTGAAAGAAATCGGCCGAGAAGATTTGATTATTGAATGAGATGAAAGTGCTCTTTTTGACAAATTTTGTTCTTGACATTATCTTTTTTTTCTTATAAATACTTAACAAATCAGGAAATTGGCCAAAGATAATCATTTTAGACTCTTTTATTAGAAGATTTTCAAGCTTTGTTAAGGAGGTGAAATTGAGAAAATTCTTAATGTTACTTTTATCGGCAGTCATGATTTTTAGTTTGAATCCTTTTGCTCAGGGCGCGGGTTTTCTTATCTACGAACACGGAGCAGCAGCCATGGCCATGGGCGGTGCTTTTGTCGGCCTAGCTAATGATCCTTCAGCCGTCTTTCACAATCCTGCAGGAATAGCCTGGCTGGAAGGAACCCAGATTTCCGTCGGAACGACTTTGATTACAGCCGACGCCTCGGTGAGCCTGCCGAACTGGCCAGATCCAACTTATCAAACAGTTGACCAGGTAAATCAGTGGTTCTATCCTTCGACCTTCTACATCACCCATAAGTTTACTGATAGAATCGTAGCCGGCTTCGGCTTTTTTTCTCCTTATGGCTTGGGAACCAAATGGCCAGAAGATTATCCGTTGAGGTATATTGCTATCGAAGATGATATGAAGACGTTTTTCTTCAATCCGGTTGTGGCCGCCAAACTTACCGATAAATTTTCAATCTCTGGTGGCGTTTCTTTTGTTCACGCAACCTTATCCTTTAAACTTGTTGAACTTCTTCTTGTTTATGATGTTCCTGCAACACTCGATGCTTCTGGAAATGGGTTTGGATTCAACGCCGGAGCACTTTACAAAGGTGAGGGCTATTCTATAGGGGTCAACTATCGGAGTGGATTCAAAATCAAATTTGATGGAGATCTTGATCTTAATCTCTCCCAAATCCCGCTCTCTCCTATCGCTAGTCTCGCTGGAACAGCTTCCACAGAGTTCAATTTTCCTCATATTCTAGGTATAGGTGCAGCATTTAATCTGACCGAGAACTTCCTTCTTACAGCTGACGTTCATTATATTCTCTGGAGCAGCTACGATAAATTTGTAGTTGAGGTTACTGTTCCCGGTATTGAAGCTATCTATCCTCCCGGTATTGCAGACAAAGAGGTCGAAGAAAAATGGAAGGATTCTTACGTCTTTCGAGGTGGGGTACAGTACCAGCTGAGCGAAATTTTTTGTCTAAGAGCTGGATTTCTCTACGATCAAACTCCTCAGCCCACAGAAACAATGGACCCCATACTTCCCGATGCTGACCGCTGGGCTATTACAGGAGGCTTTGGCTATACATCCGGCCGCTTTGTTTTGGATGGAGCTTTCCAATATGAAGTTTTCAAGGATAGGACAAGCCCTAACAGAGGCATTTATGATCTCATTGTGATCAACCTCGGCGAGGGGACCTATTCTAACACCGCTTATCTCATCGCCTTAAGCATTACATATAAGTTTTAATTAAATTCAATTCGGAGGTGAAACAAATGGCTTATGAATTCACCAATTCAAAAGGGGTAAAGTACTATCTCCATTTCAAGGATGTCAACCTGAAAGGAGGGCGCACCCAGAGAATATACTTCTTTGCAAGGGACGTAAGGCCAGGGTCTTTGGACGAAGTTCCAGCTGGATTTAGAGTGATCGAGACAGAAAGAACAGGTATGCCCATCCTGAAAAAGGCCTAAATAATCCCCTAAAAGAACTTTTAGTCAGGACTTCTAAAAAGAGGAGAAAGCAGTCCTTTTAGAAAGGACTGCTTTCCTCCTCGTTTCCTATCTATCCTTTCAACTCTTAGACTCTCTCCATAATTTTAAATCCTCTGTATTGTCCTCTTCTTTTGCCCTTTCCCCTTGCTTCTGGCATTTAATCCATATTATGCATATTTTTATATAGGCTGCGCTAGCCAGTATAGCACTTATATCAGAGATTGACTCCTTATTCTATCAGGTGTCCTATAAGGTGGACATTATTTCTCGATCTTTCTTTTATTTCCAGCCTATTCGTCTTGGCATACTTTTTGCAATATGTGCTTTGGAAAGGAAGAAAAATGAGAAAAACAGCGATATTTCTCACAATATTTGCTTTTTTGGTCCCCTTTCTCTTTTCCTCTGAATCTGGTGATTATTACAGTTACAGCTATGCCCGTTTGAGTTATGTCAAAGGAGATGTGTTTGTCCAGAGAAGCGCAGATTTAGGCTATGAAGAGGGAGCTGTCAATTTGCCGGTTGTCGAGGGTGATAAGCTAGGAACAAGGGAAGGCCGAGCAGAAATTCATTTCGGCAAGAAAAATTATCTCCGGGTTGATAACTACACTCAAGTCGATTTCGCCACTCTTCCTAGAAGAGGTTACGATCAGATCAAACTCCACGTCTTGTCGGGTAATGTTTATCTAAGAATCAATTTCTTAGAGAGTGAAAAGGATTTTGAAATTCATACCCCAGATGGCTCTTTCTACATCTTGAGTGAGGGTCTTTACCGCCTGAATGTGAGAGAAAATCGAGAGACTGAGCTTTTAGTCTATAGCGGAGCCGTGGAGGCTGCTGGAGAAGAGGGCTCGCTTCTGGTCGAAGAAGACCAGAGGTTGGTAGTTGCTAACGGAAATTTTCGTTCGAGCCCCACGACTTTTTATGCTGAACTTGATGACAGTTTCTACCAATGGAGTGAATACCGAGATTCTTTGGTGAATAGGCGAGTCGCGAAGAGATATCTACCTGCAGAACTCTATGAATACGAAGAAGAATTAGCTTATCACGGACGGTGGGTTTACGAATGGCCTTATGGACACGTCTGGGTTCCTCGTGTTTATCATCATGTGTGGAGACCCTACTATTACGGAAGATGGGTTTGGTATCCATTTATCGGTTGGAACTGGGTTTCCTATGACGCCTGGGGGTGGTCCGTATACCATTACGGCAGATGGCATTGGAGATTAGGTCTCGGTTGGTACTGGATTCCTACCAGAATCTGGGGGCCTTGTTGGGTCCACTGGTACTGGGGATACGATCATATCGGGTGGTGTCCTCTAAACTACTACGGCCATCCAGTCGTGATTGTAAATAACGCCTTTTATGGACGCTATTATGGCTCCTATTATCCTCATAATTCTCGAGCCTTGACAGTCATTCATAAGAAGCATCTTCAGGCACGAGATGTTTCTGGATATGCCCTGAATCAAACTCAAGTCAAAAGACTGGGCAAGATTTCACTATCTAAAACTCAACCTCGCATCAGACCTGCCATTAAGCAAGTCAGCAAGAGTACTATAGCAGCAAGGGCGCTCTCCAGCACAAACGTGAGAAAAGTAGGGAAAGTCTTTGCTTCAGAAAAAGCTCCTTCCTCTTCATCGCGATTAAAGTCTTCTCTGTCCCGGAGCTCTCTAAAGGCTTCTCAAAAGCAGTTGTCTTCGATCAAAAGCCGCACAGTATCGGAAGGAGCTGTGAAAAGGAAAACTCCGATGACGATTTCTCGCGCCCCCGCGGAGTCCAAATCTTTTTCATCATTGAGCAAGTCAAAGGCTTTGAAACAGTCTCCTTCCAGCACGACTATAAAAAATTATCCCTCAAGGAGAACGCCTTCGATAAAACAGAGAACATCCGACATAAAAATTCCTACTGCAAGGGCTTCGACTTCAAAGTCAAGTACGAAAGGCTATAGTTCTCAATCTTACTCTGATAGAGTCTCCAGTTATAGGCCATCTCGCTCCACAAAGGATCAGAACGTCAGGTCTCCAGTAAAAAGCTACAAGTCCAATATTTCTTATTCTAGATCTAGCTCTCCGGGAACTTATGTTGATCGAAAGCGAAGCAGCGGGATCAAAAGTTATTCGAAGAGCCGTTCCTCTTCATCTCCCAGCTATTCTTCTTTAAGGATAAAATCTTCCCTTAAGAGCTACAAATCCTCATCTCGCTCCTATAAGCCCCCCATGCAAAATTATTCGAAGAGCCGTTCTTATTCTTCTTCGATAAGATCACCCTTCCGGAGCTATAAATCTTCTTCTCTTTCATACAAATCATCCAGCAGGAGTTATTCGAAGAGTCGTTCCTACTCAAAGAGTTATTCCTCACGAAGCTCTCGCTCCTCCTCTCGTTCTGTTTCCAAGAGTAGTTCTTCAAGCCGCAGCACCTCTCGTTCTTCATCGGGAAGTAAATCTAGGAAAAAATAAACCATTTTCCGGATTATTTAACATTGCTTTCAATTTAGGGAAGTTCAATTCTCTTGATTCCAATAGCAAGAAAATGGGGACGGTTCTATTTTTTTATAGTCTCTTTCTGCTAGATTTTCTATTCAGAAAAAATAGAACCGTCCCCTAGCTTTTGAATTTAAGAATTATAATAAGAGATAAATAAAATAAGGCATTTGGGGATTTAGAGTGGAATTTAAATGGCGTTAAAAATCTTTTGGGAGCGAAGATATCCTCAAATGTCTTTTCTATTATCTCGATAGAGAAATGCTTGCCTTAATAATTTTCTTCTTTACTTTTATTTTTTGCAGTGATATAAAATATTTTCCTTTAGGGTCATAAAAGATGATTTTATTGTCTGATAGAGATTCTTCGATCTCCGCGAAATACTTCTCCATGGAATGATTTATGATTGGGAGGTGAGTGATATGACTTTAATTCTAGCTGAAAGAAATAGGAAGCTGGAGAAATTCTTTCATGTCTTGGCTTTAGGTCTATTGATGGTTTTATTAATGGTGACAGGAAGTGTTTCCTGTAAAAAAGCCACAGAGGAAGAGGGGGCTGAGCAAGATGTCACGGTGGTTAAGTCAGGAATAAATGAATTTGAGGGAGTTGTCAAAGTCGGCCTAGGCAAGTATTTTTTCATCCCAGGTGCTCAAGGGATTGATATGATCGTCCAGGGTCAGATAGAATCTGGGGATGCCAGCAGCCTAATCGACCAGGAAGTCAGAGTGAGTGGAGAATTTTCACCTGAGAGACCATCGATCTTGGTGGTTGACACCATTGAGGTTAAGGAATCAGGAAAAAAATACAGAAATGTCTTCACCAGAACAGAAGAAGCTGTGCTCGAAGATTATGTGGACACCAAAGCCAGGGAGGAATTTGAGCTTCTGAAAGCCCTTGATTATAAAAATAAGGAGGGTTGGGAAGGAAAAGAAAAGGTAAAAATTTACGGAAAATTGGAAAAGACAACTGTTACTGAAGGCGATGAAGAGAAGGACGTTTATAAAATTATTATTCTCGATGAAGAAGAAAGGCAGCCTAAAAGAATCATCATCGATGACATTTCAGAATATACCCAGTATTACCTTAAAAAATTAAGGCTCTTTGATCAGTTTTGGTTCTATCTCGAAATGAAGGAAACTGTTGACTGGAAAGTCCGGACAAGAACGCGCGAGCTGTTCCATGCTAATATTGTCTTTGCTGGTCTTTATTAAATAAATTAAATATTGTTCTCAACCTATCAACAAAGATCCTTACCTGCTCATTAAGCGATTTTTTCTAATTTTATAATTCCATTAGCACGAGATAAACACCTTCTGCTTATCTCGTTGGAATTGGTTTTAGGTCATGATCTTTATCCTAACCGGGCCAGTCGATTCTGGAAAAACAACTTTTCTCAAAAGAGTCATCAAAGAACTCAAGAGGCAAAAAATCAAAATAGATGGTTTTCTGAGCGAGCCCCTCAAGCAAAACCAAGAAAAAATTGGCTATGACCTTCTGGATTTGAAAAGCAGGAGAGCCGTTCCTTTTATCCGGAAGTCGGGCCGTCAAGATTGGCAGAAAATCGGGCCTTATTTTTTCATTCCCGAGGGTTTATCCCTGGCAAAAAAGATTATCCTCCGGGGCAGGGAAGCGGAAGTTCTGGTAGTTGATGAAATTGGACCTCTAGAATTGTCTGGGCAGGGCCTCTGGGATGCGCTGGAAAAAGTCATTTTCCAGAGAGCCCAGAAGTCTCTACTGGTATTGAGGAGGGGAATTCTTGAGGAATTTCTTAATCTGGTTGGCAAAATCAGGATAAAAATATTTGATATCGAAGAGGGAGATATTTTTCCTCGATTGATTAAAGAGATCAAAAAATCCCAATCTTGAATTCACTTCGCCTTCACCTGCGGAGGGGAAGAGCTAAGTTTGAAGTCGGCGACAACACCTTTGATGGAATTGTTGAACTTGATGATCTAGCAGTAACTGCTGGAGCCACCTCAAAAAGAGAAAAAAATAGTCTCAGGGATTGTCTTTCATTTTCGGATGCTTAAGATGAAAACCGGTAGCATCCTGAAAGGCCTTGGCCACTCTTAAAACTTTGGCTTCCTCAAAAAGGTCTCCGATAAAGGAGATGCTGGTAGGGCTGTCTTTTTCATCGAAGCCATTGGGAACCACAACTGCTGGATGTCCGGTGAGATTTGTCAGCAGAAGATTATTCCCGCCATAGGAAGGTGCAACATAGACATCAATATCTTTCATTTTTTCAGCCATGGCTTGCATGAGGAGAGTCCTGATGCGGTTAGCTTGAATGTATTCGACCGCAGGGATGAGTCTGGCCTGGCGAAAAACATTGGGCCAAGCCCTTTTTTGCTGTCTTACTAGGAGGCTGTCCCTTCCACTTCGAGTGAGTTCATCGAAAGCGGCTGCTGCCTCTGCGTTTAGAATGAAGGAAAGTGGGTTAACCGGGAGTTGAGGAAGTTCTATCGGAATGAGCCCGACTCCAAGAGAGCGGAGCGCTTTGAGCACGGCTTCATCGTTCTTTTTAGAATCATAATCTTCTTCGAAAATCTTCTTCAGGTAACCAATACGCACATCCTCTAATCGGAGGGATGGATTCCAGTTAAAGGGAAGATCGACTACAGTTAAATCTTTGCCGTCGGGACCATAAATGACATCGAAGACTAGGGCACAGTCTTCGACGCTCCTGCATATCGGCCCAATTTTGTCCATGCTCCAGCTTAAAGCCATGGCACCATAACGGCTGACCCGGCCGAAGGTCGGCCTTAATCCAGTCACTCCACATCTGGTGGAAGGAGAAACGATAGATCCCCAGGTTTCAGTGCCGATCGAAAATCCCACCAGGCCTGCTGATGTTGCGGCTGCTGAACCAGCCGAAGAACCGCTTGAACCCTGTTCCAGATTCCAGGGGTTTCTTGTTTTTCCTCCAAACCAGACATTACCCCAAGCCAAAGCTCCCATGGTTAATTTGGCGACTAAAACTGCTCCTGCCTCTTTAAGACGCCTGACCACGGTAGCATCTTCAGCTATGATTTGGTCTTTGTAAGGCATGGCTCCCCAAGTGGTTTTCACTCCTTTGGTGGCCAGAAGGTCTTTTGCTCCCCAGGGAATCCCATGGAGGGGACCTCGGTAATGACCGGCTGCAATTTCCTCATCTGCCTGGCGTGCTTGCTCCAGGGCCAAATCTTCAGTCAAGGTGATGACACATTCCAGAAGAGGTCCGAATTTTTTCAATCTTTCCAGATACATCCGCGTAAGCTCTGTAGAGGTTATTTGACGGTCTCTAATCAGTTGGGACAAAGCCGTTACAGGATAAAAAGCCAAATCCTCTATATTCTCAGGCATCTTAACCTCCTGATTTTCTGGAGCAGAGCCAGTCCTCTCTTTCTTCGCTAAGCTTATTCCAGATACTAGGGGATTGAAAAGAAGAGCGGGCAGAACGTGATTTTGAAGCGAGACCTTTCTGAGTTCTTCGTAGTTCGAGCGATTCCTCTTCAAATTATCCTGCATCATTTTTCTTTCTTTTTGAGTAAATTTTAGCCCGATGATTCTCTCGGCGGCTTCTACATCTCGAGTCGTTATTCTTTTTCCTCCTTTCAGGAAATAAAGAGCAAAAGCTCCGCCAAAAAGAATCACTACACATAAACCCAGGATGAAGAATGTCCAGGCATTTGATTGGGATCTGACTTTTTTTCTCATCAGTTCCTCCTTTTGTCCCTTGGATTGGGTTTTTCATTATTTTTCATTTTCTGAATTTCTTCGGTTTCTTTCTCCTTTAAGATTTTTTTCTCTTCCAAAAATGGAGAATAGAGAAAACAGCGAATCCGAGCAGAAGCGAAAGGACAATCCAGGCGAACTTAATCTCATTGCTTTCAAGTTTGATGAATAGACTGATGATGATGCCTCCTGCAATCAGGAATAGAGTCAAGGCAAGGGCAATAATGAAGGGTATGAGCAGAATTTGAAGGCATCCTTCCTTGGCAGGTTGTTCGGGTTTGGCTTCCTCTAGATCGCCAGTTTGTCCCGGGAGCCAGTACTCCTCACCACACCAGGGGCAGCTGGACTCTTCCTTTGAGAATTCTCGGTTGCAGTGGGGGCAGATTTTCATGATTTATATAAAAGAGGATACCAACCCGAAGCCATTGATTATTGACAGATTAGCTTATCCAGTTGTTTAGCAACGATTTCATACATTTGATTTTTAGGGGCGAGTTTGACCTATCGCTTATATCACAGGAAAACAAGCAAGTCAATTGGGGTCAGACATTCAAAAATTTTAATAATTTATTAAAAGTTTTGAATGTCTGACCCCGTATTTGCTATAATCCGAGTTCTATGATTCAAACAGTGATATCAGATTTGGGAGGGGTGATCGTTTTTTTCGACAACCAAATTTTCTATGAAAAGATGGCCAACTTCTCCCCTTTTGCTCAAGAGGAAATCGGAAAACTGGCTTTTGCCGAGTCAGGCCTTAGAGAATCTTTCGACAAAGGAGAAATTACTCCTCAGGAATTCTACGAAAGAGTCGTGCAGAAGCTTGAGGCCAATGTCGATTATGATGAATTCTTCTCACACTACAATGACGTTTTTTCCCTCAATCCTCCCGTTCTTGAGATCATGGAGAGATTGAAGGTGAACTATGAGCTTGTTTTGCTTTCTAACACGGATGTCATGCGGTTTGGATTCATCAAACAGAAATTTCCGGAAGTCATGATTTTTGATGAATATGTTCTTTCCTTTGAAATCGGCTTCATGAAGCCTCATCCCCAAATATACAAGGAAGCCTTAAGAAAATCCGGTGCTAAGGCGCGAGAGTGTGTTTTTATCGATGACCTGAAAGAGAATATCCTGGGTGCTGAGGAATTAGCCCTCAAAGGAATCCTTTTTGAGTCACCTACGAATCTTGAATCCACTCTTAAAGAGATAAATCTTTCCTTCTGATTGATTTTCTGGAATAAATCAAAGCTTTTCTCCTCATCTTTGTCTAAATAAACGGAGGTAAAGATGAGAAAAAGAATATTCCTCTCCGGTCTCGCACTCTTCTTTTTGATTCCATTTTTTCTGCTGAGCCAACCAAAGGACGAAAGATTTGGTAAGAGCGAAGAGATAAGAAGGGAAATCCGTTTGGTCAACCTGATCAATGGCCTAGACTTGAATTCAATGCAGATGGAAATGATCCTGACTAGGGCTCGGGAGACCGAAAAACTTCGCCAGGAATCCGAGGCTGAACTTCGATTGCGACAGGAAGAAATGGAGAGAGTGCTTGAGGAAATAAAATTCTATCGGAAGGATAATCAAGAAGTTCCTTCCGCAACCGTCCAGAGATTTCATGGTCTTCAGAAAGAACTCAGAGAATCAAGGTTTGGCCTAGTTGAGAAGATAAGAGAACAGGCCAGAGAAATAGAAAGAGTGCTCGAAGAACACCAGCTCTATCAACTTCAAGAGTTTGTCCCCTGCATAATTCCGCCAAAGGGTGAATTGCGCATCGGTCAAGCTCAGGGCCACCAAGGACTCACTAGGGGAATGGAAAGAATAAGAGAGCTCCCTTACCGTTTTTATGAAAAAAGAAAGGATGAAATTGTGACCAGGACATTAAAGAGGATGAAACTGCATGCTCTTCCTAGGGTCGAAATCAACGAGAAAGATATGAAAAAGCATATTCTTTCTGTCTTTGAAAAGGCTCGATCGCTCAAGGATGTCGAATTCGAGATTCAAAAGGAAAAACTGGCAGAAGAACTCATTTCTCCTGTGAAGCCTCAAGCCCTTTCGAGCCAATTTCAAATGATCCGAAAGATAGAAACCTTCCTCCTTTCTCAAGAAATCATTCCCTTGTTAGAGGAAAGACTTGAGGCTGGAGAATAACTCAGCGCCTTAAGAGATAGGCCAGCTTATAGTCTTCTGAAGGATACTTTTAAAAAGAATAGGTCCTGATAAAGACCTTCCGCTTTCTAGGCCCATCAAATTCACAAAAGAAAACGCCCTGCCAGGTTCCGAGAGAAAGCTGGCCCTCTTTGACGATCAAATTGACCGAAGAACCCACCAGGCTTGCTTTAACATGAGCTGGGGAATTGCCCTCCAGGTGTTTAAAGGGGAGAGAGTCTGGGATAATTCTTTTCATAGTCATCAGAAGATCATCTTTGACCGAAGGGTCAGCATTTTCGTTAATCGTAACTCCTGCAGTAGTATGAGGAACATAGACCAGACAAAGACCATCTTTTATTCCTGAAGAGCTGATTTCTTCTTGAACTTCGGCTGTGATGTCAGTTAGCTCTTCATTATTTTGGGTTTTCACTTCGATTATTTTCATTTTGACCTCTTTTCTTAAATTAACATAGTATAAAAAGCACAGCAATTCATAATGGAAACAAATCCGATTCACCGATGTAATGCAGGGTATTTGTGAATGTCTTCACTCCCAAAAGATTTTTGACGCCATTCAAATTCCGCTCTACTCGGCGGCTCAGTAACTCACCCCAAAGGGGCTCAGACATACTCGCTGGTCGATTCCATCGACTTCCCTCGAAGATCGGAATTTAAAGGCTAAATCTTTTAAGGTCGCATCATCCATTCTCAAATACTCTCTTCCTACACTATAAATAATTTTTCTTTAATCAACGGAAAAAGGAATTCTATTCGTCATTTTTAAATTTATTCTAGTCAAATATAAAAAAAATAAAATTTTCCCAAAAAAATACTTGACAAGCGAATAAATTGGGTATAAATTCTTTGTTGCATAATACAATATTTAGTATTTAATATCTAAAAGCCATACAAGATATGGCATTATTTGAGGATTTGCCCTGATTGGGTTAGAGGGCTTAAGTCAGTGAATTTCTTCCTTTTCAAAGGACAGTAATTCATCAGCTTTTTTCTTAAAGGAAATGGAAAGGAGAGTCTTTCATGCAAAAGGCATTATCCAGAATTAAAAAAAGAGACGGCACTGTTGTTGACTTTATCCAGGATAAAATCACCAAAGCTGTTTACAAGGCGATGGAAGTCAACGGCCAAGAGGATTGGGAGGCTGCTAAAACTGTCTCGGATATCGCGACTTTCATGATCGAGGATAAATTCGGGGGCTATACTATTCCCTCAGTAGAGCAGATACAAGATATAGTTGAGCTAGTGCTCATGAAGAGGGGTTACCTTGATATTGCTAAATCATATATTTTATACCGCGAAAGACACAAAGATATCAGAGAGGCTCGCAAAACGGGCATTAATTTAGAGAGATTGATCAAAGATTACATCAACGATGTTGATTGGAAAATAAAAGAAAACAGCAACGAAGGGGTCATGAGTTTTTCGGGACTGAACGCCAGGGTTTCGGGCGAAGTTTTATCCAATTTCGCCCTTAATCAGCTCTACTCGGAGAGAATAAAAAAGGCTCATTTGGAAGGAGATTTTCATATCCATGATCTCTCATACCCCATCGTGGGCTACTGTGCCGGCTGGTCTCTGGAGAATCTTCTTAAGAAAGGATTCGGCCATGTGCCCAACCAAGTTCATTCATTTCCCGCCAAGCATTTGGAGACCGCAACTTTACACATGGTGAATTTTATCGGGACCATGCAGGGAGAATTTGCTGGAGCCCAGGCATTCTCCAGTGTCGATACTTTATTAGCTCCTTTTATCCGGGCTGATAAGCTCGATTATGAGCACGTCAAACAGGATCTCCAGAAGCTTATTTTCGGCTTGAATGTTCCTTCCCGCTGGGGATGGCAAACTCCTTTTTCTAACTTGACTTTTGATTGGACAGTTCCTGCTGACATGAAAGATGAACGGGTGATTGTCGGCGGCGAAGAACAGGATTCAACCTACGGAGATTATCAGCAGGAAATGGACATGATCAACAAGGCTTTTCTGGAGCTGATGATTGAAGGAGACCAGAAAGGCCGTGTTTTTACTTTTCCCATACCTACTTACAATTTATCCAAAGATTTTGATTGGGACTCTCCGAATGCCACCCTCCTGTTTGAGGTTACAGCAAAGTATGGGATTCCCTATTTTCAAAACTACCTGGGTACGAATTTAGACCCAGGTGATATAAGAGCCATGTGCTGCCGTTTAAACCTTGACCAAAGGGAGCTTTTGAAGAGACCTGGAAATATGTGGGGCCCAGGAGATTCCACTGGTTCTATCGGAGTGGTGACCCTGAACATGAGTAGAGTAGGTTATGAGTCAGAAACAGAAACTGAGTTTTTTGATAAGTTAAGGAATCTAATGATTCTGGCCAAGGAATCTCTGGAGACAAAAAGAGAAGTAGTAAACAACATGCTGGTCAAAGGTCTTATGCCTTACACTCTGGTTTACCTCGGTCATTTTGACAATCACTTTTCAACCATCGGCATCTGCGGCATGAATGAGGCCTCTCTTAATCTCCTAGGGAAGAGCATCGGAACTCCGGAAGGGAAGGAATTCACGATTAAGACTTTAAATTTCATGAGGAACACCATTCAGAAATTTCAGGAAGAAACAGGGAATTTGTATAATTTAGAAGCCACTCCAGCGGAGTCGACTGCCTACCGGCTGGCTCGGCTTGACAGGGAGAAATACCAAAACATCATCACCTCAGGAACTGATAGATATCCTTTTCTTACCAATTCGACTCAGCTCAATGTGGATGCCACCCGGGATATATTTGAAGCTATTGAGCATCAGCAGGATATCCAGCCTCTTTATACAGGAGGGACCATATTCCATGCTTTTCTCCCCGAAGCCATCGATGCAGAAACCTGCAAGAAATTGGTCAAGAAGATTGCTGAAACATCGTTACCCTATTTCAGCGTCACTCCCACCTTCAGCGTGTGCCTGAATCACGGTTATTTAAAGGGTGAAGTCACCACCTGTCCTGAATGTGGCGAAGAAACAGAAGTTTATTCCCGTATTGTGGGGTATTTAAGACCTGTGGCTACCTGGAATGACGGCAAACAGCAGGAATTTAGAGAAAGAACACCTTACACAAAAGTAGCTTAAAAGATGGAATATTTCCTTTTTTCTTATCCGAATTGTGTCGATTGTCAGGCAATAAAAAGCTATTTGGAAAAGGCGGACCTCAGAGTTAAGGAATACAGTCTGATTCTAAAAGAAAGCAAGCTGAAGATCAGAGAATTTTTACCTCATATCAAAAGAGATGATAAGGGGGCAATCATTCTTCCCTCCCTGGTTCTTCAAGAGGAAGGAGAAGTCATAGCTGTTTTAAACAATCAACTGGAGTTGGAGGAATGGTTGAAATCAAGGGCTTAGAGAAGTTTGCTCCCAAAGATTTTGTTGGCCATATTTCCTCGACCGTGTTTTTAGGAGGGTGCAATTTCAAATGCCCTTACTGCCACAATTCGGATTTGGTGCTGAGACCTGAGTCTTTTCCCACGATTTCCTTGGATTATTTCATGAGCTTTCTTGATTCAAGGAGAAACTGGCTTGAAGGCCTCTGCATTTCTGGAGGAGAACCCCTTTTTCACGAAGACTTAGAGGAGCTTCTTTTTTGCATTAAGGAGAGGGATCTCCTCGTTAAGCTAGACACCAACGGCTCTTTTCCAGCTAGGCTTGAAGAGCTCATTCAGAAGAAGCTGATTGATCATATTGCCATGGATGTGAAAGCGCCCCTGGAGAGATACAAAGAAGTGACAAGATCACAGGTGAGAGAGGAGGATATCTCAAGGAGCATCGAGATTGTCAAGAATTCGGGCCTCGAATATGTCTTTCGAACCACGGTGGTACCTGACCTCGTTGGCCTTGAAGATATCAGAAAAATCAGCAAAATGTTGAAAGGTGCCAAAAGTTTTCAACTGCAACAATTCGTTCCTGTTAATACACTTGACAGTCTTTATCTCCAAAAAAAGCCCTACACGATTGAGGAGATCAAGGAGTTCGCCAAGATTGCCGAACCCCATTTTTCGGAAGTCAGAATCGAAGGTTCTTGACCCATGGAACTGAAAGTTAAAAAGATACATCAAGATGCTAAGCTTCCCCTCTATCACCATAAAGGGGATGCGGGTTTGGATATCTTTTCATGTGAAGACTGTGTTTTGGAAGCAGGGAAAACAAAGCCCATCCCGACAGGGATTCAAATAGCTGTTCCAGAGGGCTATGTGGGACTCATCTGGGATAAGAGTGGTGTTTCCTTAAAGGGAATTCATCGGCTAGCTGGGGTTGTTGATTCTGGCTATCGAGGAGAGGTGAAGGTTGTCTTGACCAATCTTGGGGATAAGCCTTTTGTTATCGAGAAAGGAATGAAGATTGCTCAGCTTTTGATACAGAAGATTGAAGAAGTGAACGTTGTGGAAACTGAAGAGCTGGAGGGAACTTCCCGAGGAGAGAAGGGTTTTGGTAGCACAGGGAAGTATTAGTTATATTTCTACCATCTTTTAATTCTTTTCCGTTGAAGGGATTCTTTCTTGTCTTCCTTGGCGAGGATTTTTTCGTTCCTAAATTTTTCGAATTCTTGGGTAATGAACTAAAGGACGAATCCACAGCAGGAGGACTTGCAGAAATTGGCTCCTAAAAATGGAAATATATTGTAAAATAACAGCAGAAAAAACTGAAAAAGCTCTAAGAGCTTAAGAATCGAGCCCAATGGAAGAATACAGAAGAAAAAAGATATTTATTGTTCTTGTCAGGCCAGAGAAGGCGGAAAATGTTGGCCTGGTGGCCAGGAGCATGAAGAATACAGGATTCGAGAATCTTCGTTTGGTTAAGACATCCTCTTTGAGTGAGAGATCCTACCAGACTGCTATCCACGCCAAGGACATTTTAAAAAAAGCGCCATTATATTCGACTTTAAAGGAGGCCACAGCTGACCTTGACCTGGTATTTGCTGCCACTTCTAAAAAAAGAAAGAATTTTCCCTCCCTCTCCTTGGACGAGACAATGGAGAAAATACTGAGTTTTCCGGTGACAACAAGAATCGGACTTCTTTTCGGGAATGAGAGGACCGGTCTAACCTCAGAGGAATTGAAGAGTTCAAATTTCAGGTTCAGCATCCCTCAAGTTTCAAGACAGCCTTCCTATAACTTGGCCTCTGCTGTACTGCTGACTCTGTTCCCGCTTTTCAGGCTTGATTTTCAGGAACAGAGGCCGAATAGAGAAAGGCCTCTCTCTCGAGAACAACAAGAAGAATGTGTTAAGTTGATATTGGATAAACTCAAGAAGAAGAGATTCATCCATTCAACCAATAAAGAACATGTCACGGAGATGGTCTATGACCTTTTGGGGAGATTAACGATTACCGAAAGAGATAAAAAGTTATTGCTGGCCATTTTTTCCAAGATTTAAACCTCAATGGGGTCAGACATTCAAAGTATTCAAAATTGACCAAGACATTCAAAAGTTTTTATAATTTATTAAAATATTTGAAGGCCTGACCCCAATGACGAACCTTGAGAGGAGAAGAGTTATGAAGAGAATGGAAATAGAGGTAATTTTTCCTGGTGGAAAACGAGTCGATGCTGAATACAAAGGTTTCACCATTAAAACCGACCAGCCAGTGTATGCAGGAGGAGAAGGTTCAGCTCCTGCTCCTTTTGATTTATTCCTTGCCTCGATTGCCACTTGTTGTGGCATCTATGTTCTTTCTTTCTGTCAGGAAAGAGGAATCCCCACCGAAGATGCTTCCGTAGTGATGAAAACAGAAAAGAATCCAGAGACAAAAATGATTGGTAAGATATTCATCGAGATCAACTTACCCCCAGAGTTCCCTGAGAAATACCGAAAGGCCGTTATCAGAGCCGTGGACACCTGCTCTGTTAAAGCCCACATGTTCAGTCCCCCTGCTTTTGAGATTGAAACCAAGATTGGAGAATAAACACAGTTTGCATTCAAAGCGCAAAGAGTGCCTGATTGTGAATTGACTTTTACTGATTTGAAGTCAGCTGGGGTAGCCATAAGTAATAGAATCCGCTTTTGAGAGTTTGCAGAAGATTCTCATAATTTATATTTGTGATCTTCGAAAGGGAAGGCTCCTTTAATCCCTTGGCATAGATATTTGTTTTTTGCTTGGGATAGTAAGTATAGGCAATGACTTTTGCTTCTTCTAAGGCGGCTAGGGAGAGAATCTTCTCCAGGGCCTGGTCAAAATAGCCAATTTCATCGATGAGTTTCAGGTCAAAGGCTTGGGTGCCGGTGTAAACTCGTCCATCAGCTATTTTTACTAGCTCTTCTCGGGAAAGATATTCTTTTCTGTTTTGATGAACAACCTCCACGAACTTCTGATAATAATCGTCTATAATCGTTTGAAAAATTCTCTTCTCTTCTTCTGTAAAATCTCTCCACAAACCTCCAGAGTCTTTCATCTGGCCAGATTTGATCACGTTGACTTTGATTCCGATTTTCGAAAAGAGCTCCTGGAGGTTGGGAAAAACAGAGATGACGCCGATGCTTCCAGTCAGAGTGGAAGGATGGGCCATGATGTAATCGCAAGCTGAAGCAACATAATAACCTCCAGAAGCAGCCACCCCCATCATTAGTCCCACCACAGGCAAGCCTGTCTTTTCTTTAAATCTCAAAACCTCGTTGTAAAGGATATCACTGGCTGTGACTTCGCCGCCAGGAGTGTCTAAGCGAAGGATGACCCCTTTGACTGTTTTATCTTCGGAGGCTTTTTCCAGTCGGTAGTAGATTCGAGAAAGGATGTCTCTTTCTCTTTCGAATAATCCGGGGCTGACCATAGAGCTTATGATGCCATCAATGTCGACGAGCAGGATTTTCTCTTTGGCCTTGCTTTTGACCAACTCCACTTCCTCAATTCTTTCTTTTCCCAAAAAATCCAGATGGAAATGGGGCGTACATCCAGCAAAAGCAAAGAATAAAATTAATATTAAACAGATAATTTTTTTCATTTTTCCTCCTAATTCCAGAAATTTAGACTCGGAAAGATTATACCAAATATTCTGACTATAATCTTTTGTCATGCTCCTTAGTTCTTCAAAGCTCTAGGCAAACAATGCCTTTTTTAATTATTGACTTCCCTTTTTTTTGATGATATAAATTTTTCAAAAATAGTTGAAGATAAATATATAGTTAGGGGTTTTTATCTGACAACTAAATCAATTCTTTTCTTTGATATTCTAGCTGTTTCCAAAAACTATCTCCAGGCAGGATAAGAATCAGAGAAGAAATTTCTTAGAAGGAATGGAAAGATGAGAAAAATAAAAGATTTTATTCTTGATCATCTTGAAGGAGCCATAGTCGCTCTCATCATTGTCGGGATTGTGGCCGTTGCCTTCCTTGTCTATTACAAATCTTCCTTTCTCAACTTCTTTTTCCTCCCTGTTATCCTGGCAGGATATTTTCTAGGGAAAAAAAAGGCAGTTCTCGCTGGAATTTTCTGTATTCTTCTCGTCGTCTTTTATTTGATTTTTTCTCCTTCGTTATTAGGACAGAAAGAAGATATTTCCCTCGATCTGCTTATCAACCTTCTCACTTGGGGCAGTTTTTTGATTTTGGCTGGTTATATCGTAGGGAATCTTTTTGAACAGAAAGAAAGCAAACTGGAAAGCCTGAAGCAAGCTTATATCGGAAGCTTGGAAATCGTGCTCAAATATTTAGAAGTGGCTGATAAAGTAAGGCCTCACTCGGTGAGAGTCTCTCTCCTTGCAGGCAAGGTTGCTGAAGCTGCAGGTCTTAAAACTTCGGAAGTAGAAAATATTAAATCAGCTGCATTGCTCTCTGAAGCAGGAATCATTCGGGAGAGCCTTCCTTTTTTTGAAGAGGCCGCTGATTTTGTGGCCAGCAAGAAAAAAATCGACCAGTCTGATATAGAAGAAAGAGAAAAGGTCATTCTGACATCTACAGCTTCTCTATTGAAAACCATCGAACCGATTCTGGTTGGTTATTATCGCTATTATGTGGAAGAAGCTGATGTTATGGACAAAAATTTGGCGGAAATTCCTGTCGGAAGTATGATCATTGCCATTGCCAAGCT
>Ga0209636_10001536_pt1 | contig 23443 bp, 24 predicted proteins | sample DeeMarSWOR152_54_FD_187464 | JGI IMG/M metagenome (GOLD analysis project Ga0209636, IMG submission 187464) | Marine sediment microbial communities from White Oak River estuary, North Carolina - WOR-1-52-54 (SPAdes) (version 2) | ecosystem: Environmental > Aquatic > Marine > Intertidal zone >...
CCATAGGGAATACTCCGTCTGCAGGGCGGTTATCGGATGGGTAGCATGAGCCTTTCTGAGGGTTTCTGAGGAGACCTCGGACAGGCCGATATGTCGTACTTTCCCTTGCCTTACAAGCTCCCCCATTGCCTCGACCGTCTCCTCGATAGGCGTTTCAGGGTCCCTTCGATGGAGATAATACATATCCACATAATCGGTATTGAGTCGCTTCAGGCTCGCTTCGCAGGCCTCTTTTACATATTCAGGCTTGCCGCTTACTCCGACAACTACGCCTCCTTCACGCACATAACCGAACTTTGTAGCGATAACCACGCTTTCCCTCCTTCCTCTCAGGGCCCTAGAGAGCAGCTCCTCGTTCCTGCCGTTTCCATACATATCAGCTGTGTCAAACAAGGTTATCCCTAATTCCAGTGCCCTGTGAATCGTCTCGATGGAGCCTCTCTCATCACTTTTCCCATAGAACTCGGACATGCCCATACACCCAAGTCCTAATGCCGAGACCTCCAATCCGGTCTTCCCGAGTCTTCGTTTTTTCATCACATCTCCTCCCGAAAATGAGGTTAGTGTTTTAGAAGTTACATAGCAGTCTAGCTATTAGGTTACGTTTTTAGCGACATACCGGAAAAAGATTTGTCTCCCCCTCATTTCTGTGCACTGAGAAACGGGGTTGATTACATGGCATATCTATTACCCCCCTTCATTGACCTCCAAGTGCCCCGCAAACCCCGCCCTGTGGGCGAGAAGCTTCACTATAGTAAAACGAAAATCCCTCCTCTGCAAGATCCTTAAAAAGCCTGAACTGGATACACACCCACGTCGCATGCAATGGATTTGTGACGGTCTTGAAATATTTTTCTCTGTATGTTTTGTTACCATAAAGGAGGGATTATTATGGATGGGGTTGAAGCTCTCGATTCAAGAGACTTCAAGAAATGTGTGGAATTTCATGGTCATACCTGCCCGGGACTCGCCATCGGTTTTCGGGCTGCCCGAGTTGCCATGGAGCGGCTGAAGATTCGAAAGGCGCCGGATGAAGAGGTGGTCGCCGTGGTTGAGACCGATGCCTGCGGTGCCGATGCTATCCAAGTAATGACGGGTTGCACCTTCGGTAAGGGAAATTTTATCTTCAAAAACTATGGAAAGCATGCCTTAACCCTAGCTGATAGAAAGACCGGCAGAGCGGTCCGCGTATGTCTCCGCTCTGAAGCGCTTGAGCCCGATCCAGAACACCTGGCGCTCTTTGAAAAAATGCGAAAAGATGAAGCCTACCCCGATGAAGAATCTCGGCTGAAGAGCCTCCATCGAGAACGAGCCCGAAAAATTCTTGAGGCTGAGGTTCAGGATCTCTTTAAGATTGAAGAGATTGCACTCGACATCCCCCCTAAGGCCAGGGTGAGTAAATCAAAGGCGTGTGATCTCTGCGGCGAGCCAACCATGGTCAACCTCCTGAGGGAGGTTGAGGGGAAAAAGGTGTGTATTCCCTGTGTGCAAAAGATGAAAAAGGGAGGGAAAACCACATCCAAAACATAAGCAGCTTTTAATAACGACCGGCTTATTCCCAAAGATTTTTATTTGATTGGTGCATTCTCAAGCTCAATATAGAATTACATGGCAATGAAATGTAATACAGGCTTCCAAGTCGAGGAACAATCCACTTCGCCTTTTGAAGGTATAATGGGAGAAAGTGATCTAGCGCCCGATGTGGTTCGGTCATTTCAAAAATCCATCTACCATTACTATCGAGAAAACGGCAGGGCCTTTCCCTGGCGAACGACTCATAATCCATATCACATTCTCGTCTCGGAAATAATGCTCCAGCAGACTCAGACGGAAAGGGTTGCTGAAAAATATGGACAATTTATTAATGCCTTTCCAGACTTTCGGTCCCTCGCTAAAGCCCCACTCCGTGAGGTTTTGTTGCTGTGGCAGGGCCTGGGATACAACCGACGGGCAGTTGCACTGAAAGAAATTGCCCGAACGGTGATGACGAAGTTCCATGGCAATCTTCCCTCTTCTCTAGACGATTTGATGTCTCTACCGGGAATCGGGAGGGCAACTGCCTCTGCAATTTCCGCCTTCTCTTTCAATGAGCCCACTGTCTTTATCGAGACGAACATACGGAGGGTCTTTATCCACCATTTCTTTGAGAATGAGAACAGTATCAGGGATACCGAAATCCTTCCCCTCGTAGAGAAGACCCTCGACACTTCCAACCCTCGTAAATGGTACTATGCCCTGATGGACTATGGCGTGATGCTAAAGAAACAACATCGAAATCCAAACAGAAAAAGTGCCCATTATCAGAGGCAGAGCCCATTTGAGGGTTCCAACAGACAGATTCGGGGGATGATTCTCAAAATTCTCGTAATGAAAGCAAATGTTTCCGAACAGGAAATAGTACGACGACTTAAGATAAACCCGGAGAGGGTAAGGAAGAACCTCGTTCAGTTACAAAAAGAGGGTTTTATCGAAAAGAAAGGAAATCGGTTTACCATAGCCGAGAAAGACGTAAACCAATGGGAACCCGGAGACAAGAGCCTGGATCTCAAGGGGGGAAGCCGGGTTTGAGATCTATGGCGAGTTGAGATTTCTGGAGAGGTATTAAGGGTGATACTCTCGTTACCGCGATGAGAACGTTTTCATGCCGGAAGGGATGCTGCTAATATTTGCCCGTAACGTATGCCTTGTTTCGCCAAAAGATGGTAACCACTACCTGGTGCTTTGAATAACCGGTTTGCTTTTTATATTCCAAGGCAATCTCCTGGGCCATTTTCCTCAATGTGCTCCTCGACGGATATTCCCTCAGTTTTAGCCAGATTTGCCAGTCACTCTTAAACTCAATAGACTGTATCCGGTAGTATTTATCAAGGAGCCAATTCTGAAAATCGATCTGAAGTTCCTCGAGACTGGCGGTTCGATCCTCGATCTTGATAAGTCCTTTATATACCCAGGCTTCGATGGGCCAAGCCAACTGCACCCAACTACCCTCGACCTTCTCAATGAGGTAGGAGTCCCCCCGATGCAATTGATCGATGACCTCGAATTTCGTGCCAGGGCCAGACCTCACATTCAAAATTTCCGCTACAACCACGGCACGCTGGGCACATATTTCCCTCGCTGGGATGAGAAGAGCCAACAAAATCGGCATAACAAGAAGGACCCTTTTCATTTCCACAACTCCTAAATATGAGATTAGCACCCGCCAGAGCTCGATACTCCTTATATTTACTATAGCAGATCAAATCTTCATTGCAAGGAATTTTTCCTCTCATGACTTCGGTGATTTGTCAGATAGTCCTCAAAGAATTGGGAGTGATGGAGCAAGACATTGGCTGTCCTGCTCCTCCAGAATTGATAATTATGGCCGCCATTCCCATTGGAGGTTTGAGGAGGGATTCCGTGACTCCACGTGTGGAGGAGTATTTCCATGTGCTGATTTCCCCGGATGATTATTTCGAACTTATCCTTGGCCCCATAGTCGAAGTACATCCAGCGGGGGAGAGAGGTTATTCCCAAGGTCTGTATTCTCCTCATGGGATTGTTCTTCCGGAGATAGTCAGCATTAAGGTTCGATTGAAAGAAGGGGGCAAGGGGTTTTAGGCGGCCGAATACCTCGATAAATTCTGGCATGATGCTCTTAAGTATCACTTTATCGGTTAAGAGCTCGATATCGAGAAGTCCACTTTGACTGCTGATGGAGCCGAACAAAGAACGATATTTCAGGCCCAGATTCATAGCACCAAACCCACCCATGGAAAATCCCCCGATGCCCACGGGAACTCCCCTCATCAGATGGTCCTTATGTGGTGAAGTGCGCTGGAGGAAACGGATGAGCTCAACGAGATAGGCCTCGTATTGACCCAATGCCCCGGGTTTCATGTATTGGAAGGGAATGAAGGAATATTTAAAGCACTCTTGGGGACGGTGATGATCACACCTGTCCCGGCTGGCCGTCGGGGGGAAGAGTGGCATTCCCTCATCTTCATTGGCATAGAAGCTATTATCCCCATCGGGGAGCAGAAGGGCCGTGGGAAAGATCGGGGTAAACGAATCCGTTGGGGATCCATGGGGGTGGAGGTTTTCCCTCACGATGGATCGGGCGATCTCCACCGGACTGTAGTCATCCGGGAGGAGCCCTCCGTAGGCCTCTAACTCCTCAAACCTCTCCCGCAGGTTCGCCTCCAGCTCCCCATAGGTGGCGTTTGATGGCTGTGTCATAGCCTGATGGATGAGGGAGATATCCTCCAAAATTAGCCAATGGTATTGTTCCTCGCCCCACTGGCACGTGAGCTCGTTATGCTTGTCGGGGTCACATATCCTGAATTTCCAGCCGTTTCGGTGAAAGTTGTAACCGTGGAGGAGGACCAAGAGGGGAAATGGAGACCCGGGATTCCCTTCCGTTGCTGGAAGGATGAGGAAGAAATCTTTCTCCTTTCCCAAAGCCCTGGAGAAGAAGGTCTCATATCGGATGTCGTATGTGAACTTCACCTTCCCCTTGGGTGAAAGCAGATACACTAATTCAGGGTGATCCATGCAACATCTTAGTGCTTTCGACCGCACTGGCGATGAGATGAGGAGAATACCGATGGCTAAACAGACGGACCACCTCACGGCACGCCCTTGCCTCAGTGGGATTCAAGGCTTAAGACAACGGAAGACTCGGTCTGCTTTGGGAAATATTCCAATATCTTCGGAATAGCCTGTTCTTGTCTGTCAAAAGGCGAAACCAGCGTTTCTCATACCATTTGAATGGTCCAGGTAGTGGTGGACAAGGTCCCTATCAACAATCCGAGGGAACGACGCCCTTTTAAGTCAATGTCCAGCCTCAATGATACAACGAATGGCCTCCACGCCGGTGGCTTTACCTCTCCGGATCATTGGACACCGAAAGGGCTTCCCCTTTGCCCAAAAATGGATGAATTGGGGCTTCTACGTGGATCTTTCGGCCTTCAGGGAATCCTCAAGGACATCTACCTTGGCCAGAAGCCCCGCCAACTGGGTTCGCCCCGGGGTGACGGGATGCATCTTCTCGATGAACTGGCTTTTTGGACACCTCTTCTTCGACTCCTCTAAGAGCTTATTGAAGGTATCGGCAGCCTCCTGACCGATCAGCCCAGCTGGATCTTTTTCGGCCTTGGCCCTGTAAGATTGACGTATTGCCCTCGCCGTTTCGATTAAATCGGATGTGGGCATATTCATCACCCCCTTTTTCGATAAGGCATGATGGGTATTAAGGATAGCAGACCTTCTCCCATTCCCCTGTTTGGTCGGAACGATAGCATGCCTCGGCTATGGCTACCGCTATCGCCCCATCCTCAATGCTCACGGGGAAGGGAACCCCCCGGGCAAGGCTTTCGTAAAAGGCCTTCAATGCCTCGTAGACGGTGGGAACGGGATCCCCCAAATCGATATCCTTCCGCTCCATCCCTCTTACTTCATAGAGATTGTTGTGGACGTGATCCGCGATGAGCTGCCCTTTTTCCCCGGCCACCTCGATCAAACCGTTTCGCCCCATTGTCGCCCTCGATCCCATAACCGAGGCGATAATATTACCCCTTCCGATGGTCATAATGGCCGAGAAGTTATCCTCCGTACCCCTTGTGACGACCCGATTAATCCTGCATGATACCTTATCAACCTCCTCTTGGGTGAAAAAACGGAGAAGATCGAAACTATGGACTCCAGTATGCAGGACGATTCCTCCCCCGGCAAGATCCCTTTGATCCAACCATGCCAGGGGGGAGGGCTCAAACCTTTGGCTGAGGTGGATGGAATGGAGGGAACCCAACTGGGGAATGCGATCCTTGACGGCCATGACTGCGGCATTGAACCTGAGGGTTTGAGAGACCATGAGGCGGACACCGCAACGGGAAACCTCCTCGCGAATCCGAATCGCCTCCCCCACATTGATGGCCATCGGTTTTTCCAGAAGAATGTGTTTGCCTCGATATGCCGCCTCCTCGCATACCGCCATATTGAGGGCTGGGGGAAGGGCCACCACCACGGCTTCGATGGAACTATCGGACAAGAGGTCAGTATAGGTATGGAAATATCGGCATCCGTATTGTCTTGCCTGTCTTTTTCCTTCATCGGCATTCCGACGCCAGAGGCCGATGAGGTCTATCTCGGGGAGATCCTCATGGATGTGTTTGGCATACCGACTTCCGTGTCTGCCAACACCGATTAGGCCGACGCCAAGGGGGGATTTCATGATCGTGAATCGGCCCAGCAAATCCGAGCCTCTACTCTTTTGAGCTGGCCTTTATGTAATCCCTCCAGAAAGGGGAAATGTCCCGGAGCTTTTCGATGATAGGAGGCAGCTGTTCCAAGATGTAATCGATTTCTTCCTCCGTATTGTAAATGCTCAAACTGAAGCGAATGGACCCGTGTGCTGCGGTAAATGGGACCCCCATGGCCCTGAGCACATGGGAGGGTTCCAAGGAACCCGAGGTACAAGCTGATCCAGATGATGCACATATCCCGAGGTTACTGAGTAGCAACAGGATGGATTCTCCCTCCACATACTCAAAGCTCAAGCTCACCGTGTTGGGGAGACGATGTTCTCGGTCGCCATTAATCAAGGTTTCGGGAATCCTCTCCAATAATCCCTGCTCCAACTTATCCCTCAGGAATCGGACCCGATTGTTCTCCTCTTCCAGATGTCGAGCAGCCAGCTCACAGGCTTTTCCCAAGCCAACAATATAGGGAATATTCTCCGTTCCGCCCCTTCTCCCCTTCTCCTGATGTCCTCCTATGAGAAAGGGGGAAAATTTGGTACCCTTTCGGATATAGAGTACCCCTATTCCCTTGGGGGCATGGAGCTTATGGCCGGATATGGAGAGCATGTCCACGGTACTCCTCTTCATATCGAGGGGGATTTTACCCACGGCCTGGACGCCATCGGTGTGGAAGGGAATTCCCCGGGATTTGACTATCTGGCCAATCTCCTCGATGGGAAAGATGATCCCTGTTTCGTTGTTGGCATACATAATACTGACTAAGGCCGTGCCGTCCGTGATGGCCTCTCGAAGCTCATCCAGGTCCAATCTGCCATCCCGATCCACCGATAGCATCGTGACCCTATACCCCCTCTCCTCCAGATGCTTGCAAAGGGTCCACACCGCCGGATGTTCCACCCGCGTTGAGATGATGTGGCGTTTTTCGGGGTAGCTTTCTAAGGTTCCGAGAATGGCCGCGTTATCGCTTTCCGTCCCGCAACTGGTAAAGACGATCTCATCTGGGCTTGCCCCCAAAAGACCGGCTATCCTTTCCCTTGCTTCCACCATTGCCTTGTGTGCCTCTCCCCCCTTGAAATGCATGCTGGATGGATTTCCATAGAGATCGTGGAAAAAGGGCTCCATAGCCTCGAAAACCTCTGGTGCAACCTGAGTCGTGGCATTATTGTCTACATAGACGGTTTTCACTCCCTCACCTCCACGTTGATGTTGGGGGCAACGAATTCCTTGAGCTTTGCCTCGACATACTGTTTTAAGGTGAAGTCGGCTGAAGGACAGAAGGAGCAGGTTCCCCTCAACGCCACGATGACCGTACTCCCCTCGATATCGATGAGCTCCAGGTCTCCGCCGTCTTGTCTCAAGGCGGGTTTGATCTCCCTTTCAAGGGTCTCTTCGATGAGCCTCATCCTCTGTATGTTGGTCAATTTCTCCCCCTTCGCTGGTTTGACGAAGATGGGTTTTTTCTCCTTTTCCCCCCATACCTTATCGATAATTGCCTCTATCTTTGGATGGCAGGATTCACATCCTCCCCCTGCCTTGGTGTAATGGGTTACCTGTTCAACCGTATGGAGGTTGTTCTCCATTACCGCCCTCTCGATCTCTTTGTCGGTAATACCGAAGCACTTGCATACAATCTCGAACTCTTCCTTTTCGTGCTTTTCGCCACGGTAGTTAGCGATGGCCGCTGCCAGGGCCTCTCTCCCCATTACCGAGCAGTGCATCTTCTCCTCCGGCAAGCCCCCGAGGTACTCCGCGATGTCTCTATTGGTGACCTTTTCCGCCTCCTCGAGGGTCTTTCCCTTTATCAACTCCGTGAGGGCAGAAGAGGATGCAATAGCACTGGCACATCCAAAGGTCTTAAATTTCACGTCCTTGACTCGCTTCTCCTGGTCCAGTTTGAAGGTCAGCCTCAAGGCATCGCCGCAGGCTAGGGAGCCCACCTCACCAAACCCATCGGGATCCTCGATTTCACCGACGTTTCTGGGATTCATAAAGTGATCTTTAACCTTTTCAGTATATTCCCACATATTTGTTTACCCCGCGATAATCCTTAATCTCATGCTTATAATATATAAATGATTACAGTGTTAGGTCAATGCTTTTTACCGAAAGTTCACCAATTAAACCGACTGTTTTATTCTCCGAACCGACTGCTCTATTCTCCGAGCAGCTACGCTCATGGCAGGGTATTCCAATGAGGATTCCGATCAATGCCTAAAAGCCCTCTGTCCCGTAAAGACCATGGTAACCGGTGGTACAGCCTCATTGCAGGCCTCGATGGATTCGAAGTCCCGTTCGGAACCACCGGGCTGAATGATGCCGGTTATTCCCTCTTCTATAGCCACATCAACCCCATCTCGGAAGGGAAAGAAGGCATCGGACACCATAATGGAGCCTAATAAACCCCCTTTTTCCCTGGCAACCTGATCATCAATGGCCTCCTTTTGGGAGGAGTTCCTTTTCCCCAACTGGATCTCCCTTTCCAATATTTTGTAAGGGATCCCATACGTTTTGAAGCAAAGTGTGTCGGCATACTTGGTATAGGCTTTGAAAATGGCTATCTCAGCGACTCCGACCCGATCCTGTTCTCCCGTTCCAATCCCCACGGTCACCCCATCTTTAACGTAGATGACCGAGTTTGAGGTAACCCCCTGCTCAGCAGCCCAGCCGAAGATCATATCCTCATACTCTCCCTCCGTTGGCATTCGGGAAATGGCATACTGTTTTCCCCTATAGGAGGCAACCGCGGGCTTTAAATCCTCTTTGGTGGTGATAGCGTTGATAGGGGATTGCTGGACGATGATTCCACCGTCCATGAGGGATTTAAAATCCACGAACTGAAAGTTCCGATACTGCTCCAACTGATCGATCCTTCGAATGCGAATGATCCTCAAATTTGATCGTTTGGCCAACATTTCCACGGTCCCTTCCTCATACTCCGGAGCAACGATTACCTCAAGGTAGTTATGAGTGATCTTTTCCGCCGTGGTTTTATCGATGGGCCGGTTAAAGGCCGCACAACCACCAAAGGCAGCGATTCGGTCTGCCATATTGGCCTTCTCGTAAGCTTCCGAAATGGATTCTCCGTATGCAACACCACAGGGGTTGTTGTGCTTCATAATGGTTACAGCGGGTTTTTTCATCAAGAATTTCAATATATTGAGGGCATTATCTACATCGGTTAAGTTGATTTTTCCAGGATGCTTTCCGGCCTGGATCATATCCTCTTCCGAGATGTGACTGACCAATCCAAAACCCGGCTCAATAAAGTGACAATCCCCAAGGAGCAAGTTCCCGTTGACCAACTCGTAAAGCGCTGCCTCCTGTCCTGGGTTTTCCCCGTACCGTAGCCCTTTTTCGACGAGTTGCTGCGATGGTGGATCAAGGAGCTTCCAGGTCCTCTTTCGGTAGAGAAGCCGGTGGTCGCCAAACTGGATGGTCATCTCATTGGGAAAGTGATCCTCCATAATGGTCCGATATATCTTCTTATATTCTTCCATAAACTCCCCCTGAGACCGCTTTTCCTTCGCGCCAATGATAAACCATCCTCATTTCTTATTCAATAGAAACATCCGGGGAGTTCACCAGAAAAGAAAGCAAACTCCAGCGAAGGGAAATATTTCTTTTAAGACGCTTCTGTACTATACTGAATAGGTGGAGTATGAGATGGAAATTGAAGAGGTCTCCTATAACGAGAAATATCTGCTAAAAGTGCAAAAGGGGAACCCATGGATCCATCGGAGGGAGTTGACGGGACCCATTGACCATATCAAACCGGGTTCGTTGGTTGAGGTTTTCACATCAACGGGTGATTTTGTGGGAAGGGGCTATATTAACCCCAATTCGGCAATCGCAGTCCGGTTGTTCAGCCGCAATCCGGATGAGGAAATCGAGAAGGATTTTTTCAGAAAGAGGATAGAGCAGGCAAATCAGCTGAGGATGTGTATCTATCCACAACTAAGCTCTTACCGAGTCGTTTACGGGGAATCCGATGGGCTTCCCGGGTTAATCATCGATCGCTATGGAGATGTCTTGGTCCTCTCCTTTACTGCACTAGGCATGGAACGGTGGAGGACTGCCATCATCGAAGGAGTATTAGAGATATTTGCGCCAAGGGCCATCGTGTTGCGAAACGATACAAGGCTCCGGCTCAAAGAGGGGTTGCCTCTGGAAAAGGAGGTTATTGCGGGTGAACTTCATGAAGATATCGTGATCCAAGAACACGGTTTATCCTATTTCGTTGATGTCATGGAGGGACGGAAGACTGGATTCTTCTTCGATCAAAGGGAGAACCGAGGGATGTTGGCCCGTTTCATCAAAGGGAAAACCGTGCTAGACTGCTACACCTATACCGGCGCATGGGCGTTAAATGCTGCCAAACATGGTGCCGCCCAGGTTTGGGCAGTCGACAATGACATGGAGGCCATCCGGCTGGCCGAAAGGAACGCTTCAATAAACGCCATACATAATTGTGCGTTCATTGCCATGGATATGGATGACTACATCGAGCAAGCGACCAATATGGGAAGGAGATTTGGGTGTATTATCTTCGATCCACCGGCCTTTATCAAGACGCGGAGGAATCTGGCCCAGGGGCTTGAGGGCTATCTGAGGAGAAACGCTGAGGCGATGAAGTTGGTTGAGCGGGGGGGATTTTTTATCACCTCATCCTGTTCCTCCTACCTCTCCTGGGATGGGTTTTTATCCATGATCCGAAAGGCCTCGCTCAGGGCGGGGAGACCGATTCGAATCCTGTCATACGGTTCGCAAGCTTCAGATCATCCAATCCTTCCGGCATTGAAGAAAACTGCATACCTGAAGTGTCTCTTTCTTCGGGTGGATTGAGAGATCTCATCTTGAGGGATAGTGTTAAAAAGGGGAATGGGAAAGATTGACTGGACCTTTCGTATCTGCTAAAAACGAATTGTATAAAAGGGTTCAGGGGCTTTTATTTCCCTATTACCTCCACGCAGGGACTTCAACAAGGGGAGGGCGTTCTTGATTCGATACGTTGGTTTCTTGGTCGCTATCGTTCTGGCATTTTGGGTCTATCATGACGCCATGAAAAGGGGGAAACCCTCGGGCAAAGCCCTGGCCTGGGCGGTGGGGGTTCTCTTGTTGTGGATCGTCTTTTTTCCCCTTTGGTTATTTACCCGACCCAAACAACTAGCCGGGGAAGGTGACGTTGAGTACATGACCGTTTGTCAAAACTGTGGTGGGTATGTGGATCGTGAGGCCTCCTTTTGCCCCCATTGCGGCCATCGCCTTTCATGAGAACGGACTTGCTCCAAAAGGACTCGTGAAGAATCCTTCCGTGCAGCAGTATTTACGGAGTTGGCATAATGGAAAAGGGGTATCGAGCCAGGGATATCTCCAGGCTTTGTGGGCTTAACGAAGGACAAATCAAATCTTGGCACCGAAGCGGGCTCGTCCCCCATGTAAACATGGAAAACGGGGAACCCGTCTTTGGGTTTAGTGAGCTTATCTGCTTTAAGGTCATGAAAGACCTCATGGATAAAGGCATTACCCCGAGACGCATGAGAAATTACTTGGGTCAGCTTAAAAGGATCTTGCCGGAATCGGAAAGGCCCTTAACGGAACTCAAGTTCACCATTGAGGGGGGGAAACTTCTCGTTTGCAAGGAGGGTCAAACCTTCGACCCTCGGGGACAACTCCATATGGACTTCTCCGTGAAAAAGCCAAGGGCCGTGGTTTCTATCGATCGATGGAGGCATAACACTGTGAGGTCCTCGGAATACGGGGGAAAAAAAGATTCGGGAGGGGCCATTTTAGAGTATAGACGCCTCTTGCAACGTGAGCCCGAGAATGCAGACGCTATGGTGAACCTCGGCAATATCTATTATGGAATGGGCAAAATGAAGAAAGCTCGCCATTGGTATCTCGAAGCCCTGATGATAGACCCAGACCATGTGGAGGGGAATTACAATTTCGCCAACCTCTTGGACGAACAGGGGGAGGTCGAGCCCGCCATTGTATTCTATCTCAGATCCATCATGAACGAAATAACCTTTGCAGATGCCTATTTCAACGTAGCGGTCTGCTTCCATAAGCTGAGGAAACACGATGAGGCCAGGAGATATTTTCGGTCTTACCTGAGATTTGACTCCACCAGTGAATGGGCTAAAATAGCCCTGGAATTGCTCAATTCCTATTGATGAGATGAAATCTCGCTCTTCAGGATTGGAGGACTTTCACGTTCAGGATACGGACAGCTTATGAAACGGCTTGAGCTCATTCACGTAGAGTGCTATAGCGGCTATAGGGCCAATGAAACCCCTCGGGCCTTTATATGGAAGGGGAAGAGGTATGGGATTGTGGAGATAAGGGACAGGTGGTACGAGGGCGGGATTGCAAGGAAATCCATCAGGCTCGACTACTACAAGGTAGTGGTCGAAAATGGTGATGAATACATCCTCCGTTACAACGGCCTCTTTGACAAATGGACCCTCATATTAAGGGAAACCCCTGCTGCCTGACAGTTCCGATGGAAGCTCTTTTTTTAACGACCATCTCACCATGATATAGGCGTCCTCAGTCCAGTAGTATCTTGGAATGACCCCCTTTTTCAGAAATGCCAATTTTTCATAGAATGCCTGGGCACCGGTGTTGGTCTCCCTTACCTCCACCCAAATCAATTCTCCCGTTGAATTCCTGAAGACCTCCCTGACCAACTGGGTTCCTATCCCCCTCCTCCTATGGCGGGGATGGACGGCAAGGGAAATAATATGGCCTTTGGGGGTGTAAACGAGATAGCCAAGGATCTCCTCCTCCCTATAAACCAAGAATGTGCTGGGATAGGATTGGTAGAGGCTCATGAAAAGACGCCGGTTATAGGGCGATTTAGGAAAGGCCTGGGCCTCTATCTCGAGAATGCGATCCATATCTGAAGGGGTAAAAATCCTGATCATTTGCCTTTATTCTTTTCCCCCTTTTTGATATAAAACGTTTAAGTTATTCTCTCAAAAGTTGAGGCCCCAGTAAAGGGGGAAAGTTGACACTAAATGGCTATATTGAAAATCGGGCCCGAATTTTCAACCGAGATTCCGAATTTTCGTGTCCGGATTGGTGTGATCGTCTCGGCTGTAAGGACGAAAGGCTTCATATCAGCGTCAGCATCATTGATGTGGTGGCAGCCTCTCTCCTAACCGTGGAAAAGGCCTCCCACCTCTTTTCTTCTCATTATAAGATTGGGGCTTCTCCTATGGACGAACACCTATGGATTCAGCGATTTTCCCTTGAGCTGAAGAAGCCCTGTGCCTTCTTGGCCGGGAAGGATTGTGGTATCTATGGGGGAAGGACCATCACCTGTGCCCTCTTTCCCGAGGCCTTCTTTCTCGTCCCAGGACATAAATGGGGCGTGAATAGGGGAAAATTTGATCACTATCCTTGCTTAAGGGAGCCACTGGTGATATCGGAAAGGAGGCGTTCACATCTCCTTGAGTTGATGGAAATAGCCCGCCGAGAGGCCTTTCTCACGGAATTCTACCTCTTTGGATTCTCCCCTTTCTCTGTCGATCTGAGAAACACCGCATTAGACGTGTTGGAAGTTTCCCAGGATATCTCCGGCAGTATCGGAGAAGGCGAGAGGTCTTATATGGTCCCTCACGAGGCCTTTGAGGAAATTTTCGTTCAAAGGTTAGGTAGGGGTGGATATCTCTTGGATATCGATTCGAAGGTAAATGAGCTGAATAGCCCAAGGGGCATTGAGGCCCTCCATGTAATAAAGGAATTGACCGACTCGGTGGCAGCATCTGAAAAGGACTTTCCCTACCATTATGAATTCGATGAGAGGGATAGGCTCATATTGGTCAAAAGGCTCAACTAAGGGAATACGACTGGTTTTTGGAGGAATAAGCGATCCATGAATTGGATCCGTGATAGGGTTTGGCTGAGGGTCTCGGTGATAGCAGCGATCTCCATCGCTTTGTGGGGAGGACTTGCTAACGGGGAAGAGGGCGAATGGAGGGTGGAGCTTCCCCCCTTCAGCGGGGTGATGGAGCGAGTATCGGGCGATTGGGAGCGATTGGACGAAAGGATTTTTCGACAAGGGGATGGGACAGTCGCCCCAACAATACTGCTCTTCGGCCGAGATGAATGGGTTGATTATCGGTTGGAGGTGAGGGCTCGATTGATGGATGAGTCCGGAGGGCTTTTGGTCTTTTTCCGGTACCGAGACGAGCATAGGACGCTTTGGTGGGGCTTAAGTGCTAAGGAAGGCAATCCTTCGGGGATTGGATGGGACCGATGGGATTATAGGGGAATCATTCCCAAAACCGGGGTTCCTCAATTAATAGAAAAAGGGAAGTGGTATGAGATTTCCCTCCTCGTCAGGGGGAGAGAAATTATGGGTTATCTCGATGGGAACGTAATGATTGAGTTTACCCTCCCAGATGAGGATACCCATACATCGGGAAAGCTCGGGCTTGGTACGTGGAAGGCCGCTGCCGAATTTGAATTCCTCGAATTGGAGGAATTAGGGGGAGAGGTTATCCCCGGCCCTCCCTCTTTGAGAGGAAGGATCTTGGTGAGGGGAGTGGAGGAAGTTCCCGTTCCGAATGCAGAGGTAAGTGGTCCCTTTGGGACTATTATCGCAGACCTTCAGGGGGAGTTCTTCGTTCAGGAGTTAATCCCGGGAAGAAATAGTATCACTATTGCAGCTCCCGGTTTTGTGACCCAAAGGGCGGTAATCAACCTCGAGGAAGGGGAAACCGTCAAAACCTTTTACCTGAGGCCACGGATTCTAATCGATGGGGGAAAAATGCTCTTCTTCAGGGAATATGAGCGAGATGGGGGAATGCCTCGGGGAGATCTCTTCCTCCTCTACCCGGGAAGTGGAGTTGAGCGGAATATAACTCAATGGCCCGGGGCCTATTTTTCTCCTCACTGGTCACCCAATGGCTCTATGATCGCCTTCTACACCCTCGATTCGAGGGAGATTTTCGCCATATCCGCTCAGGGAGGTGAGATGGAAAGGATTGCCCCTGGAATTGCCCCCTGTTGGTCTCCGGATGGGCAAAGGCTCTTATTCCTGAATGCTGGAAGGCTATGGTCCTCTAAAGCAGACGGCTCGGAATTCGTTTTCCTTTTCGAGAGCCCCACGTATATCGAGACCTACTCGTGGTCACCTGAGGGTAATAGCGTGCTCTTCGAATCCCAGTCCCACATCTATGTGGTCAATGCAGATGGAGGGGAATTGAGAGAAGTTGCATACCCCGGGGGAAATCCCCTGTGGTCACCCGATGGAGAAACATTTCTATTCATATCACCTCAAGGCCTTATGAAGGTGGATATCCATGGCGGGGATGAAATCGTAATAGCCCCCTCTGGCCGATTCGAAGACCTCCAGTGGTCTCCTGATGGATTCATGATCGCATACCGAAAGTGGGATGAAGATCCCGATGGGGTTCAAAGGCCTGTCCTCTATCTGGTCGAAGCCAGTGGAGTTACCCATTACCGGACTTTCCATTCCATCAAGGAGGAAATTCAAGAGTATCGTTGGTCCCCCTGGGGGAATGAGTTGGTTTTGCTGGCGGGGAGGAAACCGCCAGGGCCAGATACCATCTATCTTCTGGATGTGGAGGGAAAAAAGGTCAACGCCATCATCGACTTTCCTGCTGCCCATCTCCAATGGTCTCCCGATGGCGAGTGGATTTCATTCTTATCGGAAGGGGGAACGGGCTGGGATATCTATATCATCAAACGCGATGGAACGGGCTTCAAGAAATTGACCGATACTCCTGAGACGGAATTTCAGGAAAGTTGGTGTCCAAGCCTTCGATACAGAGGGCTCAAAAGCACCCTTTCTCCTCCGGCTGGCCATGGGAGCTAGGGGTTGCCTCACAAAGGCCTTAGTTCCGTTGTTCCTTCATAATACCCATAGCTCTTGACAACCCCATCCTTACCGAAGAGGATAACGAGGCTGTCTTTCTTTTGTTGGATTCGCGTATAGGTAAAGAAGGTAATGTTGGTAAAGACTGGTTCCTCCAGGGTTAGCGTGCTGGAGTTCTTCCGGAGATAAGCATAGATGAAGATGTCCCCATCATACTGCTTTTGAACCAGAACTGGCGGACCGAAAATCTTCAGGATTTCGCTTTTCGTCGTGGAACCGACAACGATCCTCTCCCGCGGGTCGTCTTTGATCTCGGAACCCATATAAACCCTCCCAATGCTGCAGCTGCATACCGTAATGATCAAAAAGACCGTCAGGGCCAGAATCCTACTGTTACTCTTTCGTTCCCCTTCGGAATCCATAGTATTCCACCCTTTCATTTTCATCGAGGAAGATGACCAGGTGATCGACTTTTACCTCTGTTTCAACGTAATTGAAGAGGATCAAGAGGAGTCCCCTAAAGTTGCCCTGGTTGTATTGGTAGGAGAGGATGTTGGCAAAGGGATAGCTCATCAGGGGTTCCCCTGTGATATCCAGTTCCCCGAGTATTTGATTGAACACCGTTGGGCTGATGTAGTTCTGGGGTGGCCCAAACCACTCTACAATTTCCTCCTTGGTAGTGATGCCTGGCTTGATATCCTTGACCTTTTCGGCTAAGATCTGCGGGCCTTCGTAGTAGCGTCCAACGAGACAACCCGTGGCGAAAATGGATATAAGGAGGAAACCGGCGACATAGAGGGATATTCGAGCTTTACCTTTCATTCCGCTTCTCCTTTTGTGGGAAATCTGCTCCAATAATTGGAATATTACATTATGAAATAGGAAACTTTCAATGGCTTCATGCCTGGAAAAAACCCTTTTCCTCTCGCTTCAATGCTGCGCGGCCTGTGAGCCTTCCGGTGAGGAGGGGTATTGATTTACATTGCGTTTTGTATTAGAAAAAAGGCATTCCTTTCTCAGAGGATATGGTGATGGGGAATGGTAACGAAAAGGCGTATGAGGTCCTTTTCATGGGGCCTACTGCCGATACGGTTGGGGAAAGGGAGAGGGTGATTCAAGGACTCCAGGATCGGTTCAACCTCTCGCGGGAGAGGGCAGAACGATTGGTCCAAAAGGCCCCAATTGTGGTCAAGAGGGGATTGACGGAAAAAGAGAGGGATCGATATGTCGAGGCCCTCCATTCCATTGGGGCAATTGTCCGAGTGAGGGAATATTCTCATCCGGGTGATAGGGAAAGAGCGGGTGATATGGAAAGAGAGGGCGGCCCAAAGCCATATCGCCCCAGTAGAGAAGGGGAATATTGTCCATGGGAGGACATGGAAGGTTTGGGATTTTTTCAGGCATTTCTGACTACGCTGAGGGAGGTACTCTTCTCCCCTTCCCAATTCTACCGCCGAATGCCGACCAGCAAGGGGATTACCCATCCCCTGATCTTCGGCCTTATCTTGGGGGTCTTGGGAGGAGTTTTTGGCCTCGCTTGGCAGCGGATTTTTTATCTTCGTCTCGGTCATTTTCCAGAAATAGCTACGATCTATTTCTTGATAATAATCATTGGGCTACCGTTTATCGTTTTGATCACCCTTTATCTCGGCAGCTCTATCATCCACCTTTGCTTAATGGTGGTCGGGGGAAATCGAAGGGGATTCGAGGCTACCTTCCGGGTTATTGCCTATTCGTCGTCAACCCAGATTTTCGCCCTCATCCCCTTTGTCGGTGGCTTTATCATCCCCCTCTATGCATTGGTCATCGAGATTATCGGTCTGAGGGAAAGCCACGGCATCGGTACGGGGAGAGCAATCTTAGCCATATTCTTACCCGTTATTGTTATCCTAGCATTTTTCCTGGTGGTAGGGATCTCTCTTTTCTACAAGCTGAGTGAGTTTTTGTAATTCCGAGGTCCACCTTGGGAAATGCTTCATTGGCCAGCTTATTTCAGGAGGCCTTTTTCCAAAAAGGGGCACTCACTCCTTATGCGCCTTATCCTCATCTTCATCGTCGTCCCCCTAATCGAGATCCTGCTTCTCATTGAGATCGGGAGCCGGATAGGAACACTCAATACTCTATTCATCATCGTCCTCACCGGGATATTGGGTGGTTATATGATGCGCCAACAGGGTTTCACCATTATCGGGAATATTCGAGGTGATCTATCCCAGGGCCGGATGCCAACGGGCGAACTGATCAATGGAGTGCTGGTATTGGTGGGAGGCATCCTGCTTCTAACCCCGGGTTTCTTTACCGACGCCGTGGGATTTGTCCTCCTTATCCCCACCACAAGGAAGCTTATCAGCAAGAAGATCCAAGTCCTCATTCGGCGGAAGATCGAGTCAGGGGACATCCACATCTTCTTTCGCTGAAAGGAGCACTTTTAGCTTACTTCCCAGTTTCCCAAACATCCAACTCCGTACCAAGCCGCTTCCATGATGTGCGGCCTGTTACCCGAATTCCCTTTCGCTCAGAGTTCGTTTTTCCCGATTTCCTGGGATTCAAAACGTTAACCATTGAGGATCGTGTTCGTGAAGCGTGTCCGTGTTCGTTATGAGTCATTTGTATTTTGTCATTTGAACTTTATTTGAAATTTGGATTTTGACATTTGAACTTTCCATTCTTAACCAATTCAACCAATTTAACCAATCAAACCAACCAACTATTTGACTTTGACAGTTTGCCATCCGCCTTTCCGACTGCAGCACTGAATTACCTTGGGTTCCAGGGAATCCGGGCAACATCCGATTTGTAGATTATCCTCAGAAACAACGAAGTCACCCTAAAAAAGTACGGAACCTCCAGTGGCCATCCTCCCTTGACATTTCAAGTGATTCGAGTTATGATTATACTACATTTCGCTAGGGGAGCCCAATGGGCTGAGAAATTCCGTCCCAACGCTTTGGGATTGGAATGACCCTTCGAACCTGTTTGGGTAATTCCAGCGTAGGGAAGCGGCGATTGAAAAAGTGGATAAGGGCCGTAATACCGAGACGGAATTACGGCCCTTTTTTTAAAGGAGACGAATATGGAGCTTACTGAAGTAACAATCACCAAGGCTATTATCGACCGTTTCACGAGAAAACTGAAGGAAAACCTCGATCTTGATGTGGCCGTGGTGGGAGGAGGTCCCTCCGGCCTCGTTGCAGCCCACTATTTGGCAAAAGGCGGGTTTAAAGTCGCCCTCTTCGAGAGAAAGCTGAGTCTTGGAGGGGGAATGTGGGGCGGGGGAATGATGTTCAATGAAGTGGTAGTCCAGGAGGAGGGGAAACGAATCCTGGATGAATTTGGCATCCGAACTCAGCCCTACGATGATAGCTATTATACCGCTGATTCAATAGAGGCTGTCGCTACCATCTGCTCCCACGCTGTCAAAGCTGGGGCAACCATATTCAACCTCATTAGTGCCGAAGATGTGATGGTCCGGGAGAATCGGGTGACAGGCCTAGTCTTGAATTGGACTGCTGTGGAAATGGCTAATCTTCACGTCGACCCCCTCGCCATTCGATGTAGATATGTTATTGACGCCACGGGTCATGCCACGGAGATAGTAACGATCATCCAGAGGAAGATGGGTGCACATCTTTTTACGGAGACGGGAAAGGTGGTAGGGGAGAAATCCCTCTGGGCGGATGTCGCAGAGAGGGATACCTTGGACAATACCAAAGAGGTATTTCCAGGAGTTTTTGTAGCGGGGATGGCCGCCAATGCCACTTTTGGTTCGTATCGTATGGGGCCCATCTTCGGTGGGATGCTGCTCTCGGGAGAGAGAGCAGCGCAACTCTTGATCAAAAAGCTTGGCCAAGCGGGAGTAAAGGGGTGATGAAGAGGATATTAACCATCGCCGGATCAGATTCCGGGGGCGGGGCGGGAATCCAGGCCGACTTGAAGACCATTACCGTCCTCGGTGGATTTGGCATGAGCGCTATTACCGCCCTGACGGCCCAGAATACAGTAGGGGTTCAGGGAATTGTGGAATTAGACGTAGGTTTCGTGAAGGAACAGATCGATTCCGTGCTCTCCGATATAGGTGCCGATGCCATTAAGACGGGAATGCTCGCCAATTCGGAGATTGTCAGGGGTGTGGCGGAAAAAATTAGGCAATACGCCGTCGAGAAAGTGGTCGTCGATCCAGTGATGGTTGCTAAGAGCGGCGACGCGCTCCTGAAAAAGGAGGCCCAGGAAACGGTCAGACGGGAACTCCTTCCTCTGTGCTATGTGGTTACCCCTAATCTCCCCGAGGCTTCGGTGCTCTCCGGCCGTGAAGTTAAGGGCCTCGATGATATGAGAGAAGCGGCCAAGGTGATTCATCAACTGGGGGCCAGAAATATCCTGGTCAAGGGAGGCCATTTACCCGGCAGCCCAATCGACATCCTATTTGACGGCCAACGGTTCTACGAATTTGAAGGGGAAAGGATTAAGACGGAGAATACCCACGGTACCGGATGCACCTACTCAGCAGCCATAGCAACGGAACTCGCCAAGGGCGAGCCATTGGTCGATGCGATAGAGAAGGCAAAGGCATTCATGACCCTCGCCCTTCGATTCTCCCTCGATATCGGAAAGGGACATGGTCCGACAAACCCCTATGCAGTGATTTTCAGGGAAAGCGAACGACATCGAGTTATTGAGGCACTGGAGGAAGCTATATCTCTCCTGCGAGGGGCCAAAGTGGGCATGCTCATCCCGGAGGTTCAATCAAACCTGGGGTATGCTTTACCCTATGCCGAGATGAAGGAGGACGTAGCCGCCTTCCCGGGGAGGATCATTCGGGTCGGTGAATCCGTCGAGATCATTAAGGACCCTGAATTCGGGGCCTCCCGGCATATCGCCAGCATCATCTTGGCGTTGATGAAGCATGATCCGGAATACCGATCTGCCATGAACATCCAATATACGAAGGAAGTCCTCCAGGCCTGTTCAGCGCTCAATTACTCTGTAAGGAGCTTTGACCGAAAACAGGAGCCCAGCTCCATCAAGGAGAGGGAAGGGTCTTCCCTGGAGTGGGGGACGGAGACGGTTTTGATGAAAAGCACGCAGGTACCGGATATCATCTTCGATGAGGGAGATCTGGGAAAGGAAGGCATGATCCGGGTGATCGGCAGGCATCCGCATGAGGTCGTCGAAAAAGTCGTAAGAATTCATGAACTGGTAGCCAACCTTCGCTGACATTGACTCTCCAAGTTCCCTCATTTTATCACCATATGGATGGGAAAGGATGGGGAAAAGAAGTCCTTCGTTTCCAAGGAATAGCAAGCTTTCCCTATGGGAGATAAACAAAAGCTTTTCGAAAGGCGGAACCTCTCTGGCCGTGCTCCTGGACATCTCCCTTTTCGCCAGCCCAGGGGAATTCATCTCCATCCTCGGCCCCTCTGGATGTGGTAAGAGCACATTATTTAATGTGTTGGCAGGCTTGGTCCAGCGAGATGGGGGGATCATATCCATCGATAATCGTGAGGTAGAGAGCGGATTGGGGGACATCGCCTATATGCAGCAAAAAGACCTCCTCTTTCCCTGGAGAAGCGTCATCCAAAATGTGTTTTTGGGGCCTGAGATTTCAGGGGAAATCAACGAAGGGACCCGAAATGAGGCCTTGGAGCTCATGACACGAGTAGGCTTAAAGGCTTTTGCGGGGAATTACCCCGCCGAATTGTCCATTGGCATGCGGCAGAGGGCTGCCCTTGTGAGAACCTTACTATTCCACAAGGATATCCTCCTTTTGGACGAGCCCTTCGGAGCCCTCGATGCCATGACCCGATCGGTAATGCAACACATCCTGCTCAGGCTTTGGATGGATTATCAAAAAACGATCCTGCTGGTTACCCATGATGTTGAGGAGGCCTTGCTTCTCTCCGACCGCATCTATGTGCTGACTGCCCGCCCGGCCACTGTTAAGGGAGAGGTTGGCGTGGATATCCCACGGCCCAGGAAGGTGACGGATTCGAGGCTCGTTGACCTCAAGGGATTTCTCTTGGATATGCTACAAGGGGAGATTGAAAGGGTATTTGTATGACCAAACGGATACTCTATCCCAGTATACTCTTAATCCTTTTCATCATCTTTTGGGAGCTCATGGTTCGGCAGTTTGAGGTTCCCCACTATATCCTACCCGCCCCTGCTCGGATCCTTCATACCCTGACCGTGCAACAACCCCTCCTCCTCCATCACACCCTCGTTACCTTGGAGGAGATCATCGTAGGGTTCCTCCTGGCCTTTGTGATTGGGGTCGGGCTGGCATTCCTCATGTTTCAATTTCCCCTTTTGGAGAAGACCTTCTACCCCATCGTGATCGGGTCCCAGACAATACCCGTCTTTGCCATTGCCCCGCTTCTCGTACTCTGGTTCGGCTATGGGCTCCCATCGAAGGTCGTCATGGCTGCGTTAATCGTCTTCTTTCCCATCGTCGTCAACACTCTGGATGGGTTGAAGGGAGCCGATTCCGATGAGGTGAACCTGTTGAGGATTTTGAAGGCCAATCGCTGGCAGATACTCTGGAAGGTGCGGGTTCCCTCGGCCCTGCCCTTCATATTCTCCGGATGCAAAATTGGGATTTCCGTATCTACCATTGGGGCTATTATCGGCGAATGGGTGGGATCAAAGGAAGGTCTCGGCTACCTGATGCTCCATGCCAATGCCCAGCTTCAGATCTCCCTCATTTTCGCCTCGCTTATCTATCTCACCATCTTGGGCGTTAGCCTCTTCTATCTCATCGTTCTGATGGAAAGGTGGGTGATGCCATGGAAAAGGCTTTCCGAAGCACGGTAGGTGTGTTTTTCGCCATCGCTTTTTTCCTCCCGATCTTTTTTATTTCGGCGGCATGTGCTCAAGGCACCCCGGTTAAGGTATCCCTGATGTTGGACTGGTTCCCTAATGCTGATCACGTCCCTATCTACGTGGCTCGCGACAAGGGGTTTTTCGGGAAAGAGGGCTTGGACGTCGAAATACTGGTCCCGGCCGATCCCAATGATCCGCCGAAGCTCGTGGCTGTCGGCAAGGCCGATTTTGGCATCAGCTATCAGCCCAGCGTCACCGTCGCACGTTCCCAGGATCTGCCCATAAAGGCAATCGGAGTACTCGTGGAGCACCCATTGAGCACCATAACCTTTCTGAAGGAATCGGGGATTCGAACGCCCGCGGATTTGAAGGGAAAGAGGGTAGGTTATTCCACGGCTCCCATGGAAATTATCCTCTTCGAGGCCGTGGCCCAGTCCGCTGGACTCTCCAGGGGGGACTATGAATTGATCAATATCGGCTTCAATCTCACCCCCTCCCTTTTGACGGGAAAAGTCGATGCCGTTGTGGGGGCGTATTG
>Ga0209636_10001537_pt1 | contig 23427 bp, 21 predicted proteins | sample DeeMarSWOR152_54_FD_187464 | JGI IMG/M metagenome (GOLD analysis project Ga0209636, IMG submission 187464) | Marine sediment microbial communities from White Oak River estuary, North Carolina - WOR-1-52-54 (SPAdes) (version 2) | ecosystem: Environmental > Aquatic > Marine > Intertidal zone >...
GATGGTGGATTGAACTTTACTGTTGTAGACTTGAGGCTTTTCCCCAGAATCTTTGGGTTTAGGCTACCTAGACCATGTTTTTCTGCTTCCACCACATGGCGAATCCTCTCTGGTTTAAACCCCATAACCCTAGCCATGGTGGCATCCACGGATACAGGTTTCCTTCCCAAAATAAACGCGTTAAGTCTTCTTGTTTTCGGGCCCTCCCATCCTTCGAGGCCGACTCTTGCGTCGACAATGCAAAGATCTGGTCTCACAAGCCTGTTTAAGTCAACCATGACCTCGTTGATGCTGGCATGATAGAATGACTGGTCTTTTCTTGGGAGGAGACCGAAGAGATTCTTGAGCGTTCCAGTTATGAAGGTTAGGTAGTGGGTTTTGGCCACAGCGACGGACACAAAATATTTGGATCCAGTGATCAAGTCGGGAAGCTCAGGGTCCTTGAAATATAGTCCATCTAGCTTAACTGGAACGGTGGGTGAATGACTGAGGTTGACTAGAGACACGTCGAAACCTGATTTCCTCATTTTCCCTTCAAGACTTTTGTAGCCGAATTTTTCGAAGGCTTCATCAGCGAACTTGGACTCACTGTCCGACTCCACTATCTTGACCGACAGGTCTCTGTCCTCTTCCAGAACCAGATTTATCAGGGCTTCAACTACCTTTACGTCTGTAACGGCAAAACCACTCCTAACCACACGTGCGCAGATGTTGGGCTTTATTATAAAAGGTGATTTTAACACCCCGAAACCACCCAATAGCTTAATACCCTCTTCAAGAGTCTTCCCAATATCATCCTCATGCTTGACTATAACAACAGAATCCAATGCATTATTCCTCTATCTTGAATTACTCAGCCTACGACTAAAAGATTTACCTAACACACGATCAGACTTGAATGATCGCCCAGAGCTCACGCCAAAGACAACCCTTATCCCACCTCATCCAGCCTTCCACAACCTTTTCCGCCCTAAATCCAACGCAGCCTAAGCCATCCTAACCTTCTGTTCTTGAAAAGCAACCTGAAACACCCAGATCAGAAGACCCTAGGGGGTCTAGAAGTTAAGCAACAGAAGCAAGATAAATCCAGCCCACTCTATTCTTAATGACAGCTTATTACATGGTGTTGTTCTTATTATAGATCGAAATGGAACTTAAGCGTCTAGAGTTTACACTAACCAGAAAATGTAATTCCCAGTGCATTCACTGTCAAGCCGACGCTTCCCCACTAAGAAAAGGGGTCATACAGGTTAAAGATGCATGCAATTATTTGGGTGAGGCAACCGCAGTCTCAGACTTAGAATCTTTCATGATATTCGGCGGAGAACCAATGCTCTACCCAAAACGCGCAATAGCCATATTCAACAAAGCCAACCAGTTCAGGATACCAAAGATCGACATGATAACAAACGGAATCTGGGGCAAAAACAAGGCAACCGCTGAAAAACTGGCAAGAGATCTGAAAACTGCAGGTCTCAACACCATTAACATAAGTGCGGACGCATTCCACCTTCAATTTATACCACTCGAATATCCGCGAAACGCTGCGTTGGCTTCACTCAAAGCAGGCATAGAAGACATCAAGTGGAACGTTGCCCTAATCGAATCCATAAACGCCTCAAACGAATACGACAAGAAAACCGCTCAAATACTAAAAACACTGCAGCCCATAGGAATAGACGCCAACACATTCAAAATCGTACCAGCAGGACGAGCGATAAAAAATCTGCGTCAATATTTTCAACCCACCTCATTGTATGGACCATGTGAAGAGGAACCACTAACAAGTAATACGCTAACAAATCCAGAAACCATCTGCATCGAACCCTCAGGCTCAGCAAACATATGCTGGAGCTTACCAATCGGAAACGCAAAAAACATCCCACTGAGACAGTTAATAACCGAGTACCACTGGCGAAAAAATCCAATCACCAGAACTTTGGTGAAAGAAGGACCCACAGGACTGCTGAAACTTCCTGAAGCACGCAACTACAAATTCCAAGAAGACCAGTACATTAACAAATGTCACCTATGCACGGAAATAAGAAAAACCCTCAAACCCCATTATACGAACGCATACCCTTGAAATCATTCCAACGAGTTTACGTAAACACCCTTTGAAAAGCGAGGTTGTTTTTATAAAACAGTTTACTATTTTATGTTTCGAAAATCATACATGATTTGGGAAAGTGACGCCTTGGAAACTCTGGTTCCGTCTTCGCTTATACAAGCATTAAAAAAGCAAAAATATCACCTTGTAGGCAGACATTCAGCTGTAAAAAGGTGTAGATGGCTCTACGAAACATTAATCAATGACAGGCCATGTTACAAACAGAAGTTTTTCGGAATAAGAACCCATCAATGCATACAGATGACGCCTGCCCTTTTCTACTGTACGCAACAATGCCTATTCTGTTGGAGGGCTCAAAGCGGCGACTTGGGAACCACATGGAATGAAATGAAACTGCCAAAATGGGATTCCCCAGAGAAGATCGTTGAAGGAAGCATCAAGGCGCAGCTTGAAATATTGAGCGGATACAAGGGAAACCCGAAAACAAACCAGCGGAAATTCAAAGAAGCCTTAAAGCCAAGACATGCAGCCATAAGCCTAACAGGTGAACCTACACTCTACAAGCCAATAGGAGAGTTAATCCAAGCCTTCCACAAGAGACGATTCACCACATTTCTAGTGTCGAACGGGACAGTGCCTTCAGCCTTGGCGAAACTAAGCGAAGAGCCTACACAACTCTACATTTCTGTTTGCGCTCCAGACAAAGAAACGTACAAGCAGATTTGCCGCCCGCAGATTCCAAAAGCTTGGGAAAAACTTAACGAAACCTTGGAGCTTCTACCTAGCTTCAAATGTCCAAAGGTTATCCGAATAACATCTGTGCGCAAACTCAATATGAAAAACGCTGAAGCTTATGCTAAACTAATTGAGAAGAGTAACCCAACATATGTTGAGCCTAAAGCTTACATGCACGTCGGATTTTCTAGGCTACGTTTGACCTATGGGAACATGCCGAGTCACAAAGAAATACGCGAATTTGCAATGCAATTAGCAAAAGAGACAAGTTACAACATAATCGATGAATCAAAACAAAGCCGAGTTGTGCTGCTGAGCAGACTTGAAAAGCCTATTAAATTTGCTGATAATTGAATTTCGTTGCAATCAATTCACTTTTTGAATTCTGATTCGATTTCAGATATGGGTTATTTGTCTCACATAATAATAAAGGTTAAATAACCCTTTCGCTGAATTTTCAGCCTGAGGTTTTAAACCAAAAATTGAGCTAGGTGTTGCCAAAATGGTTAATGAAGGAAGAGGGCGACTGTTCAGAAGAAAAGACGGCAAATACTTGATCTACCTACCGAAGGACTTAGCAGAAGACAGCATGTTCCCATTCAAAGGCGCGGACTCCATATTCGTTAAAGTGAGTTTCAAACCCGGCGGCGCACAAAAGCTGCTCGTAAACAAGTGGGTACCACCAGTAGAAGAAGAGACTGATTAAGGCTCTAATAACCATGAAGCCGTCTCGTTTGCAGATATTTTTTTGTTTTAGAAAACCAATTTTTTACAAAAGGGAGACAATTGTCAATTTTTGGTAAATTTGTTAAACAATACTATAAAATACTTGCATGTCTACTTTTAGTCTAATGGGATGTGAGCTTTATGTCCTCTTTGAAAGCTCTTCTAAATGAAATAAGAAAGGAGTTAAAGGAAAAAGAAAAGGTGCGGGAAAAAGCCCAACAAGATATGCGAAAAGCAACAAGCCTTTCTAAGCAAGCAATACTCCTCATCCATCAGAAAAGGTTTAATGAAGCAAAAAAACTCATCAAGAAAGCAAAGAAGATCATTTCAAGGCTCGATAACGCCTCAACCAAATATCCGCAGATCATTTACAGCGGCTTGTTCAACGCTGCGCGCCAAGAATACTCCGAAGCCAACATATTTCTAAACCTAATCGAAGATTCAAGATTCATAACACTAGAGGAGATTAACGTGCCTTCGGTTGATTACGTGCTTGGGCTATCTGATGTTATAGGAGAGTGTAGGCGCTTAGCTCTAGATGCCTTACGTGAAGGTTCTGTGGAAAAGGGTGAAAGATGCTTGCAAATAATGGATGAAATATACACGGGACTTATGGCGATGGACGAAGCTTACATGCTTGTTCCTGGACTTAGAAGAAAATGCGACATTGCAAGAAGGATTATCGAAACCACTCGAGGAGACATAACACAGGAAGTGCGGAGAAGCTCGCTAGAAAAATATTTGAAACGTTTTGAAAAATTCGTGAGAAAGAAGCCGACAAGGTCTAAAAAGAGAAAATGAGACGAAAAGAATGGATGTTGCCAGCGTAAAACCTAACTTTTCAATCGAAAAAGCACATGAAACCCAGCTAAGATTGTCTAAACAGATCGTACTTGAGGATATGCTGCCCAAAAAAATCCGTTTCGTTGCCGGTGTTGACGTGGCTTTCATGAAAGACTTGTCTATTGGTGCTGTGGCGGTTTTGGATTACGCCTTCCTAAAACTTGTAGAATCAAAAACTGCGCTTTGTAAAACTCGTTTCCCATATGTGCCAACATTGCTTTCCTTTAGAGAGACCCCGCCAACAGTCCGATGCATTAAAAAGTTGCATTTACATCCTGATGTCTTTCTTGTTGATGGACATGGTTTTGCACATCCCTATCGATGTGGATTTGCAAGCTATCTAGGACTTGTAATACGGAAACCGATGATAGGCGTCGCTAAAGGCTGGCTGTTTGGTGACCCTGAAGATGCGATGGGTGAAAAGGATGTTGAATTGCTTAAAAATGAAGACGAAGTTATCGGTGCATTAGTTAAAACGAAACGCGGATGTAAATCCGTTTACGTCAGCGTAGGTCACATGGTTTCATTGGAAACAGCAATTAAAATCGTTAAACACTGTACAAGCCACAGCCGCATTCCCGAACCAATCTTAAAGGCTCATCAAATAGCAACATCAGAAAAACGAAAAATCAATATCACCTCAGCAGTTAACAAATAAGGAGTGGAACGTAAATTGCTTCATCCAAAACTTAAAGCACTAGCAGATGAGATTCACGATAAGAAACTTCGGAAAAAAGTCATTGAATTGCTGGAAAACCCAACATTTGAAATAGACGGGAAGAAATATTCAGGTTTACCTCTTGATGTTTCGCCAGCTGGATTATCCCATCATCATTGTTCTCCAGGCGGTTACATCGAGCATGTTGTTTCAACAGCTAACCTTGCAAGTGCAATGTGCAAGTCTGTAGAGAAAGTTTACCACGGAAAAGTCAACCGTGACCTCGTCATAGCTGGGGTTCTGTTACATGATATTTTTAAGCCCGCTACGTACATTGTGAAGGAAAATGGAAGTTACAGCTCATCCCGTTTAGCTGATTACTTGGATCACTTGTCTCTTGTGACTTCTGAGCTTGTTCGAAGGGGCTTTCCGTTAGAATTGATTCACGTGGTGTCTGCTCATCATGGAGACTACGGTCCGATTAGACCGCACACTGTTGAGGCTTTGATTTGTCATTTGGCGGATTTGATGGATTCGAGGTTGAACGGCGAGGTTTTGAATGCAGCGGCATATCTTACACGAAAAGCTGTTGGCAAGGAACTGCAGGGATTAACTGCGAAGGAGGCTTTCGAAATAGTTCATTCGAAGGCCGTCGAAGGCCTAGAAGGAGTGGCAAAAACCGTTGAGAAAATAAAACGTGGAAGAAAGATGCACAAAACTTAATAGTTCATGCTGATGAAAACTTGAAGAACGGTGTTGCGAAATGGAGATCTCCTTCAAAGAATTTCAGAAGTTAGATATGCGTGTTGGAAAGGTTTTGGAGGCGAGTCAGATTTCGGGTTCGCGGAATCTCATAAGGATGATTGTGGATTTTGGAACAGAAAAGAGGCAGGCGGTTGCTGGGCTTTTCCAATGGTATAAACCTGAGGATTTGGTAGGTAACAAATACGGTTTCATCTTGAACCTCCAGCGGAGAAAGTTCATGGGAGTAGAATCCCAATGCATGATCTTAGCTGCAGAAGACGAAAAAGGAAACGTTGTATGCTTGAAACCAGAAAAAGACATCACACAAGGAAGCAAAATACACTAAACCGGCCTTGAATTTTTGGGATTTTTCCGCGCAACCAAAAAAGATCTCCCCCCTAGGTTTTCAACATCTCAAACGTCAGTGCCTATATATAACGGGGGTCTAACGTCTCAGAAGGCAACGTTCAAGGTTTTAACCTAGAAGTTGAGTAATAGCCCCAGCTTTTTTCTTGGTTCCAGCGACATATTCAATCATCTCCGGTTCTAGATCAAGCCATTTTGCAAGTCCAACAGCCATATCCACATTATTCTTGAAGATAATCCTCAGATAAGGAAGAACCTCTTTTGAAGCTCTAACGGCTGAAATGTGACATTTACGCTTGATTTTGTGTCCGATCTTCAGTTGCATTGCACGTTCAGCCTTAGACCTTGACAACATACGGATACGCCCAGGAAACTTGAACGGTATCCAGCCGTGAACCTTAGTGTTTTGCCTTGCCATAGCCACGCCAGCGGTCATGTAGTCAATTACGTAGCGTGTAAAACTCCAGTTCTGGGTGGAGCGAATTCTACCTCGGTAAACGTCTGCAATTGAAAGTGCATCCACGGCTCTGGCTAAGTCATGCGGGTCGGTTAGGTGTGCTGGAACGTTTTCGTAAATCCATTCAAAAAGCATGTCAATGTCAACGTCAGCCATGTCAACTGCTCGTTTTGCACCAACGCATGTTTTTCCGTAAATTATCATTTTTAGCACGGTGAAGATTTTTTCTTGTCTATCGCGGTAACCAAGCCAAGAAACATCTTCATAAGTTATCCTTTTCTTGCCTTGAGTCAAAGCTTGAAGGTCGTTTACTGCTGAACGGACATCTCCAACTGAACGTTGAGCAATAAATTTCAACGCGTCTTCATCGACTTGAATCGCCTCACGCAAACATATTCGATTTAAATGTTTCATAACCTCGCTTGTTGGTGGCTTCTTGAACTCTATTAAGAGGCAGTATTTGCGGAGGTTCGAGAATCTCGGGTTATAAGCGTTGTTGGCTATCAAAACCACTGGGCATTGGGCTGTTTTCACGATTTCAGTTATTGCTCTTACTCCACCTCTATCTGCTGTTCCTGTCAATCCGTCTAACTCGTCTAAAAGAACGATTCTTTTCCCGCCAAATAGTGACCCGTATTGTGACGCTAATCCTGCGAAACGTTTTACGGCTTCTTCCGTTCGGTAATCGCTTGCGTTTTTCTCCACAAGCTCCATATGGAAATCGTTAGCTAGGGCTTCAACTGTAACGGTTTTTCCAATACCTGGCGGTCCGTATAGAAAAGCAACTCTCTTTTTAGGAACACCCTTTTCCCAAGATTTCACCCAATCAACAAATTTTTGAATGGCTTCTCTGTTCCCGACAACCCTCTTTAGGGATTTTGGCTTATGCTTATAAACCCAAGCAGCGTACACATTTTCGCACCTATTTCGCCTTTCCTAATTCGTAGCCAGCTTCAACAAGTCTGGCTAAAAGTGCACTCAGCTGAACCTCTTCATCAGCACCTTCAACAAGTCTATAATCTATTTCACCCACCACATCGGCGAGCTTTATCTTCCATTGCTCTGGAAGATTTCCTCTGAAGATTTCCGTGTGGATTTGACGAATTATGTCGCTTCCTGCAACCCCGTATTTTCGAATCATGTCACGCAGTTGTTTTCTCGCCTCTAAAAAGTTGCCGTTCATGGTTGTTTCTATCATTTTTCTTACGTCCGCAGGATTTGCCCTTCCAGCAATTGAATAAATAACCTTCGCATCGATAGGCTTGTTCAGAGAGGCGGCTGCCTGTAAATTGTTTATTGCCCTTCTTAGGTCTCCGCTGCAAACCTCGAAAACAGCGTCTAATCCCTCGTCTAAAAGACTTAGTTCTTCTTTTTCAGCTATCAGCCTCAAATATCGGTCTTGCTCTTCTCTCGGCAAATATGTGAAACGGAAGGGTGCGCATCTTGATTGGATGGGTTCTATTATTTTCCCGCTGTAATTCGCAATTAGAATGAATCTGCATGTTTCTGTGTAGCGTTCCATCGTCCGCCTCAACGCCTGTTGTGCATCAGAAGTCATGTTGTCCGCTTCATCTAAAACCATTATTTTGAACGGAATTTCACCGATAGACCGAACCCTCGCAAAAGTCTTCACAGTTTCTCTAACCACGTTAATACCACGCGCATCACTCGCATTCAACTCCATAATATGTCCCCTGTAAGCATCACCGTAAAGGTCTCTAGCCAAACAAAGAGCAGCAGTGGTCTTTCCAGTTCCAGGCGGCCCGGCAAAAATGCAGTGCGGCACATTCCTTGACCTAGCAAAACTTTTCAACCGTTCAACTATCTCTTTCTGGTTAACCATGTCACCCAGTGTTTTTGGTCTGTACTTTTCAGCCCACATCTCAAAACTCAAAAGGGATAGACCTCCTCCATAGCATAATAAAAAGAACTGCTAATAAATACTATTTAATCTGTAACCCTGAAAAATGCAGGGTTATTCGTTTTCCAAAAATCCGGTTAGAAATATTGCATATTCGCATGGATGTTCGTTTTGAAGCAGGGATTTGATGATTTTTATTTTTCCTTTTTTGCCGTGAGATACTCTTGAAGTTATGTACTCTATCGTCTTTTTACGAAGGTTGCAGAGCCATGTTTTTTGTCCGCTTTTAACTAGCTTGTAGTATGGACACGTTTTGTATTTTAGTGTGAAGCCGCCTTCAAAGTATTCTATTTCAACTTCTATGCCTAGCTCACGGCACATATTAACCAATCTGTCACCGACTTCCTTAATAGTCCAAGGATAATCTTCAGGAAAAAGTTCGTCTAAGTATTCTTTTTCCATTGCAAAGGCTTCTTCGGCTGAGTTAGCTGACATTTCATTTATGAGTGTTTGCATAAGTCTTTTCCGTGGAATCGATTCAAGAACTGGCTTTTCTAATAATTTTAGTTTAGTGCTTAGTAGATTTTGGAATGCTGTAGTTGTAACTTCGTAGCCCAATTCTTTGAACATGGATTCAATTAATATGCGTTGACTATTAATCACCAGCGGATCAATTCGTTTAAATATTATTGTGAAGTGTTCGTCGTCGACAAATCTTATTTCTGCGTCTGGTTGAATTGAGTTGACATGTTTAAGGAGAAAGTTTCGCGATAGCCTTCTTATTCTTTCTGTGTCATTTCTTGCAAGCATTCGAATGGCTTTTGCGACACGAACTCCCATAGAACGGTAAATTTCGGTGAACTTCCGCCTGTCGGTTTCATACACTTTAGACGTAAATGAGTTAAAGACTTCTCGTGGGATTGGAATGACATCTAAGAATTGCCTTCCTATGGTTTGGAAAAGACTCATTTCCGCTATTTGGTCAAGTAGACTTTGATCTTCTGCACCTACATATTGAACTATCATGTTTGCAGTGGTGTACTCAACTGAATAGTTCAAGAGTTTCCATCCACGGGTGGCAAACATTACAGAGAGAGCGGCAACAGATAATCTCGTTACAGAGAGGGACGTAGCTTGGAAAGTCAAGTTCAAAATGCCTTCATCCTTCTCCTCTGAGATTTTAGCTTGCTTGAACCAGTTCATTTTAACACACGCGGAAAGCAAGCCCATCACAAATTCTTTGGGTTCTCTTGGAAGTTCATCAACGCCTAATGCTATTCTAACATCCTCTATAATAGAGCCTAAATCTGTTACAGGCTCTTCTAAGTGTTTTTGAGCCCAATCCATAAAGCCGGGTCCAACAAGCATTAAGGAATTTTTAAAGAGTCCGGGTCTTGAGGTAGCAAGCCTTTTTTCGATTTGTTGGTCGAGAAATTCTCCGAATCCTTTTTTTCTCAGTGGATATATCTCTTGGCGTATCATTTTAACCGCTATGTCTTCGCCCATCATGCGGATTTCGGATGGTGCGCCTACTCCTTCAAGTATTACTGCTGTTTGGAAAGCGACGACTTCGGGTAAGCGTTTAAACGCTTTGGGTCTTAATATTACAGTGTTGTCTACTTCACTGTATGAGGCTATGTCAAACATTCGGGTTAAGTTTCTGATTTCTTCAAGGATTATGGTGAACTCTTTGAAGTCTGATGGAGTTTTCCATTCTATTGTGCCTTTCAGGATTTCAATGATGTTCTTGGCTTCTGCTTTCTGCTCCTTTACGAAATCTTGAATTGTTTTGTCACCGACCGCAACTTCCAAAAGGCCATCTAAAGTTTTTCTCCCTAAGGATGTTAAATCGAGGGCTTCTCTCAACATTGTTTGTTCATTCATTTTGGCTTTTATTACACAGTCTTCACAGGAGCCAACTTTTTCTACTCGAAGCAATGTTTCTACTGCTTTCTCAAGGACACGGTTTTTTGTACCATAAGTTTTGGCTAATTCTTCTATGATTTCGTTTGTTTTCTTTTTTATTGTTGTGTGAAGATGGACAGGCATTTCTTCCACACTTTAACTTTCGAACGCCTTCATTTAAACATGTTCATAGAAACTGTGCAATGTACATGTTTAAAGAGAAAAAAAGGGGAAGATTTGTCTAATCACCTTCTGGTGGAAGCGTCTTAACTAGAGGAAGAAGGGGTTTTCCTTTTCGGAGGAACATTGCATCTGATACTCTTTTTACTGCGACCAAGTAGGCTGCGGTTCGCGTGTTCACGTTGTATTGTTGCACCATTGCAAGCACGTCTTTGAAAGCCTTTGTTATTGCGTTTTCAAGTTTGGCTCTGACTTCATCTTCTGTCCAGTAGTAATTCATCTGGTTCTGCACTTGTTCAAAATAGCTGACGATAACCCCACCTGAGTTTGCAAGGATATCGGGAATTATGAAAACGTCACTCCTGAATAGTATCTCGTCTGCTTCTGGTGTTGTTGGTCCGTTGGCTCCTTCAGCAACTATTTTTGCTTTTATTTTATCTGCGTTGGCTTTGGTGATTTGGTTTTCTAAAGCTGCGGGCACCAAGATGTCGCATTCCAGTTCCAGCAATTGTTCGTTAGTTATGATTTTGCTGTCTGGATAATCAACGACTGAACTTGTTTTGCTTTTTTGTTCTTTGACTTTTATTGGGTCTAGTCCTTCAGGGTTGTATATTCCACCCCTTGAATCTGAAACCGCAATTATCTTGCAGCCGATTCCGTGAAGTAGGCGGGCTGCATGAAAACCTACATTGCCGTAGCCTTGAACTGCAACCGTTGCTCCTTTGAGCTTCAAGCCTAATTTTTTGGCTCCTTCAATAACTATATACATTAAGCCTCTTGATGTTGCTTCATTTCTTCCACGTGAACCGCCAACCTGAACAGGTTTGCCCGTTACTACACCGAAGGCGTTGTAACCTACTATTCCGCTGTATTCATCCATTATCCATGCCATTGTTTGAGCGTCTGTGTAGACATCTGGTGCTGGAATATCCGTAAATGGTCCTATGAATTTTGCGAGTGCGCGTGTATAACCTCTGGTTAAGCGTTCTAGTTCACCCTTTGACATTTCTTTTGGATTGCAACGTACTCCACCTTTTCCACCGCCTAGCGGTAAGCCAGTAACAGCGGTTTTCCATGTCATCCATGCTGCCAGTGCAGTGACTTCGTCTAGTGTGACGTTTGGGTGGTAGCGTATGCCGCCCTTAGTTGGTCCTAACGCGTCATTGTATTGCACACGATAGCCCATGAAGACTCGTATACTTCCGCTATCCATAACTACTGGGATGTTCACCATAAGTACACGCATTGGGTGTTTCAACATCTCATGTATGCCAGGATCAAGATTTAGTTTTTCAGCAGCTATGTCCAGCTGTCTAAGAGCGGCTTCATAAGGGTTTGGCGTAGTTATTATTGGAGCTAGTGTTTCCATTTTAATTGATACCGATGTCTGAAGCTTTTCTATCAGGTTTTCCAGAATTTCTTTTGCAACTTCACCATTTTCCTTTCCGTAGAACCAACGGTAAGCATCAGCTAATACTTCAACTCTCTTTGAGAGGAATGAACCTGCAGGAACCATTTTTGGATTTTCAGAGAAGTAGTCAAGTATGACACGTAACATGTTTACTTCGTCTTTTGACAGCGGAAGCAATTTTTTAAGGGGATGGGGGGCTTCTATTTTTATGTATTCTGCTTCGTTTACTTTTTTCTCCAGTTCTTCAAAGACTTTCCATGCGTCTTCCGTTGGAATGCCAAAGTTTTCGGAATATGTGGTCATTAGTGCGTAATGGGCTGTTGTATAGCTTTCAATCTTTGCTGTTAGCTCTGGTTTTTCTGCAAAGAAATCAGTCATTAGCTTTATCATTCCTAGTTCTCTCGCCGACGGTTCGATTAAACTTAACATTTTGTTTCACCTTTTAGAAGCTAATAGAACTAATGTTCAAGTATAGAAACCTTATGTTCATAATGTACACAAGTGAACAAGTTTCAACACGAATGAATTAAACCCAAACATTTTTAACAACGATAGAGAAATCAAAAAGACATGGTGCGCCAACAATTGGGAAGCAAAGAAGAACATAAATTGTACTCCACAGGCATAGAAAATCTAGACAAACTCTTAAATGGTGGGCTTTTCCTTGGAGAAAACGTGTTGTGGGAGATAGAATCCGGAACCTTCGCACGTGAATTCCTGTACGCTTTCATGAAGGAAGGCATAACTGAAGATGATCAAGTAATATATTTAGACTTCATTTATCCACCGCAAGCGCTGATGCTTCACCTCAAACCTTTAACTAAGACCCTGCGAAAAGGTTGGGAAAACAAGCTTCTGGTCCTAGACTGTTTCTCAGAATCATCTGGACAAGGCGAATTCATATTCAACGATTTCTACGACAAGGCTCCTTCGTGGATACGGAAGGTGCCCAGTTCAAAAGACCCTGAAAGCTTTCACAGATTTTTTGGAAGAATTGAGCGTGAATTCGTGTCGCCAGGCACGAGACTTGCTTTTAACAGCTTATCCTTAATGGAGCACAATTGGGGACGAGAAGCTGTAAAAACCTTTTTCGGACACATATGTCCAGCTTTATACGCTTACCAAACACTGGCTTACTGGACAATGGTAAAAAATGCCCACCCAAGAGAGTTTTGCGCTATAATAGAACATATGACTCAAGTGGTTATTGACTTATCAAAGGAAGGAAATAAGAAATTTTTGGAAATAAAGAAAGCGGGCGGTCGTTATGATTCACAAACATACCAGCGTAGAGAGTACATAGCTAAAGGTCTTGAAATTACCTTACTGTGAATACAAGGTATGAACAGCCTTACATGTTCATGCATGTTCATTTTTACTTCATTTTAAAGTAACGTTTAAATGCGTATACGGAGATTCTTCAAACTCTAAGATGTTTGCAAATGTAAAGGTGGAAAGAAATGCCTGAACGTGTACACAAAAACAGCTCTTATCTAAACGCAAAGTCAACGACAGGAACAATAACACGCGTCAAAGACACCAGCCCAACAAGCGGAATGTGCCCCATCTGCATCCGCGACTGCCCATTCCTATGCGAAATAAGCTTGTCAGCCTTCAGAGGAAGGGAAACCCTTTACCCAGAACCACTTCAATTCGGATATAGCACGGCAGGAGCCCTAAAGGACTTCGGATTAGACTGGTCCCACTTCAACATTCAAGCCCGCCTTTTTGAAGTGCGCGGCATCGAAGAAAGCTCTGATGTTGCCCTTTTCCCAAACGTGAACATAGAAACAAAAGTGGCAGGTATACCGCTTAAACTTCCAGTTTTAAATGGTGCATTCGGTTCAACTATGGTGGGAAAACTGAACTGGGAAGGCATAGCCATCGGTTCAGCCCTTTCAGGCGCAACGGTAATCGTCGGAGAAAACGTCTGCGGTATGGATCCTGAATCACAGTTCACAAACGGCAAAGTCACATACTCAAAAGAACTGAAACGAAGAGTTGATCTATTCCGAAAATTCTGGGATGGAAAATACGGCGACATAGTTGTACAAACAAACGTGGAAGACCAAAGACTAGGCGTTGATATTTACGCCATCTCAAAATTGGAAGTAAACGTTATCGAAAGAAAATGGGGACAAGGCGCAAAGGCTATCGGAGGCGAAGTCCGCATAAGAGATCTCGATAAAGCCATAATGCTGAAGAAAAGAGGCTACATAGTTATCCCAGATCCAGAAGACCCAACAGTACAACAAGCATTCAAAGAAGGAGTGTTCAAATCTTTTGAGAGACACAGCCGTGTAGGCATACCGAAAGAAAGAGGCTTCATAGAAGACATAGAATGGCTAAGGCAACAAGGCGCAAAACATGTAACGCTAAAAACTGGCGCATACAGACCTTCAGCTGTTGCCTATACAATGAAGCTGGCTTCTGAGGCAAAAATCGACGCAGTATCTTTCGATGGAGCCGGTGGCGGAACAGGCATGAGCCCAGTGCCAATGATGGATGAAATGAGCATCCCAACAGTCTATCTAGAAACTATAGTTCTGAGATGCGCACAGATACTGAAGAAGAAAGGACGGTACGTGCCAGACCTAATAATGGCTGGAGGCTTCATAAACGAAACACAAATTTACAAGACAATAGCACTGAGCAACTTCGGAGACGGCCCGTTTGTAAAAGCCGTTCTGATGGGACGCTCGCCACTAACAGCAGTCATGAAGGCAAACTATTTCGTACAGCTGGCCAGAGAAGGCAAACTTCCGAAAGCTTTCGTAAATAAGTTTGGCGCTGCACCTGAAAAATTCTTTGCTGCTACACCGGACCTGAAAAGGAAGTACGGTGAACGGTTCAAGGAAATACCATGGGAGGCTGTCGGACTTTACAGTTACCTAACAGAACGCATAGGTGTAGGACTGCAACAACTTCTAGCCGGTTCCAGAAAATGGAAACTAGAACTCATCAACAGAAGCGACCTAATGAGCCTCTCAGAAAGAGCTACCAAGGTTACTGGCATACCCATGGCAGACGAAGCAGAAGCAGACGCGATTGAAAGAATCCTAGACTAGCACCCTCTCCTCCTTTTTTCTAAAGTTTTTAGCTTCATCCTTAAATTTTTAAGAAAACAGTAAGCATAGAGTGTTACAGGAGGACTATTTTATGGTAGAAGCTCCAACAGCATTAAGCGTTGCGTTAGAACAGTTAAAAATAGCTGCGGAAAAATTGAACCTTGATCCTGGCATTCATGAAGTGCTAAAACATCCAAAACGGTCACTGATTGTCTCCATCATAATAAAAATGGATAACGGTGAAACGGGAGTTTTCACTGGTTGCCGTGTACAACACAATGATGCAAGAGGACCATTTAAAGGCGGCATTCGCTATCATCCAAATGTGACATTAGACGAAGTCACTGCACTGGCAATGTGGATGACATGGAAATGCGCAGTTGCAGACATTCCCTACGGCGGCGCAAAAGGCGGAGTATGCTGCAATCCAAAAGAAATGTCAAAAGGTGAACTAGAAAGACTGACAAGACGATACACGAGCCTACTTCTAGACTTCATCGGACCATATCGTGACGTGCCAGCACCAGATGTCTACACAGACGCTCAGACAATGGCATGGATAATGGATACTTACAGTCAATTCAAAGGCTACAGCGTCCCGGAATGCGTCACCGGAAAACCCCTCAGCGTAGGTGGTTCAGAAGGGAGGGCGGAAGCCACTTCCCGAGGCGTTGTGCTTTGTGCAAGGGAATCAGCTAAAAAATTAGGCTTAGAACTTAATGGAGCAACAGTTGCAGTTCAAGGCTACGGCAACGTAGGTTGGAATGCTGCAAAAATAGCACACAGCATGGGCTGCAAAATCGTGGCAGTTAGCGATTCAAGGGGTGGAATCTACTGTCCGGAGGGCCTAAACCCCTATGAAATATATGAACACAAGTCTAAGACAGGTTCTGTAGTTAACTACGAAGGATGCAAAAACGTAACAAATAAGGAGTTACTTGAAACCAAATGCGATATACTCATACCTGCAGCCTTGGAAAACCAGATAACGAAAGCTAACGCAGAAAATATTAAAGCAAAGATAATAGCTGAAGGCGCAAACGGACCAGCGACACCTGAAGCAGACAAAGTGCTTCATGAAAAAGGAACATTCCTTGTCCCAGACATATTAGCCAACTCGGGAGGAGTAACAGTAAGCTATTTCGAGTGGGTTCAAAATCTAACACGAGAACACTGGACGCTAGAAGAGGTGAATCGGAAATTGGAAGATAAAATCGTTAGAGCTTTCAATGATGTTTACAAAGCAGCGAAACAAGAAGAAAGCAACATGCGAACAGCAGCATTGGCACTCGGCGTGGGAAGAGTAAGTGAAGCAATAAAGACGCTGGGCTTATGGCCATAGCAACACATAAAACACCTTTCCGCTTTACTTTTTTTATCTAAACGGCAAAAGTTCCGCTGCAATTTCGAATTTTCTTAAACTCTTTAATCTAAGTTTTTAAACTGCAGTTCTTATATCTGCTCTACAATAGTTAGCTTTAGAGTCGAGAAAGGGGGGTAGAGAATGCCGAAAACAGTTTCACTAAAGATTACTAATTTGGATTTTAGTTTTGAAAACTCACTTCTAAAGATAGTTGCAAATAGGAACTGTCCAGAAATCAAGCTTGCGGGGTTAAACGTTGGTCCTTTTGAAGAAGGAAATGAGTATGAAGTTCAATACTGGATAGCCAGAGAGCTTGTTAAGTCTGGAATTGCCCGTCTTCGTGAAGGAGAATTGTTGGATTCAGCTAAGCTTCATAAAATTCAATGGAAAGAACGGGTCCAAACAGCTAGGCAAACATCCGAACTGCCAAAAGATTTCTATCCAAAACTTCGAAGATATTTAGTGGAACTAAAAGAGGAAATAACTAAAAAACCTGAGAAAATGCGAGAATACGAAAAAGTTAGACAGCTAACACAAGATATTATAAATTCAAGATTGAAAAAAATTGTTTCGCTTGCCTCAGCCCCAGCTCAAACAGAGCAGATTCTAAAAAATTTTACAAATGAGGAAAGATTTCTTTACGAAGAGATTTACAAGCTCATCAGTGAATGGCGAACACAGGTACTCACGAACAAGGAAGGAGAAAAATGACAGAAGAGTTAGAAGTCATAGATCCTCAAGAACACTTACAAGATTTTTTCAAAACAGAAAAATACCGTCAAAGAATTTCGCAAATGGCAGTAGCAGGTAAAACATCAATAATAGTTGATTTTGAAAACCTCTTGGCTTTTGATCAAGAGCTTGCCGAAGAACTTTTGGAAAACCCTGACGAGTACTTGAAATATGCTAACAACGCGGCTTATGCACAATTGCGGATAGAAGACCCTGAATACGCCGAAAAAATAGAAGCAGAAGCAGTAACAGTCAGAATTGTACGGTTGTTAGAGATTGCACAGTTGCGGAAACTCGGCTCAAAACACATCGGAAAACTCGTCATGGTTGAAGGCATAGTTGTCCGTTCAACACCGGTCCGCCCAATGGTCATGCAGGCAGTGTTTAAGTGCAAAAGATGTGGGGAAATAACACCCGTAAGTCAGACAGGTCCGTTTCTACGAGCTCCCTTCAAATGCAGCAACCCAAACTGCAGCAGAAAAGGGCCGTTCGACTTCGTACAAGAAGAATCAACATTCATGGACTCCCAAGAAGTCCGAATTCAAGAAAGACCAGAAGACCTCCCACCCGGACAGCTTCCACGCACATTGAACATAAAGCTTATTGGAAGCGAAATAGTTGACGTTGCAAGACCAGGAGACCACGTTTCAATAGTTGGAACAGTTCAGGCAATAGCACCAACACTTCCAACAGTTGGAAAACTTCGCGCATTCATTTTGCATTTAGACGCCAACTCAATTGAGATTCTAGGCAAAGAGCCAGAAACAGTGCTTCCATCACCCGAAGAAGAAGAGAAAATCCATGAACTTGCAAAAGACCCGTGGATACATCGAAAAATCATGAACTCAATTGCACCTTCAATATACGGATACGAACATGTGAAAGAAGCAATAATGTACCTTCTTTTCGGCGGCGTGCCAAAAACACTTCCAGACATAACAATAAGAGGAGAACTAAACGTCCTTTCAATAGGAGACCCTGGAACAGCAAAATCCCAGCTTCTACAGTATGTGGCAAGGCTTGCACCTCGCGGATTATACACTTCTGGACGAGGAACAACAGCTGCAGGCTTAACAGCAGCCGTCATACGGGAGAGAAGGGGTGGAATGACTCTTGAAGCTGGAGCCCTTGTACTAGCTGACAAGGGAATTGCATGCATCGACGAAATGGACAAGATGCGTTCGGAAGATAGAGTTGCAATTCACGAGGCTATGGAGCAACATACTGTTTCAATCGCAAAAGGCGGCATTGTTGCAACGCTTAACGCGAGAACAGCCATACTGGCAGCTGCAAACCCCGCCTTGGGAAGATATGAACCACACCGCACAGTAGCAGAAAATATCTCATTACCCGTCACAATACTTTCAAGGTTCGACCTGATCTTCGTCCTAAGAGATGTACCAAACAAAGAGGCAGACAGCAAAATGTCTGAGCACATCCTTGAAATTCACAGAAAAGGATTAAGTCCCGTGGAACCACCGATACCATCAGAACTTCTAAGAAAATACATAAGCTATGCTAAGGGAATAAAACCAGTACTAACAAAAGAAGCACTCCAACGCCTAAAAGACTTCTACATGGCTATGCGTTCAGCAAGCGAAACAGAAGGTTCGCCAGTAGCCATAACTGCACGCCAACTAGAATCCCTTGTACGCACAGCAGAAGCAAGAGCACGTGTAGCACTCAGAAAAGAAATTCTAGCAGAAGACGCAGAAGCAGCAATTAGTATAATGAATAGGTCTCTTGAAGAGGTTGGAATAGACGTATCCTCATCCAAAATAGACATAGACCTCATAATGACTGGAAAACCAAAAAGCCTAAGAGACAAACTTCAAACGGTGCTTTCAACAATAATGGAGATGGAAAAAGAAACGGGACTAGTTGAGAGAATAGCACTTCTAAACGAGTTAGAAACTGAATGTAAAATCTCAACGGGCGAAGCAGAACGTCTCATAGGACAACTACTACGCGAAGGAACAATTTACTCACCAAGAGAAGGTTACCTAAAAAAGACTTAGAGCTTTCAAAAGGTTAGAGAAAAAAGGAATTTACTTACTGCGCTGCGGCAACGTTTGTTTCAACATGGTACTGAGCGTTCGAAGTAAACACAGTTATGCCCACTGGAATGCCGACATCATTCAATGCTATGCTGTCAGGATTCATAATATACATGACTAAAGTCCAACCAGACTTCAAAGTTACATCATCGCCAGCGTTTTGGAAATCATCTGTGGTGTAGGTGAACGTACCATCTGAATCCAAATCTCCTGCCAAGGTTGACAGCTCAAGTGTTGTACAGTTTAGATCAGCCGAAATCACTGTGGAATCATCTCTCCAGTACCAAACATTTGCCCATGGGCACTCTTGCCCTCTCACTGAAATTTTATCAATCACCACGTCTCTTCCACCAGAATTTAGAATGACTAGTGCTGCTTCAGCCCATCTTCCACTCGTGTTATACCATACATGCTGTTTACTTAAGTGCAATGATTCTTCCTGCACCCTCGTAGTAGTCACGTTTATAGCATAAAACGTCACAACGGTTGCAAGCAATACTGAAACCACGAGGATTATCAGTGTAGTCACTACGACGCTTAAACCCTTCTTATTCCTTAATAGATGCATGTATCCATCTCCAAACTTGATTTTACTAACATAAATCAAAAAAGAAGAGTAAGATGGTTTGTACGTCACAAAAGTTAACGCAATCTAACGATCATTATCCACGTAGTTGATTGAAAGTTAGAACTTTACAGAAATATTGGAATTAAGTTTTAAAGATTAGTTTAGCTTTGTTTCAGAGAAACGTTAAAAATACATTCACCGATAATGACGAATAGTGGATGTCTAATGAAAACTGTGATGATCGTCGTTGGCACTCGCCCAGAAATAATAAAAATGGCACCCGTTATTAGGGCTTTAAAGAAAAGCAAAATTCCGTTAATTTTCGTCCACTGCGGACAACACTATGATTATAACATGTCTCAGCAGTTCATTGAAGAACTTGAACTCCCAACTCCAGATTATGGCTACAAGGTCAAGACGTACTCGCAAGGCGTACAAACCGCACGCATAATAACCCGTATGGAACGATTACTGAAGAAGACAACACCTGCACTCGTCTTGGTTGAAGGAGACACAAATGGAGTGTTGGCAACGGCTTTAGCAGCAGTAAAACTCGGGATACCCATCGGACACGTCGAAGCTGGATTGAGAAGCTTTGATCTGCGCATGCCAGAAGAACATAACAGACGTTTAACAGATCATGTATCCACTTACCTATTTGCACCCACCGAAACCGCTGAGAACAACTTGAAAAGAGAAAATGTTTGGGGAAAAATCTACGTAACGGGAAACACCGTTATAGACGCAGTGACTCAGCATTTGCCTATAGCTGAAAAGAAATCAAAAATACTAGAAGCCATTAGCTTTGAACTATTTGCTCTAGCCACTGCCCACAGAGCAGAAAACGTAGACGAACTAACAGTTCTTAAAAATTTCATGGAAACATTTGCAGAAGCTCCCATACCAGTGGTTTATCCCATGCATCCACGAACGAAAAAAAGACTCAAACAGAACAGAATTTACAACAAAATCAAAAAATCAACAAACATGCAGATTTTGCCACCCCTTAGCTATCTAGACTTCTTGGTTTTAATGAAAAGGTGCAAAATGATAGTGACCGACTCCGGCGGAATACAGGAAGAAGCAACAGCACCATGCATAAGAAAACCAGTGTTAGTAATCCGACTTTCAACTGAAAGACCAGAAGCCGTCAAAGCGGGGTTCGCCGAAGTTGTAGGCATAGAAAAGAAAATAATATTAGAGGCTATGAAAAGAATACTAGAACATACAAGGGAATTACCAAGAAAATCTCCGTATGGAGATGGAAATGCCGCTGAAAAAATTGCTAAGATAATTAAGGAAGAACTGGCTTTCTAAACTTTTATGAAATATACGTGATTCTCTTGTCCTCTTCTTTACGTATCTCCTCCGATTGCAAAGCCCTTTTTTCCTCAATTTTCTTCAAACGCGTAATCATTTTATCCGCTTTTACGATTTCTTCATCCAAACCAGCTAAATCAACATTGATACTAAGCATCGTTTTCAACACTTCTAGAACACTCTTAGTAGCCTTCGGGTCAGGTAAATACCCACGGGTCTCACCTAAAAGGCAAAGGGCATCAATTTTCTTGAAACGAGCTAAACCCAAAATTAAGCCAGCTGTGCCAACAATGGGGCTTCCCATGGAACTCAATACGGCTTTAGCTTGTAACGCTCTGTTCAAAAGTTCTTGATTGGTAGCGGCTGCAACAACCTTAGGCTTGTCCTTAACCTCCATTCGGTAGCCGCCTATTGTAACAATTATTTTTACCTTGTGCTGCTTAGCGAAATCTAATATGCGGTCGGAAATCTCGTATTGACCCTCAATTGTCTGTGCTTGTCTGTCACCTGTGAAAAGTATAAGGTCGTTGCCTCCGCGTTGGTTTTTCCAAAAATAAAAGGTTCCACGCAAAAGCCTGACGCTTCCTTTCCGATTCACCAGCACGAAATACGGAAAGTGAGGAGAATAGAGATAAGCAAACCTTTCAGCGTTTAATTGTTTAATTAAATAGCGTGTAGCGATTTTACCCACAACCCCTAAACCTGGAAGCCCTTCGATTAGAATGGGATTCTTTAACTCAACTTCTACAAGTTCTTTAATGAATGTCTCTTTCATTATCTTGAACCTCTCTTTAGAGCCATTCTGTACTTAAGATATTTGTCATTGGGGGAGAACTTGGGTGGATGCGGCACTCGAACTTTTCCGCCGCAATACGGGCATCTATCCTTTCTTAAAGTGTGTTTTCTACAAGTTTCACATTTTCTCAAAAGCCAAACCATCATTTTGTCCTTCTGAAAACTCCTTGTCCACCTGCTTTAACGACTTTTGAAACAATTTTTCCAGTAACTCTCTCTAAAACGGCTTCTGCATTCTTGTAGTTTTCCGCCAAAACTTCAATGCAGTATCTTGGTGCAGCAACAACATAAAAGCGAACTTTTGCATTTTGAGATTTTTCAGCCTTTTTAACATTCAAGAATGCGGCTTTAATAACTTTCACTCCATTAGGTTTCATACAACGGAGTTCAACTATACCTTTCACCTTAACCATAGGTATGCGTATCCGCTCTTTCGCAACCTCAGCAATAACTGTTGCGAGTTTCTTAGACACCCCTATTTTTGTCAATACATCCATATCTTCTTTTACAACCTTTTCAAGACCTTCATACAAACCATATTCTTTCTCAATTAGGACGCCAGCCTTTTCATATACATCCTCAGATGACAAACCAGTCTTTTCGGCAACACTTCGAAGTAACGCTTCAGCTTTCCTCTCCTTTTTCCAAGACATAATTTTTTCTATCTTTTCTCTTTTGGTAACCCTTCTAAGCGACATATCTATGTGTTCCTTTTCTGTGTTAACCCGTAAAACTTTCAAAACAACCTTTTGTCCTTCACGGACAAAATTGCGTATGTTTCTGATCCAAGAGGAAGAAATCTCAGAAATATGCAATAAACCTCTCTTGTCATATTCATCCAGCTTTACATAAGCACCATAATTAGTAACAGTCTCCACCGTAGCTATAACCAAGTCGCCAACTTCTGGCCACTCTTGTTCTCTAAGCACCATTACAATATTCATCCCTATTCAAAAACTGAAACTATTTCGCCTTTAATTATCGTTTTTCCACCAGAAGGCTCTGCAAGTTCAGCTCCGCAAACATTGCAATTAACTCTGTTTACAGCATGGCTAAAAACTATTTGTTCGTTACCGCATTTTAAACACTTCACCCTAACGAAGCTGCTTCTTGGTCTTGGAATAAGTTCTTCCCATTCAGCCATAAACCCACCTCCGATTTATGTAATAACCAACTTTCTTAATCGTATGCCTTCTTTGTGCCTCGTGTAACCGCAAACTTTACATTTTAACTTCAAAGTTTGCTTTTTGGTTGTCTTAGCAAATTCCTTCTGAAGCGGATACTTCTGCCCACCATAACCTTTCTTTTCCCGTCGATGGTGGCGTTCACCCTTAGCTAAAGCTCTTCGCTTTCCAGCTTTGTACAGAGTAACCGTGTGATTTTGATGTTTTTTGCATCTCGGGCAATAGGTTCTAATCTCCTTTGGAACATTCACTTTAATCACGACCAGCCTTGCATAAAGAAAACGCACATTTATACTTTTTCGCTATATCCAGCCAGAAAACCCTATCAGTTAGAGCCTAGGCGAAGAATTGCCAGTTTTGCAAAAATCACTTTTAAATGACTA
>Ga0209636_10001538_pt1 | contig 23422 bp, 12 predicted proteins | sample DeeMarSWOR152_54_FD_187464 | JGI IMG/M metagenome (GOLD analysis project Ga0209636, IMG submission 187464) | Marine sediment microbial communities from White Oak River estuary, North Carolina - WOR-1-52-54 (SPAdes) (version 2) | ecosystem: Environmental > Aquatic > Marine > Intertidal zone >...
CACACCGAAATCTTCGGGCGAACCGCCAAACAAAACGGCGGCGGTCTGCTCACAGAAGATTCCTATTCCTGCTTCGTTATCCGCAGCAAAACCGTCCCCTTCGAGCCAAGTCCTGAGCCAGTGATAGCCGGGGGCGTTCGGATTTGTTCCGACTTCGACTATTTGGCTTTTGCCGGGCTCGAGCACGACGGCTTGCGTATTTTTGTTGCCCTGATTGTCAATGGAATTGAGCCGTATATTGGCGGTTACACCCGAGTTGTTCCGGCAAACAACACCGATGTTCAGCGGGTGCTTCGGCAGAATTTTTTGCCGGGGAAATTGAACGGAACTTATGGCCACGTTGGCCTGCTGGCGAATCTTGGATTCTATTCTGTGCAAATATACATGGATCGGTGCGCCGGCCAATTCTGCTGGCAACGCATCCGCGTCCCACTCAGATTCCTGAAGGTCGCTGAATACGTGAACGACGCCGCCCGCCGCGGAGTCTGATTGAATGAGCTTGAAGGCCCTTGCCAACACACGGCCGGCATTTCCCGTCGCATGAGTCGGCTCCATGCCATCAAGGCCAGAGAGCAAGGATTCCCTGTCGGACGTCAGCGAATCGCCAAATGTCGCTGCCGAGTCTTCAACGAGGGTCACCACGCTCATTTTCGCACTTTCGCCGAGTGCAGAGATAAGTCTTTTCGCCCCGTCCACAGCCAGTTCCAGCTTGGTCCTTTCATTACCGACCAGGTCACTCATTGACCCGGAGTTGTCAACCACGGCGACCACCGAAATCCTGCCTCCCATCTGCATGGCGCTTTGAAATCTCGGCCGTGACAGTCCCAGCAGTATAAGCAGGATTAAAAGGACCCGCATCAGCAGTAACAGCAACTGGTGAATTTTTCGTCGGGAATTAAGCTTCGGGTCGGTTCGATAAAAGAACATCAGCGTCGGAAAAAGCAGTTGGCGTTTCTTCTGCTTGAGGAAAAAATGAAAAAGAACCGGCAATCCCGCCGAAGGCAAGAGGTAAAGGAAAATGGGCGCCGAGAAAATCATCCTATCTTCCTCCTCTGCAAAATGGCATCATAGACATCCATGCCGGTATCGGTGAAGATGTAATCTGCACGAATTCTCTGACAGCCCGCTCGCAACTGGTCGAGATAGAGGCGCAACTGGCTCAGATAGGTTTCTTTGATTCGTCCAAAATCCACCGTGAGCTTGCCCTCCTGCTCCATCGATACAACATCAATCAGGCCCGTTATCGGCATATTCAATTCCGTGGGGTCCATCACATGAAACAATGTAACCTCTTTGCCATCATGATAGAGATGGTTAATGCCTCTGATGATCTTTTCCGGTTCCTCAAGAAAGTCAGAAATGATAATCACCAAAGCTCTGCCTTTGATTAATTCGGCGGCGCTGTGCAAAGCCGCTTCGATATCGCCCTTTGTGCCTAATTCGATGCTCTCAAGTCCCAGCAGCATGGGCTTAAGCCTTGTGAAAGTGCCTGTTGGGTCATGGTACGTCCGGATTGTCGCATCAAATGTGATCAGCGAAGAGGTATCACTTTGCTGGACCATCACATATAACATGGCCGCCGCGAGGTAACAGGCATATTCGATTTTGCTCATGGCCCCGCTGCCTTTGTAGCCCATACTTCCGGACGTATCGAGCATGACATAGCAGCGGATACTCACGTCTTCGTGAAAGCGCCTGATCACGTAGCGGTCGCTGCGGGCGTAAACGGGCCAGTCAATCCGCGCAATCGGGTCGCCCGGCATGTATTCGCGATATTCGGCGAATTCCACCGATGAGCCAAAGGCCGGCGATCTGTGCAAGCCCTGCTTACTGCCGTCCATCGGCCTGCGCACGCCGATTTCGACACCACGAAGGCGTTCAGCCATATGAGCTGGAAGATAGCGATATTCGGCTAATTCACTCATGAGCTCCTCCAGTCATGAACGCCGGTTTACTGCGACTCGGTGACCGCATCCAACAGTTGTCTGATGATTGCATCCGGATCGAGCCCCTCGCTGGCGGCGGCAAAGTTGAGAATGATTCGGTGGCGCATGACCGGCAAGGCGTATTTACGAATGTCCTCGCAGGAGACATTGAAGCGTCCGTTAAGAACGACGTGCGCCTTGGCAGAGAGCAGCAGAGACTGTCCGGCGCGAGGTCCGCAGCCGTAGCGTACATACTTCTTAATAAAATCGGGGACGTCTCCTTGCGGCCGGGTCGCTCGGCATAATCTGGCTGCGTAGTTTGCGACGTGCTCGCTGACCGGGACCCGCCTGACCAGATCCTGGTACGTCATTACAGATTTCGCATCGATGAGGCTTTTGAGCAATTCGCCGTCACCGCTGGTTGTTGACAATAGTATTTTCTGCTCCTGCTCAAGGTCCGGGTAATCCACCTTGATCAACAGAATGAAACGGTCCAGTTGCGCTTCGGGCAGGGGATAGGTGCCCTCAAGTTCCAGGGGATTTTGCGTTGCCAGCACCAAAAAGGGTGCGGGCAATTTGTAGGTATTGCCCCCGGTTGTCACCCGGTGCTCCTGCATCGCTTCGAGAAGAGCGGCCTGTGTCTTTGGAGGCGTACGATTGATTTCATCAGCTAAGAGCACATTGGTAAAAACAGGCCCTTTGTGAAAAGTGAAGCACCGCTGCCGGGTCTCAGGGTCTTCTTCCAAAATGTTTGTACCGGTAATATCGGTGGGCATCAGGTCGGGAGTAAACTGAATCCGCTTAAAGTGAAGATGCATTGTCTGAGCCAGACTGTGCACCATGAGCGTCTTTGCAAGGCCGGGAACGCCCATCAAAAGGCAATGGCCCCCTGCGAAAAATCCCGAGAGAATCTGCTCCAAGACTTCCTTTTGGCCGACAATAATCTTTGCGACTTCGCTGAGTATTGTCGATTTGACTCTCGCCATCCGTTCGACTGCGGCGAGGGCCTCATCGTTGGAAATCCTGGGCCTTTGCGCCTGGTGCGTATCATCCGCAAACATCTGGTCGGGGGATATTTCGAATTCGCAGCCGCATTTGCAGCGGGCCTTCTTGCCAGGCGAAGCGTGGCTTACCTTGTATGTTTGTCCACACTCCGGACATTGTACGGTTGAGGCAATTCTATCCGACATAGAAACTCCGCCTTAATGAGTCATCACGTATATGATAATATTCATTCCCAGTTGCTGCGAGGAAACGGACTCGTAGCCTTTCATCAATGGGTAGTAAACTTCAAGCCAGCCGGCCTCTAAATCATAAGGACTGTAAATAATTCTCAGGTCGCCCTCAATCGCAGCGCCCAGCAGATAGGGTTGGTTTTTCAACTCCGGCTTGGCTTTGGCTAACGACGGCGAGTACCGCACGGTCGAAACATCAAAAAGCGTGCTGTAAAGACTATGGCTGGCTGGTATGGGCTCCAGCGTCACATCGGGCAGAAGTTTTTTCAACTCGCGCCGCACGGCGGCGTCAAACGTTCCCAATCCCAGGCCGTTATTGATCAAAAGGACACCGCCATAACCGAGATATCGCTGAAGGGCACTCATTTCGTTCTGGGAAAAGGAAAAATCATCCAGCCCGGTCAGATAGAGAAACGGATAAGATGAAAGGTCATCTTCTTCCAGGTCAACGCCGATGCGTTTGAGATTCACTCTGACCGCGGTGTAGCGTCTGAGTTTCATCAGCAGTGCACTCGCAGCGCCGGGATGTACGTTCCAAAGCCCCTCGTGCTCGACCTGAGCGAATACAAATTCGTCCGTGGGCCTTGTCTGGTCGGCCAGGCCGAAGACCTCCGGCCTGCCCTCAACAAGCCCGACCTCAGCGTAGCCAACGATGTACGCGGCCAGGTCAACTCCGATTTCGTTGGCGCTCTTGATATCATAATACGCGGCATCTGCAAGCTCCTTCAGTCTTTCGGTATTACGGTTCCATCCACAACCCAGACCGAATTTTGAGATGAGCACCCCAACCCGGCTGCCCACGTAAATACCTTCCAGAAACGGCTTAGATTTCCCTTTTTGGCCCGCATAGGTCACCTGCTCGATGTCCACAATAATATGGTAGAGCGGATGGTCGGCAGGGATGATGCGAAAGCGACATTCGGGAAATGCCTGAAGAAAAATCTTCTTGGCGGATTCATAAAAATAGGGCGAGCCGGCAATTGAATCGCAGATAATCATGCCGCCATTCAACACATAGCCGCGCAAAGCCTGGATATGCGCATCACTGAGCCTTAACGTTCGCACGCCGCTGAAAAGCAAGGCCGGCAATTTCTTCGGGTCAAAGTGAAAATCATTGAGATTGGTATTCTGCCAATGATATTTCAAATCCATTGCCCGGGCACTATCCACGAACTTTTCCGTATCGGTTGGACAGAGGTTCCAGTCGGCAATGTTCATTGTCTTGCCGGTCGTATCAACGAAAGAAGCGGATTCTCCCCAGATAACCTTTCCCATCAGACAATCAGGCTGTGGAGGTTTCTTGCGCTCGGTCCTTCGCAGAGGTGTCGCCGGCAGGGGCAAAGGCGGCAGCGCCTCGGCCGCACTGATACTCTTACGAGGAGATTTCCGGGCCTCTTTGGTGCCCAAATACACAAACCAGTCGTTTTCACCGGCTTTGCTTTCAACATTCGCCGAGAGGATTGCCATGACGATGAAAACGAAGAACACCAGATAAACAGCCGACTTCTGTCTGGCCTTTTGTCCCGATTTCACTTTGCTTTCCAAGCACGGATGATTTGATGTTCTTTTATTTTTTGGCTGCATCGTTTTCACTCCTGCCAACGATTATCTCCCGCTAAGTCTATCACCCTTTTGTGTATATTATAGACGATTTGTGAAAGATTTTCAACATTCTTTTCGGCGCGCCATTCGTTTATGGCGTTTTCGTCGCTGTAGCTGGGTTTCTGCAGCGATATCACGACCTTAATAGACGCACTCTTTTGCCGCTTCGGCGAATGTTTTGAGGTTCTCGAGCGGGGTCTCAAAGAAGTGATCCGATGCAGCACAGATATACCCGCCGTTGCGACCGACTTTTTCAAAGAGCTCGTGCACCTTTGCCCGTATCTGTTTTTCCGTGCCGCCGGTAAGAACGCTGAACTGGTCCATTCCCCCGATCAGCGCCAGGCGGCCGGCTATCTTTGCCGCAAACTCCCACGGCTCCTGGTTGCCGCCGATGCTGACCGGCGCCAGCGTCTCGGACACGTCACAGCCATTCGCGACGATCAGCTCCTCGATCCCCAGGGTGCCGCCGCAGGTATGGTAGCTGACCTGGAAGCCCAACTTGTGTAGCGCATCATGTATTTTGCGGTCATAAGGTGTGCAGAATTTCCTGTGGAGATCCGGTGAGATGAGGGTGGACGATGCTGCCCCGCCGCCCGTCTCAATCAAGTCGAACTTCGCGCCTTTCATCGACTCGATGAACTGCAATTTTTTTTCCAGCAGAAGCTTGAGAAACTCGTGCACCCAGTCCGGCTTGTCAAAGCAGGCCAACAGCAGCTCGTTAACATCCGTCAGACAGCAGGCGTGCTGCCAGCAGCCGGCCTGGTCACCCCAGACAAATCCACGCAGAATCCCGCGGTCACCGAGCTGATCGTATAGCTCGCTGACGGGCTTGAGGCTCAGTCTGGGTACCGGCATGTATTTTCCTATCAGTCGAATATCGTCATCGCGCTTGACCATGTATTCAGTGACCCAGGTGGTCTTCAGGTCGCCGGCGGTTTTGTACGTGAGCGTGCCTTCCGGCGTATGGACGGTATAGTGGACCACGCGATTGTCCGGGTCGCTGCTCATCATCTGCTGCACGATCCTCCAGTTCTTTGTGGAGGACTTCAGCGCTGCGCTTTGGTCCTGCGTCTGGCCGACCTCGCCAAAATACTGAGCCTGGGCGTCAAAGCCGAATTTCTCGAACGCCTCAATGTCGCTGATCCCGCCCAGGTACTTGTCCAGATGATACTTCTGCCACTGGTGCAGTGAGACCGGCAGACGATCCGGCTTTTCTCCGGACAACGCACGCATCATACGCTCTTTTGACGTCACTGTATCACTCCCTTCTTGTGGACAGCTTGATAGCGCACTGAAAGCCGGCGTATCTGCATTTTTGTAGCCAACACTGTAGCATCCTTGCTGACGCTACGGCTTGATGCTGAATTTCACATACAGCAAGACCATTACGACAAACAGCAAGGCCGCAAGAAATTTATAGTTTCCGACCCCTTTCCAACCTTTGTCCCGCAAGGCCTCCATCGGATGGCTCCACACCAGTTTCTCGCTTTCGGGTGTGTGTTCGTGGGGCCTGAACAGAGATACTGCCACCAAAATCGCAGAGCATAGCACTGCCAGATAGAAGGTCGCCATCATAGGTGCCACGTTCCACTCTACGTATCTCTTTAGCCAGTCCTTGTCTTTGAACCAGTCGAGCAAAAAGACCGCCAGTCCCATCACCGATCCAAGCCAAAGTGTCGCAAAGGCGGCCTTGGCGCTGGCTCGTCGCCAGAAGACCCCGAAAACAAACACCACGGTGATGGGCGGCGAAATATAACAGATGACTGCCGTGATTCCCTGGAAAATGCTTTCGTAATGACCTACAAGCGGCGACCATACAATGGCGGCAACCATAGCAGCGAACGTAACTATACGCCCTATGATTACCAGAGTTTTGTCGGAGGTCTGGGGACGCCATCGCCTGTAAATGTCATAGCTAAACAACGTAGCGATCGAGTTCAAGGCCCCGGAGACCGTACTCATTAACGCCGCTAACAGCGCCGCGGCAACCACACCCTTGAGTCCAACGGGCAATAAACCGTTAATCATGAACGAATAGGTATATCTTGGGTGCTCCAGCGTATCGGGCAGTCTGCCCTGGTTAATCAGACCGAGGCAAACCAGGCCCGGAAGTACAAAGATAAATACCGGAAGGATCTTGATGAAACCTGCGAACAAAGGACCCACCCGAGCGTGATTGGCATCTTTCGCGCCCAGCACGCGCTGAACAATCGTCTGGTCGGCGCACCAGTACCAGATACCGATGATCGGGTAGCCGAGGAAGACCGAATACCACGGCAGATTCGAAGCGTCACCGTGCGGGCGCAGAACAGTCAGTTTGACGGGCTCAACGCTCGCGACGAACTCGGACCACCCGCCCGCATGGTGCAGTCCGATCACCGTCACACAAACTGCACCGGCCACAAGGACTATTGTCTGAATCGACTCGGTAAAGACCACGGCCAGCAGGCCCCCGATTATCGTGTACAGGCCGGTCAGTACGGCGGTGAGAATGATGCTTGTCCAAATGTTGATGCCAAACATGCCCTCTAACACTACAGCGCCTGCGTAGAGCGAAAAGCCGATGTGGATGAATATGGCCGATATGATCGAAAGCAGAGCCAGCCAGTCACGGCAGGGTCGGCTGTAACGCTTCTCGAGGAAGTCAGGCAGCGTTGCCACCTTGGCACGCAGATAGAACGGCGCGAAGAACAAGGCCAGCATAATCAAAGTAAAAGCCGCCATCCACTCGAAGTTGCCGTATGCCAGGCCGTTTCTGTAACCTTCTTCGGCGAGACTTACAAGGTGTACCGTGGAGATATTCGTCGAGAAAAGTGCCAGACCAATCACCGGCCAGGTGAGCGTTCTGCCGGCAAGGAAATAGCCCTGCCCCAACGCAGTCCGGCGGCGCCAAAAGCCTGCCAAACAGCCAATTGCCACAATGCCGACCAGATAGACAACGATGATCGTCAGGTCGATGGGGTCCATCGCCAGACTCGATGCGAGCATAAGACTATTCTCCGTAGAATACATACAGCCGAATACGTTCAGACATAAATGGTCCTCTCATCGCTCACCTGGCAGAAGAAGATATGAAAGCCCGGTCTCTGTCTCGAATTCAACAACCGACTCTTCGGGGCAGAGGGTTCCGATTTTCTTGCCCTTGCAAATAACCTTCAGCGGCGTATCAGCACGGACTCGGCAGTTGCGGCCCGATTTCGAGCGTATCACGGCCTCGCTGAGTTTGCCATCTTCCCAGGCGATGTCCACCTCAAATCCCCCTCGTGCGCGGAGCCCCTTAACCGTGCCGCGAGGCCAGGCTTTGGGCAGCGCCGGCAGCAGATGGATTTGGCCCAGGTGGCTCTGCAAAAGCATCTCGGCGATGCCGGCGGCAGCGCCGAAATTCGGATCGATGTCGAACGGCAGAGGCCGACGCGCATAGCACTGGGCCAGAAGATTGGGGTTAAGGTTCTCACCGAGCAAGCTGGCGAGCTGCTCGTAGGCCCGCTCACGGTCGGCGAGCCGGGCCCAAAGATTCAGCTGCCAGGCCTTGCTCCACGCGACGTTCCCGAGACCGCGGATTTCGAGCGACTTGCGGGCCGCGGCGGCCAATTTGGCCGTGCGGGACGGTGTGATCTGCTCAGCGGGGTACAATCCATACATGTGCGAGAGGTGTCGGTGGTGCTCGTTTGGATTGTCCCAGTCTTTGTACCATTCCTGTAGCTGTCCGTGCCGGCCGACCTGGAATGACAATAGCCTCGGCAGCTTTTTTTCCAGCTCAGCGCGGAATTTGGCGTCGATGTCCAACTCTTTGGCGGCCGCGATGCAATTGGCAAACAGCTCGCGAATGATCGACATGTCCATCGTGGAGCCCATGCTGACCGCCGCCTTCTGGCCGTCAGGAGTCTCAAAGCCAATCTCAGGCGATGTCGCCACCGGTGTGACCAAACGGCGGTGCTCGTCCTCGCGCAGCCAATCGAGGTAGAATTCGGCTGCCCCTTTCATGGCCGGATAGGCCCGCTCGGCAAGGAACTGCTCGTCGCCGCCGAACTGATAATGCTCCCAGAGGTGTCGGCACAGCCAGCCGCCGGCCATCGGCCAGAACGAGAAACGTGCCTGGTTGTCGATGGGATCGCTGATTCGCCAGATCGAGACGTTATGATGGGTCACCCAGCCGCGGCACTTGTAGCTGAGGCGGGCGGTTTTGCGTCCGTTAATCGCGCACTCATCTATCAGGCGAAAGAGTGGCTCGTGACACTCGGCCAGGTTGAGCAGCTCGACCGGCCAGTAATTCATTTCCACATTGATATTGGTCGTGTATCCGCCGTTCCACGCGGCGTGAACCTGGTCGCTCCAGATGCCCTGCAGGTTAGCCGGCTGCGAGCCCGGCCAGCTCGAAGCGATCATTAGATAACGTGCGAACTGAAAGAACAGAACGGCGAGGTGCGGATCGCCGGTTTGGGCAAAGTGGCGAATCCGCTCCTCTGTTGGCAGGTCGGCTGCTTGTGTGGTACCTATATCGAGCTCGACGCGCTCGAAAAGCGACTGATACAGGGCCACGTGATCGTTTCGGAGCTGCTCGTATGACTTTCGCGCTGTGGCGGCAAGGTCCCGCTCGCACTGGACAGCGGGATCGACGCCCTGCCGGCTGGGCGACTTGTCAAAGCCGTTATAGCTGGTGTCGGCAGCCAACAGCAGTGTGACGGCATTGGCGTCGGTGACGTGCAGTCCATCCTTATCAGCAGCGACCCGACCCCCCTCGGCGATCGCCCGAAGCCGGGCCAGAAAAGTCATTCCCTTGCCGCGTTCATCTGCGGCGTAGACAATATTGTCCTCTTCGCCGGCGTTGACTTTCAAACGCCCGTCGGCATCAAACAGGTCGGGATACTTGTGGGTATCGCCCATCTGCCGGATTTGCTTGATAGAGCGGTTACAGCCGTGCATCGGCGCTTTGCCGGTCAGCGTAATATCGGCAACGCCCTGGGGCACAAGACGGGCAAATGCGTGCGGCGTCTCCAGCCGGGCACTAAATGAAATTCGACCCGGCTTGTCACAACTCAGACGGATGACGATGACCTGATCGGCAGCGGTAGCAAAGACCTCGCGAGTGCACCGCGCATCGTCGAGCCGGTATGTAATGCGAACCATCGCCGTCTCGAGGTCTAGTTGGCGGCGGTATCCGGTTGGGTCGTCCCCGTGCGCCATCTGCAGGCGCAGATCGCCCAAAGTCGTGTAGGTCTGGTGGTTTCGGCCAAGCATGTGCCTGTTGACAATCTCGTTCGCCTCTTGATACTTTCCGGCCTGTATCAGCTTGAATACCCTATCGACATAGCCGTAAATCGGCACGGTTCCCACAGGTCCGGGTTCGCCGGCATAGAGCGTGTCCTCGTTCAGTTGCAGGCGTTCTTGCTTGAGACCGCCGAAGACCATTGCTCCCAGGCGTCCGTTTCCGACGGGTAGCGCTTCGGTCCATTGTTGCGCGGCCCGGCGATACCAGAGCTTCATATTTGCAGCGGGTGGTTTGTCGCTCGGCTCATAACTTGATGCTGCCGGGGCGCCAACTTCTGCCGCCGCACACCCTGCGGTTCCTGCAACGAGTGTGGCGGCACCAAACAATGCAAACAGCAGAAAGACCGATCTTGCTTGTATTTGCCTGTCGTCCATAACTTGTGAACAATAGCGTCTCGGCGTGCGCTGTCAAGTGCAAAAGCCTACAACCCCCAGCAAGAACAAACTACGCCTTTCAACCGATCGGTGTTATGATGTGTCTTGTTGTGGCCGGAAAATCAGACATGGGATATTTATGAAAGACTGATCGAGAGAAATGACTTCACGAGAACGTGTCTTGACGGCATTTGAGCACCGGCAGCCCGATCGTGTGCCGTGCTGGTGTGGGGCATCGGTCGAATTCTGGGAGAAAGCGAAACACCGGCTGCAACTCGACGATGAGGACCTGCGTGTTCGGCTCGGCGATGATTTCCGGCGAGTCTTCGCTGAATACGCAGGGCCGGAATTTGAGCTATCCGAGGGCGCCACGTCTCGAACGGCGTTCGGCGTAGAGCGCCAAGGCATGGGCTACGGCCAGCCGATGAGCCATCCGCTGGCGAATGCGACGCTCAAAGAGGTGCACGACTATCCCTGGCCCGACCCACAATGGATGGACGTCTCGAAAATAAAACCGGAGGCGCAGGCCTACAAAGGGCAATACGCCATTCTCGGCGGCGACTGGGCGCCGTTCTGGCACGATGCTATTGACCTGCTGGGCATGGAAAATCTTTATATGAAGATGTACGATGAGCCGGAGCTTGTCGACTCGATGATGCAACACGTGGTTGACTACTACGCGGCGGTCAGCCGGCGAATATTTGACGCCGCCGCCGACGTGATGGATGTATTCTTTATCGGCAATGATTTGGGCAGTCAGACAGGCCCCTTGCTCAGCCCGGAACTTTTTGAGCGATTTGTCCTGCCGCACTTGAAGAGACTCATCGATCTCGGCCATTCGTATCGCTTGAAGGTCCAGCTTCACTGCTGCGGCGGCTTTGCCCCGCTGATTCCGCTGCTCATTGAAGCCGGGCTCGATGGCCTGCATGCCGTTCAGCCATCCTGCCACGGTATGGACCTGAAAGAGCTGAAGGCGAACTTCGGCGACAAGATTCTTTTCAACGGCGCGATTGACTCGCATCACGTGCTCATCGAAGGAACGCCCGAGACCGTTCGCGCCAAAACACGCGAGGTTCTCGATATCATGGCTCCCGGCGGAGGCTACATCGCCGGCGCCAGCCATGACTCCATTCTCGAAGAGACCCCCATCGAAAATGTTCTGGCCATGTTCGACACCATCCGAGAATACGGTCGCTACCGCGGAACATAATCTGCCCGGCTAACCGATAGGCTGGGCATCAGAACGGACGGCAAAAAACGAAGGATCCCAAGTCATTTATGAGTCAGCTCGGCCAACTGTGCCCTGGCCCATACATGACTTACATTCAGCTCGACGGCCTTTTCAAATTCAGCCCTGGCCATATCGCCACGTCCTTTGCCCAGATGGCCCAAACCAAGCGTGTAGTGGGCGGAAGCCTTGCGAGCCTCTTCCGTTTGCCCTTCACCGAATTTGGCGAAGAAGTCAACTGCACCTTTTTCAGAGAGCTTCTGCTCTCCGGCCCTTATCAGCTCGTCGAAAATGCTTTCCGCCGCACTCCTTTTGCCCAGCCGGTTGAAGCATAATCCCTGGTAGAATCGAGTTTCCGGCCAGCCCGTCGTGCCCTTCTGGCCGGCGGCCTTTTCGTAGAACCCTGCCGCTTTTTCAGCGTCACCCAAGGCTTCGCAGGCGACGCCGATATGGTATGCGACCTGCGAGGCACGTCTGTCATTCTTGGGTCTTCCGACAGAGAGGTTCTCGGGATACTCCGAAGCCGCATGAAAATCTGCGAGGGCTTCATTCAATTGATCGTTCTTGAGGTGCCGGAGACCCCTGAGCAGGTGCGCATCGACATACACATCATGAATTTCGCCCCCGCCTTCACGAACGTGGAAGTGATTGTTTGCCAGAAAGTCAATCGCCTCGTCGTATCTTTGTGCCAAAACCAGAACCATAATCTCGCGGCCGAAGCTGTCGTTACGCGTGATGACCGTTTCGTGGTTGTTTTCGAGTAGAGCAAGCCGTTTGTTGAGCGCTACATTGCCGACCTCGTAAAGGCTATCCAATTCGACATAAAGCCGGGGGTCTTGACTGTTGCAGGCTACGGCCTTTTCGTAGCTGTCGATGGCTTTCGAGATGTCTCTGTCAGTTCGCAAATAGGCCCAGCCGAGATTGCGATGCGCAATGGCAAACGAATCGTCTATTTGTCGTGATTTTTCCCACATCTTAATCGCTTCTTCCGGCTGAAGCTCGTAGAGAAGATTGCCGAGATAATAATAGGCACGGGCATCGGACCGATTGTGCTCGATGGCAGAATTCAGGACCTTAATGGATTCCAGCCGGAACGGGAAACAGTAATCGGGCGGCATTTTAGATGCCCTGGAAAAATATTTTGAGGCAGCGGCATCGTCTCCCTTCTGTTGGTGAAAATACGCGATATAGTAATACACCATGGGGTACGTGCCGGCAAAGTCCATCGCTTTGTCCACGGGACGCATGAGCACCTCGATCGCCTCGTCCCACAAGGCGCAATGGCTATAATCAATCGCAAGCTCGAGATAGGACTCCACTTCGCCCCTCATCTTTGTCTCCAAACCATTCAGCGCCTTTCTTGCCTTCCTTCTTAAGCCCAGAACCGTCTCAGCAAGGTATAACTCATTCATTGCCAAAAAATCGAGCGGATCGGTGGCGATAACCTCCGAAGCGATTTGTTTGGCCTGTTTGGCCCTGCCAAGTTTTCTGAGTATAGCGGCCTTTACATTCAGGGCCTTTGTGTTCAAGACATTCGTGGACAGTGAACGGTCAATCTGCCCCAGCGCGGAGGTAGAATCTCCTTTTCTGCAAGAGAGTTCGGCCAACTGGTAATAAGCCGCCGAATGAAAGGCGTAGTCCCACGTCGCCCTGTAAAAGGCGTCATAGGCCTCGTCGAACCGGCCCTGAGCTTTTAGCGTCAGGCCGAGATGATAGTAGGCCTCGGCATTTCGCGGCCTGGTGTATTCGGCGGAGATCCTCTCGATAGCCCTCCTGAGTTTCTGCTCGGCCTGCTCGAACATGCCGCGTTTGTTGTAATGGATACCCAGTATCGTGTTCGCACGGGAATCTCCGGGGTCCCTTCTCAGGGCCTCCTCGTAGTAAGCGTAAGGGTCGACACGCGGGTTGTGAATCTGTTCGAGGCGCAGGCCCGTCAGGTAAAGCTCCTCGATTTTTTCGATTCTCTCGGGGGCAGGCGGAGCCTTTACGACCTGCGGCAATTCGGGCTCAGACTCTCTTTCAACCGGTTGATAACAAATCAACGTCTTGTTGGCGGATGAGAGCAAAGCGACCTTCAAGTCGTTTTGTTTGGTGGCGGAAGGAACTTTGACTTGTCTCGTGAAGGGCTTATCAGGACCGATATCGATTGTCCGCTCGAGAATGAGTTCATCTCCGGCGGTCAGAAGGACCTTGGCATCTCCGTACTGTGATGTGGCACAGAAGCCAATTCTCGCAGTGGCGTTTGATTTTAGTTCGAGATTTACCGCAGCATTCTGATTTGCATTCTTGAATCCGCCGATATCCCGAACCGGATACCAATACTGTTTGAAAGTCTTCACTTCGTACGGTTTTATCCAGCTATAGTCCGGCTGGTTGTCCGAGTAGGCCCCTACCATCAGCTCGGCATACGGGCCGTCGGTATCGGTCAGGATTTTGTCCCACATTCGGCCGCGAGGGCCCGGACTCCATTCCCACAACTTTGCGCCGCACACCACGTGGTGATTGCCTGTGTGAACGACGCCGGCCTGTTTGCCGTGGTCGTAGCCGCCGGAGAAATCCTCCTTGAGGTTCCAGGCGAAGAAAGAAACAGGTTCGGGGTGATTCTTCCACCAGCTCAGGTCGACCCCTTTGTAGTTGACGCCGCGATAGACCTCGTCCGAGACAGGCCAGTGGCTAAAATCGTTCTTCGAGTGGTAGGTCGCAATGTGCACACTCGGTGGAAAAATCACCTGATAATCATCGTTCGCGTGTACGGCCACATTCGCCCAGTAGAGTATCGAATGCGGAACGGCGGTACGATTAAAGAGTTTGACTGTGGCTTCAATATAGGATTTGCCCGGATAAAGAGTGATGCCGATTATCCATTTCATCCGATGACGACGCTCCAATTCACCGAACCAAATCGTTTTGCTTCCATCCGGGTTCTCGGCCAGCATATAGTCGACCGGCATGAACGTCGTGTTTCTGTGGTGGTGAAAGACGCACCATTCGATTCCGCCTGAAATCCAGGCGCCGAGCATTCCAATCAACGCGGGCTTGATGACATGCTGATGATAGAAGATTTCATAATTGTTGGTCTTGTCCACCGCAGAGAATAATCTGCCGCCTATTTCAGGCAGGATGGACAGCCGGATATAATCATTCTCAAGATAAAGGGCCTTGTAGGTTCTCTCCTCGCGGACGTCGGTCACTCCGTCCTGAACGGGGTAGGGGTATATCTTCTTTTTTGCGCCCTGGTAAGATTCATGCTTGTAGAACATCGGGTTCAAATCGGGCTCGCCAAGTCGATAGGTCGCAAGCGTCAGCGGTTCTTCCCACACTCTGACCGAGGACTGGGCAAAGGCCAGTGTGCTCGATAGGAGCACCACAATAGCTGCTATCAGACATTTCTTATCCGCCATTTTGTCTTCTCCGTGAATGACCGCCTGCCTGGGTCTCTCGTATCCCGCCTTGGGCTCAGAGCCGGCCGCAGGCCATCAGCGGTACGTACGTGTAAATAATTCCTGGAATGGTATCAAAAGTGCCATATCTGAACAAGTCCCAGAAAATACGGTAAGAAGTAGCAGAAACTGAGCAAAAACGAGTCGCTGGCCGGAAAGCAGCCTGATTGGGCGAGGATTTCGAGGCCAGATTGGAGAATTCGAGTCGAATCGAGGCGAAATTTCCAAAAGATGCGTGCAAAAAATGCTGAAATTACCAGAAAAAGCGTTACGTTCAGGGCATTTGCCGGCACGTAATTAGTGGTCAGGTAGGTGCGATGAGCGTAACAGCGCCCTTTATGGATACGGAATTAGGCTACATTCAATTGGTCAAACAAGCCCAGCTTGGCGACGACAACTGCCTGAACCGCCTGGCCGAGCTGGCGAGGGAGCGTTTACGCGTGTATGTTTACCGTCTTACACTTCAAGATGACCTGACGCAAGAAATTGTACAGGAGAGCATGTTAGAGATGTGCAAGATATTGGGTAAGCTCAAAAGAGCTGATCGATTCTGGCCCTGGCTATACGGCATCGCCGTTAATAAACTGCGCCGACACCATAGAACGGAACGCGCTCACAGAAGGGTCGTTGCGTCCAAAGCACAACATGGGCGGACGGCAAAAGAACGACAAGAGGGCCTGGAGAATCTGGTGAGCCAGGAGCTCAGGCAAATTGTCTCAACGGCGATGCAGAGCCTTAAGACTCGCCACCGGGCCGTCCTGGTCATGCGTTGCTATGACGGAATGTCTTACTCGGAGATCGCCGAATCGATGGGGTGCACTGAGTTTAGTACGCGGATGTTGTTCTTACGAGCGAAGAGGTCGCTCCAGAAACAGCTTTCCCGCAATGGCTTCGGAAGAGGGTCGTTGCTGACGGCTCTGGTTTTGTTTGGAAAAATGACAGCTTCGAACGAAGCAGCGGCAGCACAAATATCGGTAACGGCGGCCTCGACGAAAGTGGGGTTCCTGGCGGGTCTGGCGGGCCTGGCGACAAGCAAATCAGCTATGGTGTCCCTTGGTACCGCAGGGGTGGTGGCGGTCGGCTCTATGGTGGCAACTTCGGGTCCCGATAGGACAATGCTCGGGATTTCCGGAGGGCCGGCAGGAGGTTTGCCCATTGCCAGTCCTTTGGGTAGTGACCAGAACAGCGGTGAGGAACACTGGTACTACTTCCCCGAAGGCCCGGACAAGCCGATGATGATGCGCCTGAGATCCGATGACGGCGGCAAACAAGCCTACAGCCAGTCGCTGCAAAACGATCAAGCCAACTACTACTACGACGGGGATACCATCTACATCAACAACTATCGTATGACAACGAGTGACTTAAGCGTATTCAGGCTGCCTACGGATAGTCCCCAATTGAGCAGATTCCTCTCCCAAGTGGAAGGGCACGCTGGACGGATGCAATATGTACCCAACAGAGACAAGGGCCTGCTGATAATCGCCACTCGAAATAGCACCGAAGGCAACAATCGCTCCTGGGTGACCCGTCACTATAACGTGCTGGACGAGTACTACTTTCAGTCCGACTGGCCGGCAGGTCTGAAGACCGTCGACAATCGTGACACTATGCACGGACGTCGCTGGACATATTTTAGGATGGCCGGCGAGGTGAACGGGGAAAAAGTCTCCGGGACAGGACGGATACCGTTCGTGTACGCCACATGCAAGCGGTACCACCCCTGGCTTAGATTGCAGGTTGGGACCAAAGTCAGGTTAGTCGAGACCGGCACAGATTCGTATGTGTGCGACGCAAGCGGCAACGTTCTGTCAAGGTATGAAGGCGGAAGCTTCCTCAAAGGGCTGGCGAGACCCTGGATGGGACTGCATACAATCGACACGGTCCGCCGAGATGCCGCCGAACAATCGGTCTGGTTCGATACTGAGCACAGGCCGGGCGATAGGGAAGCGCAAGTCGAACTGACTTGTGGACAGGTCCGGCTGATCTACACCATTGATCTGGAAACAGATGTTATTGACCAGATAGAATTTGCAGCGGCTGATAACAACACGGGGTATCTTAAATTTGTTTATCTGCAAGATATTGAGAATGTTGAAAACCAGTTCGCCACGCCGAGGACGCCAAGTCAGCAGAAACGACAGCAAAAAAGCAAGGGGCTTTTGTGGCTTGTGCAGTTAGCAGAAGGTTCATTGGGGAAATAGTAGGTTAATGCGCTAATGAACATGTGAGATCATATCAATCAGTAGAGAAGATCGGGCTTGGGAGCAGTAAGGGTATGGAAATTTAAGGGCTGGCGCGATCAAAAATTCAGAAGAACAGGGACGCACCAGCCCTTTTTGGTCGACAGTGCTATGAGTGTTAAAAGGGCGAAGTAATATGAGAAAGACAATTCTAACAGCCTGCGTCGTCATATCCACTATGGTAGTCGCGGCTGCTTTCGGTGAGACTGCCAGCTATACATTTGTCCTCGACCAGAGTACGGTCCTCCAGACTGGCGGTATTGCCGGCATCCATAAAACTCACACCATCACGGGACAGTTTCAGCTCACGGTCGATTTTGATACCGAGAAGGCTTCTTTCGATAAGGTCGATGCGACCCTGAGCGACGGACAAGACCTGGGTGAGCTCTTTCGCATGACCACCCTGGTCAGCACCGAGGTCAGCGAGACGGTCATCACGTTTGAAACAAGCCCTATGCCGGGCGCGATCTACGGCAGGCTCGCATTGACTTTCGAGGAGGGTGCGGTACGCTTGACCGGCCACTTTGCGCAGCCCTACGTCGATGGCTTTGTTTTCGACCTGGACGCCATCGCGCTGAAGGATGCCGGGGGCTGGGTGTATTATTACTTCGATGATTTCAGCACCGATAAGGCAGAAGAGGACAGTCACATCCATTCGGTTTTCTGGCCCGGGGGAGCCTTTCCACCGCCCGAGCCGTATCTGCACTACTATGGCGACGGAGAGGATCGAGGCCTGGTGTTCACGGACTACGGGGGTCAACCTGCGCATCTGGGCTATTGTTTCCCCATGGGTCCCGGCCAGGGGCTCAGAGCGGTAAAGGGGAATCTGGAAATTGACGTTCTATTCCCGCGCAACGCCGAGATATCGCAGTCTCCGCCGGGTTACCTGCTTTATTCAGCTTCGGCAAATGGCCGTGACTGGTCTGTTCCCAGGCCGCTGCACTCGGGGCACCACAACGTCCCTGTCCAATCCCTGGAAGGGACATGCTACGTTATCTTCTTCGGGACCCGGGTCATTATTGATAATCTCGAGGTACACCTCCACTCTCCTCCTGCGACCATTTACGTGCCGGAGGACGTCGGCACCATCCAGGAGGCCATTGACGTTGCTGCGGACGGTGACGTTATCGAAGTCGCGCCCGGAGAATATACGGGAAAGGGAAATCGGGACATAGAGTTTCGCGGCAAAGCGATCACCGTTCGCAGCGCCAATGGTCCCGGGCAGACCATCATTGACTGCACCGGGCCAACCGACATTGCCGGCAAAGGCCACAGGGGATTTTACTTCCATGAAGCCGAACGGTCCGACTCTGTTCTGCGCGGATTCACTATTCAGAGCGGCAGAATCAACGGCCACGAGATTCCTTCGGACAACGCGAATTGGCACGAAAATCCCGCACATCCGGTTGGCGCCGGCATATATTGCGAGTACAGCAGTCCGACGATCATAAACTGCGTGGTCAAGGACTGCAAAGCCGAGGTCGGCGCCGGTATCGGCTGTGTCGGCGGCGAGCCTGTAATCGTCGACTGTGTGGTTGAAGGCTGCACGGCCGGAGGTTTTGGCAACTCCCGATCCGGCGGTCGCGGCGGCGGCATCGGTTTGATCAGAGGCTCCAACGTAACGATTAGTAACTGCATCGTCAGAAAGAATTCCGGGTGGTACAACAGCTATGGCGGCGGAATATATTGCCGCCGGAGCGCTGCCACGATAAAGAACTGTGACATCTCCTTCAACAGCGCTCCGGGTAATATCACCGGCGGCGGCGTCTATTGCAGCGGCCCGTCAGCCGAGCTGATCCTGCAAAACTGCACGATCTCGAGCAACGCCGCACAAGCCGGCGGCGGAGTATTCACAGAGGCTGGCTTGAGTATCTCCAACTCCGCCGCAAAAGAGTCTCCTCGCTGCGATGTTCGGATAACCAACTGCACCGTAGCACACAACAGGCTGCCGGAGCCCCAGATGCCTCCTTCCCCCGGCGGCGGCATACACTCCAGTAACAGCGAGATCATAGTCAAGAACAGTATCGTCTGGTACAATGAGGGGACTCAGGTTGTTATCTACCCTGCTTTCGACGCCCTTAATGCAGCGGGCGAGAGTCCTGTTCTGTATTCGGATGTTCAGGGTGGATACTTCGGCGAGGGCAATATCCAGGTCGATCCGCTGTTTGCGTCGACTTCAACACCTGATTACCACTTGCAGTCTATCTACGGCCGTTTCGACCCGGTAAGCGGAACATGGGTGATCGACGAGTATCACAGCCCTTGTATCGACGCGGGTGATCCCAAAGACCCGGTTGGGCATGAGCCGTTCCCCAACGGCAAGCGTATTAACATGGGTGCTTACGGCGGCACGCGCCAGGCAAGCAAGGGAGTGGTTCGTCTGGTTTATCATGTTGACGGAATCAACGGCGACGATACGAACAGCGGTCTGAGCAGGCAAAGTGCGTTTGCCACGATACAGAAGGGAGTCGATTCGGCCAGAGACGCCGATGTCGTGATGGTCTGGCCGGCTGTGTACGAGGAGGAGGTCAACTTCGACGGGAAGGCGATAACGGTCCAAAGCGCTGCTGACGCGGCGGTTGTGGTGGCTTCAAGAGGTTACGCGTTTTCATTCTTCAAAGGTGAGGGTTCCGACAGCGTGCTGAGGAATTTTGTCATCAGAGACAGCGAGCACGGGATTTTCTGCAACGGCGCCTCACCCACGATAAGCAACTTGACAGTAGTAAATAGTGAATTCGGCATTGCCGCTTACGGCGGCGCCCATCCTGAGATCACCAACTGCATTCTCTGGAATAATACCAAGGGCGACCTGTTTCAGTGCGAGGCAACCTATAGCTGCTTGTCGGACATGTCCGTGGCGTGGAATCAGACCAATATCAGCGGGGACCCGCTGTTCGCCGATGCCGACAGCGGCGATTATCACCTGCGATCGAGATACGGTCGATACTGGCCGGACCACAATATCTGGGTTATGGACGAGGTGACAAGCCCTTGCATCGACGCCGGTGACCCTCGTGTGTACCCGAGGACGGAGCGGCTACCGCACGGGGGCAGGCTAAACATGGGCGCTTACGGCGGAACGCGGTATGCCAGCATGAGCGAATGGCCTCTGAAAGGTGATGTGAACCACGATGGGCTGGTGAATATGAAGGATTTTGCGACGTTGGCTGAGGATTGGCTGGCCGCTCTGCCCTGGGCGCCGCTGAAAGCGCGAGAAGTCGATATCATCATGCCGGTGGATGGAACTGTGATCCCCGTGCCCGCGATCGAGATCCAGCAGGAGCAAGAGGCCACGGTGATCAGGTAAGATGCCGGCGATTGTGCCGGAGGAAAATTTGAACTCGCAGGTAGTAATCAAGCGAGGCTGTGAGCGGAATACTGACAGCCCCGCATTTGCTCTATGTAGCGATGGCTAAGGGTTCTTTCGATTTAGCTTGCAGGCGCGCCGGGAAAGGTGTATAATCAGAGGAGTCGTGAATAGGCATATCGCAGAGGCAAGAAAAGGAAATATCGGCAAAATATGGAGGACGAGCAAATCGGTTCGCGATCTGAGAACACGGCTGTAAAGGGCAACCGGCAGCAAGGGTTCACCCTGGTTGAGCTACTGGTGGTCATGTCCATACTCTCTATGTTGACGGCGATTCTGTTGCCGGCTTTGAACAGCGTAAGGCACAAGGCCCGAACGATAGTCAGCACCAACAACCAGCGACAAATTGCCGGCGGGGTGAACCTGTTTGCGCTGGACTACGATGACCAATACCCGCAATCGGTGGCCACCGTAGGGTACGGAGACAGTTGGAACTGGTCTGATCCCACGAAAATGGTCGGTAATAGAAGACGAAGTCCGGGATTGTATCGATCAATGAGTACCTATTTACGCAGCTATATCCCCGATGCCGATACGATGTATTGTCCGAACGCCCCCCGCAAATACAAATACCTGCAGGAGGCGTGGGATGCGGGGGATGACTGGGATAATCCGGAGACGTCCTTCCCATCGGACCCGGTTGGCGGAACGTACTGCTTCTACTGGAACTATATTGGTTTTCTGGGGGCAGACAGGGGTATTTTCAGGGGCCCGCGGGGTCCTGCCAGCGGCGGAAGATACAGCAAACTGCTGGTAAGCGATTATTTCGGCTATGCCCATTGGCGAAGTCCGAATGCCTACGGTAGCTGCGAGCAATTTGACGGGGCAGATATCACACCCGAAACGTGGCTTCTGTCGCCCTACTGGTCTGATAAGGGCGGTCCTAATTCGAGTAGGCCCGACATCAGGCTGCAAGCTGGCTACACAGACGGACACGTAGAAAGTTATTCAACATCTGAGGTCGTGCCAATGAAGGTATCGATCACCTCGGACGGCACGGTTCCATATCCGGATGAGGTGGGGCCGGGCCTTTTCTATCTGCCGGAAAACGCGCTGCGTTGAAGCAGCCACGACGCCGCCTTTTGCCACTTCGAACATCCCTCAAGGTATGCGTTCTGCCGCCGGTCAGCGCGGTTTGCTGGGTCCTTTTACCCCGCGAAATCCCATGATACTGCTTTCCTTGAGAGGCAGTTGTGTGGCCCCGGTGATTGCGTCACAGGCGGACGGAACAGCCATCCACGAACCGCCCCGCGCCATCCGGAATCCGTCCAAACCGGCGTGGTATGAAGTTGAGTACCAATCCAGCGTCCACTCGGCTACATTGCCGGCCAAATCGCAGACCCCGTAAGGACTGCCGAACTTACTGAAGCTCCCGACAGGGGCCGTGTAGTCGAACCCATCGGCCTGGCCGTCAAAATTGCATCGGAAAACACCGTCCGCGTTCGGCGATTCATCACCCCAGGGATAGCGCCTTTCAGGCATTGGGTTCGGCTGCTTTTTCGCTTGGTCGCCGTCCAGATAGATACCACCCCGAAAGGCTTTTTCCCATTCGGCCTCGCTCGGCAGTCTTAACCCGCACCACTGCAAAAAGTTCACGGCGTCATACCATGATATGTACGTAATTGGATAGTCTTCTCGGCCCGGTTTGACGTTGTATGTGTAATTACTCTGGCAAACGATGCCGCACCGATCAGGATTCGTCATGCGCGGATTCCAGCCGGCTCCTTCGCCGCCGACCTCGTTCAGATAGTCGGTGTACATGGAAATTGTTGTTTCGTACTTCGCCATATAAAACAGGGAAAGATTGGAGTCGGGTGTGGTTTCGCTCGATTCGTCCCGCCCGCCGCCGGGCAGGCTCTTCATTATGAATTTTCCGGCCGGAATACGGACCATCGCCATGCCGCGAACACGTATCTCCATCTGGCTCAGATCGACAAAACTCGTTTGGCCCGTTCCCCACCAGATAATCTGCTTATGGCCGGGCCTGTCAACGATGTCAAAACCGTTACCTCGAAGAGAGTCCATCGGGACCAATTGCCAGTTGCTGCCGAAATCGCTGCTGTAGCGGACGAAAACATAGGCGGGAGATGCCGGCGAAATGTTTGCGTCCTCAATATCATACTCGATGATCACCTTGGGCCCGGCCAATTCCGTCGGCTCCCGCCTGACCTCCATATTGGAGATTTCAAGCCATTTCGAATACGAGCCGCGGCAGCATATCAAGCCAATGACTACAGATAGTAAAAGCCTGCGAGACATCACGTTTTTCCTGCCCAGCCTGTTGGCTATACCTCATCCGGCACTACCCAGGGCCTGCGATATTCTCGCTTCAGATACATATTGGCCTGATCGCAGTTCGTGAATGACTCGGTTCGCGGGTCGAATTCCAGTCTCTGATTGCCTACCCGATACGATATGTTGGCCATGTGACAGAGCAATACGGACAGGTGACCGATTTCCACGTCGGAGTTGGGCCTTTTTCGCGTTCGGATGCATTCAATAAAATTGTCCTGATGTTCTTTGTCACCCTGTCGGCCGTATTCGGAATGTGCCAATTCTCCCTGGGCGTCGTAGGCCTGCCAGCCGCCGCCATGCCGGCTAAAATACATAAAACCCTCGGTTCCCAGGATCTCAACCTTCGTACTGCTGAAGGGCCAGTTGGGAAACCGGTCTGAATCGCGGATATCCCCGGGTGTTTTCTTCATATATGGTGTCCAGAGCGCCGCTTCCATCAGCAAG
>Ga0209636_10001539_pt1 | contig 23412 bp, 24 predicted proteins | sample DeeMarSWOR152_54_FD_187464 | JGI IMG/M metagenome (GOLD analysis project Ga0209636, IMG submission 187464) | Marine sediment microbial communities from White Oak River estuary, North Carolina - WOR-1-52-54 (SPAdes) (version 2) | ecosystem: Environmental > Aquatic > Marine > Intertidal zone >...
AACATCCTCATTTTTAATAATGGTTGGGGACGGCCCGGAGGAGATAGTTCTTCCATAGATGAGATTGTCCCTCCAGTAGATGGGAATGGTAACTATTCATATCAACCTGGATCTGCCTATGGGCCAGAAGAAGCGGTATGGACATATTCGGCGGAAAATCCAGCCGATTTTTTTGCAATAAATCTTGCAGGTGCCCAAAGACTTCCAAATGGAAATACACTTATTTGTAATGGACCTAATGGTATTTTCTTTGAAGTAACATCTGAAAAAGAGATTGTTTGGGAATATCTAAATCAAGAACCAAACTTGATTGATAATCATGTGTTTAAAATCCATCGTTATGCGCCAGACTATCCAGGCCTAAAAAATTTATTTAAGTAAGATAAAATTGTCTGATGTTTTGTTCATAAAAAAACTTTACATCCAACAAACGATACCATCAATTTGGCTCGGTCTTTATTGGAGAAAATCATTTATGTCAAGAAAACAAGGAAAATACATTTTTGAATCTGATTTGGCTGAAACCAAGGATATTCCGCCCAACATCCGGATATCTATTGTCACTACTTTGAAGGATTTCAAGAATTTTTATCAAGTTCCTTGGGTTGTATATCAAAATGATGTAAATTGGGTCCCACCTTTTTGGATGGAACTTAAAAATTTTTTTCATAAAAAGACCCCATTTTGGACACATGCAGAAACGCGGCTTTTTGTTGCTCGTCATAATAATACTAATGTTGGCCGAATTGCAGCTTTCATTGACCATAAATACTGCGAAGCGACAGGAGAAAAAGTAGGTTACTTTGGCTTTTTTGAAAGTATTCAAGATTTTAGGATAGCATCGGCATTATTTGAAGCTGCTGAAAAATGGTTGGCTTCTAAAGAAATATCTTTGATGCAAGGCCCAATTAATGGTCGAGTTGATGTTGGCTGTGGTTTTTTATATGAGGGTTTCAACTCACATCCATCAATACTTTCATCCTACTCACCAAAATACTATTTAGACTTTGCAAAGAGGTATGACATGAAAAAAGCACGTGATCAACTTATCTACTACGTTGATCTTAAAAAGTCAATCCCGGACAGTGTCACAAGAGTTGCTAAATTCTGTGAAGCAAAAGGTGTAAAAATTCGTGGGTTTGGTCGTTTACGAGCCAATAAAGAAAAGGAATGGTGGATTGAATTATTACTGGATACATTTTCAGAACATTGGGGGTATGTACCTGTATCTGCAGATGAAGTAAAATCAAGGTTTGGTGTGAAGCATCTAAGATGGTTTGTTGATTCAAGACTCTTTTTGGTCGCTGAAATTGATAACCAGCCTATCGCTTTTATTTGGTCAACTCCAGATTACAATCAAGTATTCAAAGAAATGAATGGAAGGTTAAGAATTTTGAAATATATACGTAACAGACGGAAAATCATCCAAGGAAAGTTTCATCTTATAGGGATCAAGAAAGAGTATCGTAAACAAGGAATTGGATCACTTTTGAATTACTATTCAATATTAGAAATGAAGAGACGGGGGTATGTCGGTGCAGAGTGTGGATGGATTGACGAAAAAAATATTGCCTCACAAAGGACTATAGAAAAAACTGGTGCAAAACTTTACAAGAAATTTCGGGTTTACGAGAAGAAGATTTAAGAAAAAATTAATTTTCCGAGAAAAATATGAAAAAAGATAATCAAGAAATTCGTCATGCTCTGTTTGGGACATCTATATCAAACTGGATTCGCCTGCTAATCGAAAATGGCGGAATAGACTGGGATTTTCTACCACGGGCGCTATTTATCACTTTTTTTACTTTAGTTACCTTACCATCACGGATACTATTCAAACTATTGTATGGGTCACGTATTGAAAAGACTTGCATAACAAATCCGCCAATTTTTATCATTGGACATTGGAGAAGTGGAACAACTTTTCTCCATGAGCTAATAAGTCAAGATCCTCTTTCATCTCATGTTTCGTTATGGCACACTATGGTTCCATATAACTTTCTTGTGCTTGAGAATTTCAAAACATTAATGGCGAGATTTTTACCTACAACGCGCCCTATGGACATGATTAAAGTTGATATCGATGGTCCATATGAAGAAGAGGCGGGACTTGCTGTTCTTGGTCGTTGGTCTTTTTTTCACTGTTTTTATTTTCCACGTAATGCAAAACGGCTGTATAACCAATCTGTACTATTCGAGGGATTAAACGCTAAAGAAGTAGTAAGATGGAAGAAAAATTATTTGTGGTTCCTTAAAGCAATAACTTATTCGAATAAAGGACGAAGATTAGTACTAAAAAATCCTGCCAATACTGCCCGTATAGGTACATTGCTTGAAATCTTCCCAGAAGCATGTTTTATTCACATCTACCGCAATCCATATACAGTTTATTTCTCAACAAAACGTATGCGCACACGTGTATTAGGCCAATTTGCTCTTCAGCATACAACAACTGAAGAATTGGACAGTCTTGTAACTGACAATTATATACGAATGATGAAAAGTTTTTTTGAACAGAAAGACCAAATACCTAAGAAGCAACTTGTGGAGATTCGCTATGAAGATTTGGTGGAAGATCCTATGGGTCAAGTTCAACAAGTCTATACTAAACTTGATTTGCCAGGTTTAGAGGCTGCGAAGCCTGCAATGAAGAAATATCTCGATGAGCAGGCTGGATATGTCACAAATGTATATACATTTGACAAAGCTGCTATTCGCAAGATTGATAATAATTGGGGCTTCGCTATTAAGCATTGGGGGTACAAGCCACCAAGATTAAATAACACTAAAGGGAATAAATAGAATAAATTAATGACTGCAGCGTGTTTTCTAATAAATATTTAAATATAATATTCATTTTATATATAATATCCTTCTATCATTAGGCGAAATATTATAAACTTGAGGGATTTCTAACATTGAAATTAATGCCAAGAAAAAACAACCATTCTGTTCGTGGTACAAACAATAACAAAGCTAAAAAGATAAAAGTAGCAATACTTGCTGAGGAGCCAATTAGCTGGGGATCTGGAAAACATTACTTTCCTATCATATTGAATGGTTATTCCTGGAATAACGGTAATTATTCTTACAAAATTTCTACAACCTACATATTTGATAAAGATATTCTACAAGGTAAGCTAAATGTCTCTGATTATGATGTTTTATTAGTTCCTGGAGGTGGAGTGGGAGATGGCGAAGCGATAGTAAAAGGGTTCAATAGCTTCAGGAAAGTAAAAAAATGGAAAGAAAATATTTCCAGATTTATTAAAGATGGAGGGGGCTATGTTGGTATCTGTGGTGGGGCGGTTCTAATCACAGGATTAAACAAAACCCCAAAAACATTTGCGGAGAGGCAATACAATAAAAGTTCTTTAGGAATTTCCTGTGTTACATCATATTACAAAGATCTTGCAATACCTATTTTATACCCATTTCAAAGGAAATATCCAGAGAAAATTGGTGCAGCAGGGTATGTATTTTCTTTTGCTCCTGGTGAAACGACTGATGGCGCTCAAATTTATACTGGTGGAGTCCCAATAGATTTCAAAATATGCAATGATAATCCAATTTTTTCTGATTTTTCAAAGGAAGAAGAACGTATGAGGTGGTGGGGCGGCTCTGCGCTTATGATTCCTGAAAATCCAGATAGAGATGTTAAGATACTAGCAAGATATCCTAAGGAAGAATTATCTAAAAATGATTCCACAAAAATTCATGCATGGAAATATACTGGGGGTATCCGTGGTCTTTTTTCAGCATTGTTAAGAGCTTTTAAAATTGTAAAGAAAGAAAAAGCAAGTTTGAAAAATGTGCTTTTATATACCTATTTTCTTGCAGGTGACTGGAAACCAACAGATAAAATAATTGATTTGGATTTTTCTAATAAGCCATGCATGACTGCTGAAATTTATCCCAATGAAAACAAAGGGAGAATACTTTTATGCACTGCACACCCTCAATACATGATATGGTGGGGTGGGCAAATAGAGGAAGACAATTCTGGTTTTCATTGTCTTGCTAATGGTCTTCATCGTTGGAAGAACATATCTCCTTTAAGCAAAACGGGAGAAGACGAATTAACTCACACCTGGTGGATTGTTAGAAGATGCGTTGCATGGGCTGCAAAAGTTTCAGATAAACATCTGCCACCTATAGATAAAGCGCAGATCACCAAAGAAAATAGGTCAATTTTATCAGGAATATTTTGTGATGGTAGTTTAATTAATCAAATGAAGAATATTTAAAACGAAATCGATTTCTTAGTAAAAATTAAAATAGGATGTGGAGCGGTATTTGAAGAGAAAAACAAAACCAAAATCTATTCATCCATTAATTTTCTTATCTCAATGGCGTTCGCTTCCATATTATGAGTTGATTAGTTATGTATTAATGTTTGCAAGCATGCCTATGCTTGCATATGGAATAAAATCATACGACATATCGATCTTAAGGACTATCTTTTTTACAATATTGGCTCTTTATTCAGGGTTCTTTGCCACATTGATATGGAATGATATTACTGATGCTGATATAGATGCCATTGTTCATCCGGATCGTCCGATACCTGCAGGGAAAATAAACAAAAAAAGATTCTTTGTTATTGCATTATTGTTTTCAGCATTTACTTTTATTTTTTCGTTTTTAGTTAGCTTCTGGTGTTTTATAATTGTTGGAGCAGCTGCCCTATTTGTCGCATTTCATAACAAGTATCTTAGAAGAATCATTGGATTCTCTGCGTATTCAGAAATATTTACGCCATTACAATGGGTAATTGTTCCAATATTCGGATTTATTGCAGTAAATAGTTCAAATTATCAAGATATGCTTCTTTTAGTAGTTTTCACCTATTTTGCAGATAAAGCTCATGATGTACCAGAAGGAATACATGATAAAAATGGAGATCAGAAATATGGTGTCAGTACATATACTACTTCTTTTGGAGAAAAAAACGCTGCAAAAATTTCTTTTACATTGCTGTTTATTTCAGGCATTCTAGGCATCATTATTTTTTTCGCTACAATATTGACGTTTTTTTTCTAATTCCATTTTTAGTTATTTGGTTATATACATTATATTACTCAACTAAACTAATAAAGGCGAAAAAAAGTGAACTACAAGAATTAGGGACTATTGTTGGGCGGAAAAACTTCGATTATTTCCTGCTTGCTTATGATTTCATATTTTTAGATCTATTGATTCAAATATTTGTATTATAAATTCTTACTAGAAATAATTATCAGGTTTTGTTTGTAGTCCTTAATAGTAATGCTTACAATTAGTAAATTAGTACTGCTTTAACTCCTTTAGCCTGCCTTATTTTTGGGATAAGTATTCCAGGAATTTGTTTTTCTGCAACAATAAATAATCTTGGTTCTTCAGATAATTCAAAATCATCTACAATGGCTTGCCTTATACTTATTCCAGCTTTTGCAACGATAGCAGAAACATCTGCTAGAATCCCAGGCATACTAGGATCTTTAGGAATGATTTCAATAACACCCCATTTCATTTCTGGTGCCACGTCTCTCAAATGACACGTCGGTTTCAATCGTGAAAAAACCTTTTTCAGTTCTTCTTTTTCTATTATTGTCTCTATAGTACTTGATATAATTCTCCTATCCAAATCAAAGGCTCGTGAAATTTTGGAATCAGAAAGTTCTATTTCACCACAGCATATTTTGTTATTACTTATTTTCAATCCATATTCAAGAAGTTTTTGTGCAAGCTTCCGTCTCTTAGGATATTTGTTAAAATACTTTGCAATTGTTCTCCACATGTAATTTTTGATCTTATTAAAGCTTATAAACATTATACAAAAATCAAGAAAAATGTCAATAAATTGTACAATAATGTACATTTATTGGCAATATTTAAATAATGATCCTTTGATGTTATTATAGTGATATTATGAAACGGAATAGTACGAAAATAAAAGCAAGGCTCTATGAATTAGGAAAGACGGTAGGGCTGGAAGAACATGAAATAGACCGTGCAAAAAGAATGGCAAAAACCATGGCAAGTATGTTCGTAATAGCAATAATTTTCACACTGATAGGGTTCTTCTCGTCCCGATTAGGGGCTGTCGGTAACTGGTATGGTGGAGTCAGTATAAAGGATTTCCATATGTTCAGTAGATTCTTCAGATTCTTCTAAAATTGAAGACTGCTGAAAAAGGCACTACCGATATTAACAGTGAGAGATCAGTAGTGTCTTTATAATAATTTATGAGATAGGTTGTTTTCAATGTTTAGATCTAAATTTGTTCCAGTTAGTGCAGTGTGGGAGATAACATTGGCATGTAATATGAAATGTATGCATTGTGGATCTGCTGCAGGTAAAATAAGATCTAATGAATTAACAACAGAGGAGGCATTAGTCCTATGTGAAGAATTAAAAAAACTTGGTACTGGATTAGTAACTCTGATTGGAGGAGAGCCTTTTCTAAGAAAAGATTGGTATAAAATTGCACAAAAGATAAAAGACCTAGGGATGGATTTAACCATAATATCAAATGGTCTTATTATAGATAAAAAAATAGTTACTCAACTTAAAAAATTGAATCCATATGCAGTTGCCATAAGTTTAGACGGAGCAACGTCAGAAACGCATGATTCGATAAGAGGAGTAAAAGGCTCATTTGATAAATGTATATCTTGTTTGAAATTGTTAAAAGAATTCGGTTTATCAACAAGTGTAATAACAACTCTTCATAAAAGAAACGTGAGAGAGCTAACTAAAATTCGGGATTTACTTTTAAATAGAGGAATAGCATGGCAAATTCAAATGGCTGGTCCTACAGGTCGTTTTCCTAAAAAACTTCTTCTCTCAAAAGAAGAATTTTATTCAGTAGCTATGTTTATTTCATCTTCTCGTAATCAATATTCAATAAAAGAACTACCGATTATGGGAGCACATAATTTTGGTTATCATTCTCATATTCTAGGACAAATAATGATAACACCTGTTTGGAAAGGTTGCCAGGCGGGAATTACAACTGTTGGCATTCAAAGCAATGGAAATATCAAAGGATGCCTATCACTTCCAGATAATTATTTTGAGGATAATATACGTAACAAAAGTCTAACAGATATATGGAACGATCCCACTTTTGCATCATACAATAGAAAATTCAAAAAAGAGGATTTGAAAGGCGGTTGTATGAATTGCCAATACGGAAAAAGTTGCAAAGGGGGATGTTCAACAGTTTCTACTTCCTTAACTGGCGAACTTCATTGTGACCCTTATTGTTTACATTTAATAGAAAAAGAAATAATTGCTAAATAATTTAAATTTAATAGTTTCCGTTAGAATAATTCACCTCTGGCACTTAAAATCTGATTTCTGCCTGTAAAGTCACCTGTCTTTCTTATTTTAAGTGCAAAGCCGATAGGGATTGCTTTTCCTTCTTTATTTGTTGAACAAAGATTGTTAGAAGAGATTAGTAATTTACATATAAATTTTTTATAAAAACATTTAAATCATATTAAAATTACTTATTAATAATGATTGACATTAACAGGAGTAGTTCTTCAAAATATTTCTTATTTGGGAGTCTCTACTTTTCAGAAGGGTTAATGATTGCTATAACAACAGTAGTAACATCACTTTATCTACGGCAAAAAGGCGTTCCAATTCCTCTTACTACTCTTGTTGTTGGCATAGCAAATGTACCATGGATACTAAAATTTCTGTGGGGTCCAATCGTTGACCACTATATTCGTTTTGGAAGAAAGACATTTATCATATTTGGTGGACTCTTATCCGTTTCAGCTATGTTTTTGGTCTCTATGGTTGATCCCAGTGCATCACTGATACCATTTACTTTCTTGATATTTCTCAGCCACGTAGGCATAGGATTCATAGACGTTTCTACAGATGCATGGGCCATCGATGTTTCAACAGATAAAGATCGTGGAAGAATAAATGGTTCGATGTATACTGGTCAATACTCAGCTTGGGCTCTTGGTGCGGCGTTCCTTCCATTTATAGGCTCTAATTATGGCTACAATTATGCATATCTAACAAATGGTCTAATAATCTTACTTATTCTCATTTTTCCTTTTCTTGCAAAGGAAATAATAAAGTTCAAAGCAAAACCAAAGATAGTAAATCTTGCTCTAAAGGAGTTTTCGAAGAAGACAACGCAGTTAGTTGCAATTTTTGCACCTCTTGTTTTCATGAATGAGGGGATGCTGTCATATATTATGCCAATTTATATGAGAGATAGTCTCGGAATAGGTGATGTTCAAATAGGTCTTATCTCTATGATTTTCCCTATATTTTTAGCGGTTGGTTCAATAGCCGGAGGAATTATAACAGATAAAATTGGAAGGAAACGAACCCTTTATATATTTCTTGGACTAAATGCCATATTTACTGCATCCCTAATTTTCACAAACAACTGGTGGTCCTTGTCAACCATTTATGGCACCATTGGATTTCTGATGGGTGCTCACTCAACAGTTTCATGTGCACTATTTATGGATGTAACAAATCCTAGAATCGGTGCTACACAATTTGGTATTTTCACAGGTGTTGCTAATGTTGGTTTGAATGGTGGAGGAATGATAACTGGATCCATGGTTGCATTACTAGGTTTTTCGCGTACATTTCTCTATGCTGCATGGGTTTTTGGGCCAACGATGTTGCTATTATATTTTATACGACTTAAGAAGAATAAAAATTAGGTTTCTATAGATTTTAAATCTGATCAAAAATTCGTCTGATATTTATAACTATATTTAGATGATATTGAACAATTGTTACCCATATTTCAATATAATTATAAAAGTAATTGAATTAGGAACATAACTTATTGTATAAATTGGGCATTTATTGTAAAAAATCATTTTGTTTTATTAGAAAAATATATGATTTCAAGTGCTTCAATTCATTGGTTAAAAATATTTATATACAATACTTTCATAATAAATTAAAAAAAGGTGGAAGAAGTGGGTAGAATCGATACAAAATGGGAAAAATCATTGAAAGCTGTTTTCTTGACTCTTACAGCATTAGTTCTTTGCTCTGCTTTAATTGCACCACAGGTAATTGCTATGCTCTTGCCACAAACAGGATCTATTGAAAAAAACGCTAAATCAGATAGATTCGGTGATGACTGGTATTATCTTCCTTCGTTTCCAAATTATGCTCCAAGTGGTCTTCCTGATTTTGACCAAAGACAAGATAATTGGAGAAGCGATTGGAGGTGGACATTTTGTGCTCCAACAGCTTTAGCAGATGTTCTATGGTGGTTTGACTCAAAACATTCAGATCCAAACGGAACACCAGGAGATGGCATTGATACTTTTCCCCTAGTAAGTGATTATAATGCACCTGGATCTCAAGAACCTGGTCCCCATTCAGATGATCATAATTTCAATAACGTAAACGATATAGAAACACCATGGCTAGGAATAAATGCTGGTGAGCTTATTGAAAGGATTGCGTGGTATGTGAATACCAATCGTTGCAGAAATCCGTTATCTGATATACCTGGTACAGGTCGCTTATATATGAAATGGGGTATGAAAAAATGGATACGAGATGTCGGCTTACAAGATGTTTTTGAAGTAAAAACTATTTTTAGACCTAGTTTTTCTAAAATTAATGAGCGATTGCGGAATAATGAAGGAATAATATTGCGGCTAGGTTTTTACCATGGAGGTCCTAAGCTATTCCCTCTGATTTTTAATCATCAGGTAGCTGTTGCAGGGATAAGCTCGGATGGATATATCGCTGTAAGTGATCCAGAGTGGGATATAACGAACCCTTCCTCAGATCCAACTGAACACAACGACGCAAGCATAGTCTCTCATGACATTTACGAAGTAAGTTTTCAATCTCCTTGCCCCCTAATATCATCCTGGTGGATTCCTGAATATGCACAGCATAGAAGTGTAGTGGTACTTGCTGCCACAATAATTTCAGAAATTGAGTAATTGATTAAAGGGTCTAGCTAATTAGTCAAAAACTCATTGATCAAATATTTAGCTAATTTTCAGATTCATGGGTTTTGCCGGAAGAATCTATGAGCTTTGGCTCAAAACTTACTTTAGAGTCAAAACTCGAACTTTAGAGACAAAGCCGAATCTATGACAAGTTTTTTATATTATCTTGTTGATTGTTTTATATCGGGAGGAAAGAATATGAGAGAATTATCTTTTAGAAAAATATTTGCAATTGGAGTGTTAATTATATTTGTTGGATTTTCTGCTTTTAATAGCAGTGGTTCGACAGAGGCTATTGAAGACCCACTACAAGCACATTCTTTTGATCAAACTTCGCAGCTTATTTGGGAGGACAACTTTGACTCTTATCCAATCGGTCCATTAGGAAATCAGGGGGGCTGGAATAGCACGGATACTTTTGTAACTGATGAACAGGCTCAGAGTTATCCCCATTCTGTCGAAATCAATTATCTGGCGGATGCGGTTCATCCATTCACGGGTGTCAACTCGGGTTGGTGGACATTTACCACCTGGCAGTATGTTCCAAGCGATTTCGAGGGACAGTCTTATTTCTTTCTTATGAACACTTATGAACCTGGAAATATTAGTATTTCGACACAACTTCGATTTGATAGTATGCTAGGTGTTGTTGAATCTGAGTATGAAAGCGCTCAGTTTCCTTTGATCTTTGATCAGTGGATTGAAATAAAAATAGAAATCAATCTTGTATATGATGCTCAAAAGATCTACTATAACAGTTTATTGCTATCAGAAAAGAGTTGGACAAATGGTGTTTCTGGTGGCGGAGCAATTAATATCGCAGCAGTAGAACTTTTTGCCAATGGGGCAAGCTCGATCTATTATGATGATTTTACCTTGGGTGGCGAATGGGTTCCTGTTCCAGAATTGGAAATTGGCAATATAACAGGCGGCATTGGTGTTAAAGCTGAGATAATAGCAAAGAACATTTCTGCAGAATCCTTACATTGGTCAATTGAGTTTGATGGTGGTTTTATCTTATGGCCCCCTTTTGGCATAAAAGAAGATATTAGTTCTTGCTATCCAATAACAGTAATATCGACATTTGTTTTAGGAATTGGCAATGTTCAAATCATAGTGAGTGCTGAAGCACCTTCCGAGGCTAATGCGACAAAAACAATAGATGGATTTGTGCTTGGACCTTTAGTAATAATCCATAGTTAAAAATTTACTTACCTTTCTCTCGAAATAAAACCTCAGCGTGAGGATAGGCAATCTCTACATCCTTAGTTTTTCTGATTTGATTAAAGATTTCTCTTCTAATATTAGTGGCTATTTCGTTCCTTCTGGTTGCAATAGTAAAATATCTAACAGTTATATCTATGCCAGAATCTTTAAAGAGCAATCTATTATGTGCTTCTTTATGGATTCTTTTAGGAAATTCATCCCATAATGGCTTCATTATCTTTCGAACTGAGGCAATCATAATATCTTCAGCTTTTTCCAGATTGCTTTCATAGGTAATTGCAGTAACAATCTCATCTAATATATAGTCATCACGCTGTGTATAATTTATAATTTCTTTTTCAAAGATAATCGACGTTGGTACCATTACAGTTCTGCCTGACATTTCCTCTCCCTCAATGGTTCCCCCTACCTCATCCAGAAATATATGTGTCATTGTAATGTTTGTTATATCGCCTTTAATATTCGAGATGATTACGCGATCACCAATATGAACAGGTCTTTTAACAATGAGAATCAGCCAGGCCACTACACCAGTGATAGGTCTCTGTAGAGCCCAGCCAAGTGCAACAGTGAGCAAACCTGCAACGAAACCAAGTTCCCCCCATTTACCATAATAAGAAGTAACGGCAATAATTATCAAAAAGATTATAAATAAAAATTTGAGTAGGTCAATAAAGTTAGTTACATTGGAAGCTTGTCTTTTTGTCTTTACTTTTTTCAACAAATATCTTCTTATTGTTCTTGAGATGATGCTAAATATCAATAAAGAAAGGATAATTATTATTATTACTTGTAAAATATCAATATGAGGTTCTAGATATTGCCAAACATCGCTCCAAATATCTGCCATATTTAGTGATAATAAAATGGCTTTTAATTAAATTATTGATGCTGTTGTGATTAAAGTCTGGTTCTTGATCTATCTTATCTTCCAACTCTTTTAGCTAACTATAAATGCGGAACTTGGAGACTGCCATCTATGAGTTATAAAACACATTTAGAAGGTTATAATACCTCACCCCTTTTTTCGATGTCAGAACTTTGCATTATTATTCGAATCTTATCAAATTACTCGAATCTCCTCAAATAAAGTATATAAATGATAATTGTATACATGTAACATACTAACACGATATATAATACTGATGGATTAAATATGAAGTTAAAAACCAGAATAAATAAGAAAATACTGTTAGAATGTATCGGAGCTGTCGTTCTCATTATTATAGCGTCATTTACATCTGTCGTTGGAGAACAAAGTACAAATTCATCCAATAAAAAATGTTCGCCATTATTTAATATTAGAATTTTGAGAGCGGCTAATAAACCGAATAGTAAAGTTGAAACAATTGATTACATTGGAAAAGAAAAGACGATAACCTTACCTATTCCAACACCTGCTAACAATCAATTATTCATTAGAATGGCAATAGATAAAATCAGTACCATAGACAAGGCATCTTTTAACAGTCTCTTAGATATCGTAGTAAACAAATTATGTGAGGAAGGTGAAGTCAAAGGAAAAAATGTTAACCAGATTAAAGCTGTATGTCAACTTATCAGAGAAAACACTGGGTCTCTAAAGAAATACCTTATTTATGAAAAAAATGGGGAACAATTAAACCTATGGTCATATGGAGTTCCATGCACAAATGATCCAAATTACTGTCCCACGATTATGCACACACCAAAAAAGTGTTTCACAATAGGCTTCTTTTTAGGATCACTACTGACAGTATTCTCCGTCGTTCTTCTTTTGGCATTAAAGGGACTAATTGAAGTACTTCAATAATTTTCTCATCTTTTCTAATTTTGTAATTACTAAAATATAACACTGTGTTTTCTACATCGCTATATTCAATAGAATCTTTTTTCAGATTTGTACCCAAAGTCCACTTTGACCTTAAAGTCTAAATTTTTCTAAAGTTACTTTTTTACACTTATTATGAATACAACGATAAAATGAGCGATAATTCCTATGCCCCAACCTATTGTTGTCGTAATAGGCCAAGCAAAACCTTCTCCCCCGGTAATATACCACCACTGTGCAAAAATCAATATATTCACTAGTATGTAAATGATAAAATGTATGTAAAATCCTCTTCTTTCTTTTGCAATTACTTTTGCCTTTTCACTTTTTTCTTCTGATGTCATGATTTTTAGATTTTATTATGTATATTAAAATCTTTTCTTTTATCTAAAATCATTTTTTCTCAATAATTAATTCATTTAAATGATTCAGATTTTAGATATTTTCTATCCTTCCAAACAATTTCCTTTTTTAAAAAAGATGCAAAGAAATTGTAAGAAATGAGAAAAAATACTAACGGCATCATAATAGCATAGGCTAATGAATAACTATATCTCTTTTTTGGATACCACATAGTTTTTCTGAGAGTAATGAATCCCAGCCATCCAAAAATCATTTCAAAAAAAATCGTTGAGATCATCAATATTCCAGGAATTATAAAACCAGTTATTATAAGAGCGAATCCTAAAAGAGTTAGAAATTTAAGTCCAACTAAACCTATAAATGACATTAACCATATGGATGGGTAATACCATTTTACCCAGGTGAATTGTGCACTACCCCATTTTAAAAATGTATGAATATCTGCATCATCAAAACTTTCAAGAATGCATTTTGGGACAAATTCTATCTCATAACCTGCTTGCTTAACTGCTTTGGTTAAAATCAAATCATCAGAAAAACCACGTTTCCATATATTCTCTATATCTAATTTTTCGAATAATCGTTTACGTATTGCTGTAGATCCTCCCCAGGTAAAATTGAAATTTTTATAGAACATAAAGAGAATGCTGGATAAGTTCCACGTAGATAGTAATGAAGATTGCAAGTTATTAGGAAAATACCATCGAAATCCTGTAGTGGCTCCTATTTTTTCTTCTTTAAGATGAGAGACCAAATATCGGAGCCAATCTTTATGAGGTCTAATGTCTGAATCTGCAAAAACGTAAACGTCTACATCATCTGAGGTTCTGATTCCTTTTATCAATGCAGCAATTTTTCCACTGCATCCTTCAATAAATTCAGCAATTTCTATTCTTGCTTTATTATTACCAAGGATCTGTTTTAACTCATTATAAGCAGGATCTTCAGTGGAATCTATTACAAATATTATTCTATAATCTTTGTAGTTTTGATTACAGATCGCCTTAATATTTTCTCTAAAGTCGTCAGAGATTCCTTTACAAGGAACGATAATACATGTCTTTGGAAAATATGAAGGAAGACTTTCTTTCCTATGAATCCATCCAGCGCCAATCCATAAGAAAATTAATATAATCTCTCCCAAAACTGCAAGTAAACCTAGTACTAGGAATATAAGATAAAGCATACACCTCAATGCTATTTATCAAAATTTTATATAAAGTTATTGTGTTATTCTCGCTAATATCGCGCTTTTGTGATTATATTTAGTTTAAAATCAATATTTATTTTATTTTTTACCTTCCATAGATTCTTCTACTTTTCTTCCGATTTCTTCACCAATGTCCTCAAACTTTTTCATCTCATGGCCATGTTTCATACTCCAACGGGCCCAAATAGCACCAATGATACCACCAATAGCAAGAAGTATTACAAGCAATACTGCGATATTCTGCCAAACGCTATAAGGTTCTGCATAATACCAGAACCAAATTATTAGAAAAATTATTGCAGCAAATGGTAGAATGATAGATGTTAAAATACGCCATCTGAAACCACTAATTTTAAACATCTCCCAGCCACGCTTGGGAATCATACGTAAACTCCAGATAGCCCACATTCCACCAATTAATAAAAAAACTATTAGAATTGATAATAGAAGAATTGCAAGGTTTTTCTCCCAAGAATAATCAGTTGCATAAAAAGCAAGCCATATTATTACAAAAATAAGCCAACCAACGCCAACTATTATAGATATACTAGGTTTCCAACCTAGATCCCGATTTTTTTCTTCCATAATTTTTTACTCCTCCCAAATAACTTACCAGGCAACTTGTTAAAGTATTATATATATTTCGTAATGCAAAATTGATAAAAAATTAAAATCAATTAATAGAGATTTAAATGATTGAAAATCCTATCTTGGAATCAGCTTTTGTGTTTTTGTGGGTGAATAAAAAGGAGGATTCAAATGATTAAGTATAAATTGTTCATTTCCATTCATATCCCTTTCCGCCCCGTTTAATCAATGTTTCACCACAATTTGGACATATGAGATTGCTTTCTCCTCGATTCTTAACAGTATCTTCATTTCTTTTGCTAGAAAAAGGTAAACGCCAGCCACATTTCTTACATTTAATGTGAATCATACATTATTTCTCATCTATGCACAATTTCATAACATTTATGTTTTCAAATACTATTTCCGCTTTTTTAATAAATACTTTGTATCCTTATCAAGATCTACGAAAAAATCTGCCACCTCCTTAAGCTTTCGAGATGTGGTTTTACCAAACGCTACTACCTCTGTCCTACAACCTAGACTTTTTGCATGTTCTAACAAATCAGAGAAATCCCCGTCTCCACTTACTAGTATAATTGTATCTAGTTTTGGCGCTAGCCTCATCACATCCATAGCTATTCCCACGTCCCAATCTCCTTTTTTAGCTCCACCATAGAACACCTGAAGATCCTTTGATTTTACTTCAAACCCCATCTCAGACAAAACATTATAAAACGTGCTCTCATCCTTCACATCTGCTTTTATAACATATGCTATGGCTCTAATGAGCTTCCTACCTGCTATAGCCTCCTTTAAAATTGTCTTGAAATTTGCCTTACTGCCATATAAATGCTTTGCAGAATAGTACATATTTTGTGTGTCTACAAAAACGCCGATTCTCTGATCCATCTGTTGCGATTTTATCATATATCTAATAACATCACTTTCTTTAAAAAACCGACCCCCATAGATTTGTACGGATGGAGAAAAAAAGTAGCTAAGGAGTTTTACTGCTTTGGCTTTATTGCAACTATTGTCTGCATGCTCAAGCAATTTGTTCCCTGAACAGATTCAATTACTATAAACCCAGCATCATTGTCTACATCTTTGATTATCCCTATTACTACACGAGCTTTTTCCTCACCTGGTTCTTTAGTAACGATTTTACAATATTTGCCTAAGAGCCGATTCATAGTATTTCGTTTCACGTTCTTCCCTAATCGTGATGCTATTTGTCAATATTAGTTTATATTACTATCGTGTTAAAATGTCAAAATGTAAAACAATGTTCTTTGTTTTGGTTTTTTGTCAGGAAGATATAAAGTTATCTACTTGCGACAAGATTTTTAAGTTCTGATAAATCACTTTTAACACTATCAACTTCTTTTAATTTTTCCTGCTCAAAGGTTTTCACTATTTCAGGCAAATCAGTTACGGTTTTATAGATATGAACTGGTCTGCCTTTTCCTTTCTTTTTAAGATCCCGTTTTTGTACCCATCCTCTCTTTCGCAGTTCATGCATCGCTATGCTTACTTCGGGTTGACGTAGATCTGCCGCCTGCTCAATATCTGCAGATCGGCATTCGTCAACCTGGCAGATGTACAGTAATGTTTTGGAAAGATTCCTTGGCATCCCTAATTCAGTAAATAAACGAACTATTTTTTCATCCTCTTCATCCAATACAAAACTTGCTCTTCTTTTCATCCACCTCACCTCACAATTGATATTATTTATTATGTATAAATAAGTTGTTATAATAGATATTAATATTAAAAAAGAAGGAAAATAATTTTGTTCTTCTTTGTTAACGTTTTCCGCCAACTTGCGATCTCAAACATAAAGTATTATATATTAATTGTATATTTACAACAATATATTTTAAAAACATATGGGGGAAAAGACATTGATAAAGTTCGAGTGTCCGTATTGTGGTAGAATGTTGCTTGCCTCAGACGATATAGCAGGAAAAACAGGTCCATGTCACAAATGCGGTAGATCAATTAGGATTCCTTACTAAAAAAGTAAAGAAATCATCTTTCTGATTTTATAGAGGATAACGAAAGAGACTCAGAAATGAGTTATTCTGCTATGTTTAAAATAAGAAAAATATTAATCAATTGTAAACATATGTTCCTGCTAATCTAAGAAGAATATTATTGATAAGGTGAAAAAATGAAAGGGACAATAAAATGGTACAATGCAAGGAAAGGTTATGGATTCATACAAGGTGAAGACGGGGAAGACATCTTCGTTCATCGATCAGCCGTACCAACTGGAATATTCCTTGATGAGGGAGACAAGGTTGAATATAAAATAGAAGACACGGAAAGAGGGCAACAGGCAACAAACATTAAGAAGTTATAATTTTCTCTCTAATCTGCTATTTCATAACATTTCTTTCTTTAAAAACCAATCTTGGAGTTTTTGGGTAAATTGAAAGGGTTGAAAATAGGAGCTTTGGAACTAAAATAAAGATTTTCCTCGGGCAATAACTATTTAACGATTTAAAAATTCCTTTATTTTTTGATAACAATGATTTCGGCTATAAACTTAAAGAATAAAATGGATGAAATCAATGGTAAACATTGTTCACCTATCGATGTTGCACGAGTAAATGATCAAGTCGTGAGAATATCATATGTAGATGGAGAATTTCATTGGCATAAACACACTAATCAGGACGAACTTTTTTACATCTTAAAGGGTAAACTCGTTATTCAATTAAAAGACCAACCCGATATCACTCTATCTGCAGGACAGATGGCAGTTATCCCTAAAGGAGTTGAACACTGTCCGAAAAGTAAAGAACCATCTTATATTTTGTTATTTGAGCCTTTTGTGTTACGAGCACGAGGAGATTAAGGTTTTTTACTGACAACTTTACAACTAAAGTCAAATTTGCATTTAAAATAGGGGTTTACACCTCAAATATATTTTTTGGTTTATATTAGTTATAAAGTAAATCTAGGGACTTTATTTATGTATTATCTGGTCAAGATGCAGTAATAAAACTGAAAATATTTGCAAGCAACGAAAGAATTACTGCTCCTGGTAGTGTGATTCTCCAGAGTAAAGTTTTAAAAAACCAGTAAATCATAACACTTTCACTTATAAAAGCTATAAATTCCAGTAGAATTAGATGACCATAATCTAAATATAATATGTTTAAAGCTGGATTAGTAATTGTATTTATTACAACACAGCTGAAAAATAATTCAGCCATTTTTGATGGAGTTATAAGATGGAGCGTTACTATAAAGAAAACAACATATGTGAAACATTCTGCAAAAGTTGTCATATAAAACTTCTGTAAAAGATGCAGTATATCAATGGATTTTGAAAGCAATGTGTTAGATCCAATTTCGTTTGTGCTTTCTTCTTCAACTTGTACCAAAAGAAGTGGCTCAATATCTTGAAGATCAAGAGAAGTTTTTAATAAAGTTGCATTAAAATCACCACATAAAATATTCAAAGGAATATCAACTGGAGATAAATTATAATTAATATTAAAACATGGCATATCTTCATCATAATGCTGAGTCCATTCAGGGGAATTTTCGTCTTGATTTAAAGCAACGATAATAACATCTTCGATTGTTGTCCAAGAACAACAAGAATTAATTATCTCCCTAACATCTCCCTCAATTAAAGTTTGCAATGAGTTATTCTCTGGAAGATAATGATAAAATGCTGTAACATTAGCAAAATAAATTTCAAGCGGAAAATTACTTTTGTCTATTAAAGATTCAATTTTTTTAATCTGATTATCATTCAAGTTAAATTTATTGATAATATCATCTAAATCTATGTTCCAGAATTTATTCCGGTCTACTGCATTGTTTAAAGTATTTTTTATTGGTGCGTTCTGTACATTTGGTACAGCAGCAGCTGAAGAAATTATAAGTAATGATACAATTACTGCCCCAAAAAATATTATCTTTTTACCTTTCTTTTTCATCTATTCCTCCCCACATTATAAACAATTATATATATTTTAATTTATTGTTAAGTATAGAATTTGTGTTTAAAGTACAGATCTTTACCCTAAAGTCGATGTTTTTTTCCTTAGTTATAGACTATTTAATTAACAAAAACAGAGTATTCGTGCATTAACCTCTATTTCTTTGTACTGAAGTATGCCCCAGCTATTAGGCTGATTATACCTAGTATGACTAGTAGATAGGCAGTATATGTGTTGTTTAGGTAATCTAACGAGTATACGCCTAATCCCCCAATTATAAGAAGTATTATTCCATAGATAATACCCAAAAGTGGTCCCGTTTCCATTCTCTCCTCACCTCCCTATCTAAATTGTATCTGTGTTTTATTGATAAAGATTTGTTTTTCTTGGGCAGTAACTATTTTATTATAAAGATGATTATGAGCAATGGGAGGTAAAAGTATGTTATCAAAAATACCAATAGATATAGATAAGATAAGACCAGAGGACATTGATAAAGAGATCTTAAGATCAGCAATCATCGCTGAACTTGATGCCATCAATCTTTATGAAGAAATGGCTGCCTTAACAAAAAATAATGACATTAAAACTGTTCTCCTTGACGTAGCTAAAGAGGAAAAAGAACATGTGGGAGAGTTTCAAACGCTCTTATTGATGTTTGATAAGGAACAAGTTGAGGAAATGGAAGAAGGGAAAAAAGAAGTAGAAGAATTGCTAGAATAAAAGGAGGTAAAGTAAACGAAATCAAATATTTTAAAATCCAGATTTATTTAATCGTACTTATCAATAAAAAATTCTCTACGTAAATTATATTAATATATTAACAATAATTATATTCATATGACAGATAAACTAAAAATAATTATGTTTGTATTTATAAAAATAATTACGCTAGCATTTATACTTTCTATATTAATGGTCATCTGTAATGAGGCAACAGCCACTCGACCCCAAGCTGTTGATAATAGTAGGCTGCAGTACTTCCCACCTATCGGCGGTCCTCAGGGGGCCGGCGACTGCACGTGTTGGGCATCAGCCTATTACTACAACACTTACACACAGGCACGCGACAAAGGTTTGAATGCGTCGACCGGTGACCCTAACGTGACTTGCAGCTCACGGTTCTTGTTTGCGCTTATTGCTCAGGGTTGGTGGGGAGCTGAATGCACCGAGCATGCTATGGCACGCCTCGCTGATGTTGGTTGTTCAAACGAGACTTTGCACCCCTATGGCGAGCCATGGAACTGGGAGGATATGACCCGGTGGCCCACTGAGGCAGCGTGGGTTCAAGCCCTAGAGAACCGCATGGGCACACTTCACAAGATCCGTGCCGACAATGAGGATGGGCTCGAGGAGATTAAGCAACATATCGCTGATGGTGGCCTTGTGGTTACACGCGCGGATTTCCTTGACAATTACGGAAGTTATGGTTACAGTGCCAGTGGACCTGGTATCGACAACCGTGTTATGTACCGCAGACAGGGCAATCACTATCTCCGGCATTCGATATGTGTAGTAGGTTACGATGACAATCGATCTTATTTGGATGATCGCGACGGGCAGATTCACAACGGTTCGTTCCTGATCGCCAACAGCGAAGGACAGAACTGGGGTTGGTACAACACTGCTTACCCCGAAGATCCCGATGCCACTAGGGGCTATATCTGGATTGCTTACACGATGTTCCTTGAACAAGAGTTTGGCTGGTATGATTATGAGTTGGAAACCAGCCCTTGCTTCGACAACGCGCCTTATCCGGAGGTTTATTATCTTGACGACCGGGCGGACTACAAACCTAGGCTCTATGCGGTGGCTGGGATCAATCACAACGCACGAAACCTGCTGACCTTCTCTGGAGGCATTGGGCCAACGAATTCGCCAGAGTTCACAGGACCTGAAGCAATCGAACAAACGTGCGAGGGTGCGATCCCGATAAATGATTCCCGTCGCGCCGCCGTTGACTTGACAGACGGTATTGGCTTAATCCCGCCCGGTGAGACGAAGAATGTGTTTATTTCGCTCGCCCTCAATGCCTCGGCTTCGCAGCCGGCAACCATCACGAGCGCTGATTTCTACTGCGATTTCAACGGTGACGGGATTTACACGAATGTGTCGGCATCGATGGGTTCGCCCTTAACGGTTTGGCCAGGCACGACTGGATATGTAAGCGTTATGGTGACTGACCTGGAAGGATTCTTCCTTAATCTCAATAACTTCCCCATGTATCTTGCGCAAATAATCAATGGGTACACCGTTGATCAAATGTGCGGGCCAGCAGTTGCACAAATGACATTAAACTACATGTGGTGGAATAATTCACAGGATCCAGAACCACCTATGACCTTTGATGATCAACTGGCCCTATATGAAAGTGGTATAGAAAACAACACGAACACAAGCCTACCATATTTAGATACAGTTGGTCTGTGGCATACCATCCAGTACAACAAACCAATGCCTTACAGCACGTTTGGCTACAACTTCATGAAATACAGCAATGAGGATCTTAATGAAATACTAAAACGGATTGTTCTGTGGATAAACTATACCGTTGGTACTGTAGGGGGTCATAAAGAAGGTCATCCACTCCATGTACCTTCTGTTGTACCTGCCTATGGAGATTATACAAATTGGATGGCAGTACGTGGTTTCCGAAGTAATCGTTCGGCATATCCAATGCCAGATGAAATTACAATATATGGTTTCTGGGTGAACGATCCGTTACCTGGAGGTCTTGGCGAGAACAGTTACAAAACGCTGAATCAATGGCTGTCTACATACTATTTACCATTAGAAACAGACGATATTTATGATGGTGAATATGTAGCAATATTGGAGCCCCCTGAGTTAAGAGATAATATTCAATTGACTATTGCTCATCCTCCATTGAAATTTGAACCTGAAGAAAGCAGGTTATTCAAATTTGTCTATTCTAGTCTGATACCAATACCCAAAACAATAACATCTAAGATTGATCAGCTGATTGTTCAGGCTGCTATCGATGGTGTCACAGAGCAACTTCTGCCTTATGATGAAGATTTCGCAGCGGTTTTTGAACAAACCTATCCTGGAAGCCCCATCTTTATCAAGAACCTTGTTGAGGATAAACATGACTACTATATTGTTCCCTTTAACATCATTTCAAAAACGAAAAGGATCCCACTTAGCAGTTATACACAAGCAGAAGAAGACATCACCCTTGCAGCCGTTCTCATCGATGCAATCAATGGGCAGTTCAAAGAAGCCAGCTGGGTATACAAACCGGTTAATTATCTTCCATTATCAGAAACCGATGCACTGGAAATTGTTTTTAATGAGCTTATTAATTTTGGTTATAATCCAGATGAATTGAACGTCCGAGAGATACAAACCGATTTAGTATATCGAAATTCGACACCGTATTATCCTGACTGGCGAGTAACCATTAATGAGCTTGGTCTAGAGTTTTTCGTCAGTCAAAATGGAATGATATCTACATAGGATCGCCGTTTTCAGCATCAGTGATAGGAAATAATAAATTTGAAAATAACTAAACTAAGTACCTCGCTTGATCTTTATTGATAGCCAATACTTTCCCATGATGCAACACCGTTATATTCAACAATGCCCAGAAAATGGTTCTTTGTAACCTAAGCCGATTTAACCTTTAGGTACTGTTGAATAGAGTGGTGTTCTTTACACAAAAAATTATGAAATTATTTGGAATGATGGCTATGAAACCCGATCTTTTAAAGATGCGCAATGTTATGCAAAAGATGGCAAAAGAAGAGAGGGGTTTTTGTATATTTGGATTGGCTAAAAGCACGAGTTGAACAACGTTTCAAAGTTCTAAAAAGTTCAGGTTCCTTTCAACGTCATTGTGACTGGCACGCTAATGCATCTATGTTCCCATGCCATAATTACCCAGCAATGCAGCCAGATCAGATAGATCAACATCACCGTCACCGTCGATATCACCCATTTCCCAGGTAGCTCCACTGGGTGTGCCATAATTGCCGAGTAACTGGGCGAGGTCGCTAAGGTCAACGTCCCCATCACTATCAAGGTCTCCTGGTATTAACGAGACCAATGCAGCTACTGTTTCATCAACGTACCTATTTACATTGTCAAATACTGCCAATATTACCTTGACGTTATCAAGGGCGATATCACCAAAATCGTCACCATGGTTATCTGCATGATCATTGCCGTTCCAGGTAGTAGCATCCGTATAAATGTCTCCTGAATTAATGGAAATATCTTTGTCAAACGCATAAGCCAAAAATCCATTATGATAATCAGCGCCATAAACTGTATCATATCTTGAGGTGATTTCCA
>Ga0209636_10001540_pt1 | contig 23399 bp, 21 predicted proteins | sample DeeMarSWOR152_54_FD_187464 | JGI IMG/M metagenome (GOLD analysis project Ga0209636, IMG submission 187464) | Marine sediment microbial communities from White Oak River estuary, North Carolina - WOR-1-52-54 (SPAdes) (version 2) | ecosystem: Environmental > Aquatic > Marine > Intertidal zone >...
ATGCTGCATAAGAAGTCGGATAAGCCCATAGTAGCAATGACGCAAAGCCTATGAACTTAGGTAACTAATGGGAGGATAAAACTTTGCAGAGGTGAAGGGGCTTAGGTCTGTTGGAATTAACTCCAACATCTTATACATTGACGGCATTAGCCGTCTAGGAAGTCAGGCAATTGCCTGAAAAGATGGAGGTGTTAATCGATGAGGTTTGATTTTATCTCATCCCGTGTAATGCGGCAACAACAGAGAGAGCCGTATACGGGAAATCCGTATGTACGGTTCATGAGAAGGGTTGAAGCGGGTAACCGCTTCTTCCTATTCTACAAATTTTTGAGGGCACTTTAAAATGAAGGATGATCTTTTATTTGAATATATCGTAATCCCATATTTCCCGCTCACGAGTTCCTGTATTGAGGCAGTGGCAAGTGATTCGACTGTCCTAAAACCTCTTTTCTTCAATTTCTCCATAACCTCTGGCTCCAGACTCAAATCCCCTACATCCATTTTTCTAATGTTTGTCTCCTGTCCACCCTGTGTTTTATCCCGCTCATATCAAATTTCTTGAATTCTATCCCCTCCTTCCTCAACAAAACCATGGCATTCGGTGTTATGCTCGGTGCAATCAATATTCCAATAGATTCCTGATTCAAGTTTTCACTCAGCCAGTTCCTGTATCTTACTATCTGGAGTGCCGCCGGTAACCCAGCGCGGTCGGACTTCAACTCTACCACAGCATATCTATCCCCGATTTTCCCATACACATCAAAGTAGCCCATAGGCGACCTATATTCTGTTGTCTTCAACCTGAAATCAGGGTGTATGAAACCAGGGTTCTCTTTCAAGTAATCCTGCATGTCCCTCTCTGTTTGTGTTACCTCAATTTTCTCCCTGTCGCTTAAATCAGGGTATGAGTTATAGTCCACGACCTCACCCACAAGTATCCTCATCTCCTCAAAGGGTTTCTTCGTCCTCTGGGAATAAAGTATGATTCTCCCATCCTCTATTTCAGCAGTGATGTCATTCGGGCAGGGCATCCAGTTAACTGGCTTAAATCCCGTGGGAGTGTGGATAAGTAGGGTTGAATCAGGTTTAATCAGGATAATCCTGTGTCCTAAGCCAATGGTTGACCTTGACCTGCCCCTGTATTCTATCGAGCAGCTGCAGACAAGCAGGATGGTTTTGTTTTCACCTAAATCATCCTTAATCTGATCGCAAACTATCGCTAGGTCTCTCATCTTCGTAGAATATTCAATAAAATAAAGATATTGAATCTTAAGGAAAAAAAAACTTGAAACCCAGAAACTGCTCGAATTTTTAAGTGACGATTTCGGGTTTAAGGATAAGGATTTGAGAGTGAACTTCTCGGGGAGCAAGGGCTACCACATCCACGTTTCCACTCCAGGGATATTGAAACTCGGGAGGGATGAGAGGAGGGAGATTATCGATCATGTTACCGGCACGGGGCTGGATCTGGGTCTGGACAGCAGGTGGAGGGAGCGGATAGTGAAGCTGGTTAAACGCGCGGGCGTGAAGGAACTTAAGGAGATAGAGGGGGTGGGTGAGAATACGGCCGGGAAGATAATGGAGAAAAAAGAAAACATCATCAGGCAGCTAAAAAAAGGCGTGCTGGAGGGCGTGGAAGGGGTGAGGGAGAAAACAATCAGAAGCATTGGTGAGGGGATGGCGGTAAAACTAACGGGTGACGCGGATAAGATGGTCACCATCGACACCTCCCGCCTGATACGGCTCCCGAACTCTTTGCACGGAACAAGCGGGCTTGCTGCTATGAAAACAAAAGACCTGGAGGGGTTTGATCCGTTAAACGATGCCGTGGCGTTCCCCGACAACCCGGTAAAGGTTAAGGTAACAAAAAACACCAAAAGTTTCGAGATGAAGGATCAAACCCACGGCCCATATGATAAAGACGAGACCTTAGAACTCCCGGGGTATGCTGGGATTTACTTGATGCTCAAGGATTATGCGGAGTTTGTTGGATAAATTTTTGTTATGGATACGAACTTTTATTTAAAATAAAATCTAATTAATATTAAAAAAATATAAAAATGCCAAGGGCAAAAAATCTTTTAGGGGTTTACAATAATTTCAAAGTAACGCCTTTAGTAACAAGAAAGGATTTCGATCAATTCTATGTTGAAAGACCCATAAAATCAAAGATAATTGAGGAACTAAAGATAAGAATTGAAAATTCGGAAAGCAAAAAATATGAAAAATACCTTTTTATGGGACACAGAGGATGTGGTAAAAGCACAGAGATTAACAGACTGCCTTTGATGTTAGACAATAGTAAATTTTCTATAATTCAATATTCAGTTAAAGATGTTATTGATATAAATGATATTGATGTTAATGACTTTCTTCTTTCTATGGCTTTAAAAATATATGATCATGGAAAAACTAATGGGGTTAGATTTCCAAAAGGTTTCAATGATGAGTTTATGGATTTCATGAAAAATGTAGTGCACATAAAAGAAAAGGATAAACGAGGGAAATATGGCGTCGGTATTTCCTTACTGCCCGAAGTTTTAATTGCTAAAATACATACTGAAAGCGAAACGCGAGATAATATAAGAGAGCAACTTGGAACAAAAATTAGTGATCTTATAAGCAAAATTAATAAGTTAGTGATCTTAGTTGAAAGTAAATTAAAGAAGAGATTAGTCATACTGATAGATGATCTTGATAAATTAACAAGATATGATCAAGCAGAAGATTTCTTTTATAAAAATTATCAACTCCTCATTCAGCCAAATTGTGTAATTGTCTATACATTTCCTATTCCTCTTGCATTTAATCCTTACTTTGAAAATGTAAGACATAGTTTTGACAAGGATTGTGTTCTGCCTCAGCCTCCTGTGATGAATAAAAATTTGACTTCTCCAGATAAAACAGGTGTTGATTTCTTCAAAAATATCGTTAATAAGAGGATAGATCGAGAGATGGGGTTGATTGATGACAATGTTTTAGAATACACAATAGAATCAACAGGAAAACTTTCAGAATTCATTCTGTTAATTAGAGATTCTGCAATTAAGGCTTATGGGAATGGAAATAATAAAATAACAGTGGAAAATATTGAAAAGAATCTGGGTAATTTAAGAGCCACATATGAAAGAACACTAACAGAAGAACATATAGCAAAACTTATTGAAATTCATGATAAAAAAGAGGCAAAAGAGGATACAAAAGATAGTTCAATTGCAAGGGATTTACTTTTCAGTTTGACTGCTGTAGAATATGAAAATAAAGAAGGAGAAAGATGGCAGGACATAAATCCAATACTTTTGCCGTTGATAGAAAAATGGAAGAAATCTCTGAAATAGAAGAAATCTCAAAAGATTTAGATGCATTGAGTATTGAGATTGGGGTTTCTAAAGGTCGCGGGAATATTATTATCTGCACTGTAAATAGCCCCTACTTTAGAGGAAAAATTCTGAATTTTTTAGCAAAAAGATTTACTTACGATATAATTAATATTAAAGAGGGCGAGGGCGATGAAATAATAAAAAAACTAAGACAAAAAGAATCTGAAAAAGATGCTCTAATCTGGATTATGCCCGAAAGTATGCACTCCGACGTTGAGAATGCATTAAATAATTACAGGGAACTTTTTTATGAATATCCAATACCAAGCATAATCTTCTGCAATGAGTTATTCTTACAGGAAATAATAAAGAAAGCACCTGATTTCTGGAGGTATAGGGGGAATTTCTACAGATTCAAAGAACCAAAGGGGGGAGATATCTCATCGGCTTTTGAAATTCTTCCAATTAACATTTCTTTTAAAACTAAAAAGGACTTGACGAGAAGGATAAGGATTAATGAGCATCTTTTAAGGATTGCAAAGGATAAAAAACAAAAAGTTGATCTTTTGCTTGAAATTGGAATAATTTATCGTATAATAAGTAAATATGAAAAGGCATTAGAATATTTTAATGAATGTCTTGAAATCACTAAAGAGATTGGCGATAGGGCGGGAGGATCTAAATGTTATGCTGATTTAGGTAATGTTTATGCTGATTTAGGGGATTTCAAAAAAGCAATCGAGTTTCATGAGAAATCTCTAAAAATTTTTAAAGAGATTGGTGATAGGGCAAGAGAATCAAAATGCTATACAAATTTAGGTGCTGCTTATCGTAATTTAGGGGATTTCAAAAAAGCAATCGAGTTTCATGAGAAATCTCTAAAAATTTTTAAAGAGATTGGTGATAAATCAGGAGAATCTGCATGTTATGGAAATTTAGGTGCAGCGTATTATAGTCTAGGTGAGTTTAAAAAAGCAATCGAGTTTCATGAGAAATCTCTAAAAATTTTTAAAGAGATTGGTGACAAAGCAGGAGAATCTAAATGTTATGGAAATTTAGGTGCTGCTTATGCTGATTTAGGAGATTTCAAAAAAGCAATCGAGTTTCATGAGAAATCTTTAAAAATTGCTAAAGAGATTGGTGACAAAGCAGGAGAATCTAGGTGTTATACAAATTTAGGTGCTGTTTATCATAACTTAAGGAATTTCAACAAAGCGATTGAATTTTATGAAAAATCAGTAGCAATTTATAAGAAAACGGGTGAACTCCACAACCTTAAAACAGTTTATGAAAATATGTCCCTATCTTACCAGAAAATGAACAACACTGAAAAAGCGGAGGAATATAAAAAGATGACAGAAGAATTAGCTGGAAAGTTAAGGGGTTTGATCCGTTAAACGATGCCGTGGCGTTCCCCGATAACCCGGTAAAGGTTAAGGTAACAAAAAACACCAAAAGTTTCGAGATGAAGAATCAAACCCACGGCCCGTTTGATAAAGACGAGACCTTAGAACTCCCAGGGTATGCAGGAGTTTACCTGATGCTCAAGGATTATGCGGAGGCTGTGGTGTAGACTTTTATTTAAATCAAATCTAATTAAAAATGCATAATTTACATTTTCACAAAAATGCACGATTTTCAAACCAGTATTTATAAAGATCTAAATAGACCAAATAAAGATGGAATTCAAACTTAAATCAATAAACATCCAGAATTTCAAGAGTTTGAAGGATACGAAAATAGAACTTGCGGATTTCAATATTTTAGTGGGAGCAAACGGAAGCGGAAAAAGTAATATTGTTGATGTCTTCAGTTTTTTGAAACATATAAATCAGGAAGGAACTATAAACCCGTTTATTAGATATGGGGGTTATAAAAACCTTGTCTGGAAAAAAAATGAAGAATTACCGATTGTATTTGAGTTAAAATTCAAGAATAAAAAGAAGGAAACTTTGAATTATGAACTTGTAATAAGCGGTTTTGGGGACATTTTTAAGTTAGAGAAAGAATCAATAATATCAAGTAATTTTAGGATTGTAAATAATGGTAAAGATATGATTTTTGAGTATAAAGGGCAAAAAATTAGTAAGGAAATTAAAGGTATGCGGAAAGAATTGTTTGAAAATAAGTTGTTATTCTCTTCAAGTATGTGGGTTCCTTGGATCTTTGATTTAAAAGGAAAAGATGGGAATGTAATAATGAATATGATGGTTTCAATCTCAGAGTATATTTTCACACCTACGCACAATTTCATTCCGTTAAATATGAAATCTCCTGCAAAATTTGAATCGTCTGAAAGAAAATTTTTACGCAAACCACAAGAGATTAACCCATTGAATTATGACGGAAGCAACCTTCAAATGATTCTGTACGAGTTATTTTCCAAAAACAAAAGTGAATGGCCAAAAGAAGTTGCTAATCGGTTAAAAATTTTATTCCCGGGTATTGAAAGTATGAGACCTATCCCAACACCGGAAGGAAAGGTTATGCTTGAGGTCGTTGAAAATGGAACCAAATTCATCCCACAATCACTTTCGGATGGTTTTTTTAAGATTATGGCAGTTCTTACCCTGAGTTTTGGGAAATCCGGAAGTAATCTTTTAGTCATAGACGAAATTGAAAACAGCATCCACCCCGAAGCAATTGAAATTTTAATTGATGCACTTAAAAGTTCAAAAAAGCAGGTTATAATCACAACGCACTCGCCAATTGTATTGAATACTTGCAAAGTTGAAGACATTTTGCTTGTTAAAAAGGATGTTGATGAAACAAAGGTAACAAGAGTGAAGAACGCTAAAAAATTAAAAAAGGACTTAGAAGACGCGGGAATATCAACAGGGGAGGGTTGGTTATATGGAACATTAGAATGAAAAATTGTAAATCATTTCGTATTTGGACAGAAGATAGGTATGGCGTAAAATTTTTTGATAATTTACTAAGAAGGATTGAAAGAGAGTTGGAAATTAGAATATCGCCGCACAAGGATATAAAGTCAACAATGGGGGCAGGAGGAATTGATAGTAAGATTGTTAAACTTGCAACTGCGGGTTGGATGAGGTACGACTGCATAATTTTTATTCGCGATGGAGATAGAAAAAGAGATAATATACATAAAGACTTGAAACAAAAAATTGAAAAAATCCCGGACAAACAAAGAAAAAAGAATAAGCAGATAATTCTTATAGTTCTCAACAATAAGATTGAACTGGATTGGGTAGAGAAAGGAATTGGGAAAAAATTACCCGGAGATTATGATAAGGCAGAACTTCCGACTTACGCAGATAAAATGGACTTAAATTTTCTCAGGGAAGATAACAATTTCAAGGAATTTATTTCTGCGGTAGATCCCTGGTCCCTAACTCCCGAAAAAAATTTCAGAGATCAAAGATGTTAATTTCGGTAATGAATCCAAATTCAGGTTAAAAAGAAAAATTCCCATGTGCTAAATTTATTATCTTTTATATATTGCTGATATCCATCCCCACGGCATTCCTGATCATCTCTCTTGTTTTATCTTCCCCAGCCCCGGTTCTGTCAGGAATCTCAACTATGATCCTATCCGATTTCTTGACCTTTTTCTCAACCATGGGAAATAGATTATAGAGTATGCAGGGATTTATTTGATGCTCAAGGGTTATGCGGAGGCTGTGGGATAACCATACAGTTTCTAAACATAACGGGAAGTTACGAGGACTAATTCACACTCCCTGTAAACCACAGGAACATGCACCTACAACCATTTGATTTTAATGCTTTTTTTTAATGAATTCTATAATAATCAAAATGGCATACAAACATCCGAGGATTGGGGTTTATGTCTGTCAATGCGGGCAGAACATTGCGGGGGTGGTTGACGTTGAAGAGGTTAGAGCGTATGCTGAAGGTCTTCCGAGGGTCGTAGTTGCCAGGGAGCATAAGTATACTTGTAGCGAACAGGGACAGGATATAATTGCAGAAGATATAAAAAAATATGGGCTCGAGAGGGTTGTTGTGGCATCATGCACCCCCAGAATGCACGAGCCGGTGTTCCAGAAGGTGCTTGAATCAAGCGGATTAAGCCCTTATTTATTTGAGATGGTAAATATCAGGGAGCACTGCTCGTGGATCCACTCCAACGAGCCGGAAAAAGCCACTGAAAAAGCCAAGGATTTAGTAAGGGGGGCGGTTGCAAGAGCATCCTTGCTTGAGCCGCTTGAGAAATCCAGGGCGGATGTAAATAAATCGGTTATGGTTTTAGGTGCCGGCATTGCGGGCATTTTCGCCGCGCTTTATCTGGCAAACAGCGGAATCAAAACATATCTCGTAGAAAGAAAGTCCAGTATCGGAGGGCATATGGCAATGCTCGACAAGACATTCCCAACCCTTGACTGCGGGTTATGTATTCTTTCACCAAAGATGGTTGAAGTCTCCAGGCACGAAAACATCGAACTGATTACCTATGCAGATGTCCTGGATATAAAAGGTCATGTCGGTGACTTTCGGGTTAAGATAAGAAAGAATCCATGGTATGTGGATAAAGAAAAGTGTGTTGCGTGTGGAAGGTGTGCTGAAGTTTGCCCTGTAAATACCCACATTGATACATTTAACTGCGGGTATCAGAAAAGAAAGGCAATTTACATTCGTTATCCTCAAGCAGTCCCAAATTCCTATTTAATCAACCCCGAACTTTGCAAATATCTGGGTGAAGGTAAGTGCGGGGCATGTAAAAAAATATGTGACAGAAACGCTATAAATTTTGATGATAAGGCTGAGGAGATTGAAATTGATGTCGGTACGATTATCATAGCAACCGGCTATGGCTTATATGACCCAAGCGGTTTAAGTAAAATAAGTAAAATCAGCGAAAACCCCCTTCAGAAGAAAGGTGAGACCCAGAAGCAGTACGGCTACAGAAAATATGAAAATGTGCTTACAAACCTTGATTTTGAACGGATGCTCAACGCATCCGGGTTTACCAATGGAAAAATCATAAGATTAAGTGATGAAAAGGTTCCAAAGAGCGTGGCATTTATCCAGTGCGTGGGGTCAAGGAGCGAGAAAGTGGTGGAATACTGTTCTGCAACTTGCTGCATGACTTCAATAAAGCAGGCAATTCTTATTAAAGAAAAACATCCTGGAGCGGAAGTATATATCTATTATGTTGATATAAGAACTATCGGCAGGCAATCCGAGGAGTTTTACAAAAGAGCAAGGGAGATGGGAATTAACTTTATAAGAGGACTTCCCGGAGAAGTTATTGAGGATAAAAATAATGATCTCATAATCACGGCAGAAGATACCCTTATTGGTGAAATTATAGAAAAGAAATTTGATATGGTGGTGCTTGCGTCGGCAATGAGACCTTCGGACGGAATTCCAGAAATTGCGGAAAAATTACATGTTCCCGTTTCACCTGACGGTTTTTTAATGGAAGCGCACCCCAAGCTGAGACCCGCCGAGACAAACGTGGAGGGTGTGTTTGTTGCAGGATGTGCCCAGTTTCCAAAGAGTATATCCGAGACGGTCATGCAGGCGGGCAATGCCGCTGCCAGGGCAATGGATATTGCAAACAGGGAGTATATAGAGATTGAAGGAATGGTGGCTGCGGTCGATAAGGATAAGTGCAGTGGATGCGGGATATGCGTAGGGGTGTGCCCGTATGACGCCATAGAAATCGCTGATGGAAAAGCAGTGGTGGAAGAGATACTCTGTAAAAGCTGCGGAGCATGCTCGGCGGCATGTTTCTCGGGAGCGATTCAACAAAAACATTTTGCAGACGATCAATTATCCGCCCAGATTGAAGCATTGCTGGAGGGCGAATCATAAAAACAACCTTCAGAAACAGCAAAACAATCAAAATTGACAAAGTCAATTTTGTGTATTGAAATTTCCTTGAAATTTCACATATTTCAAAGAAATTTTGTGCTCCAGAACTTGCGAAGCAAGTTGTGACTGAGAGACATCGTCTCTCAGACACGTGTCAGAGCTTCGCTCTGTCACATCTGCGAAGGTTGATCATCAGGTGCTATTTCGCTACGCTCAATAGCACTCGGAACCGAGTATTTAAACAGAAAAAACATACATTTTGTAATTACAATAAAAATGAAGGAAGAAAAAGAGCCGAAGATCGTGGGATTTTTATGCAACTGGTGCAGTTATGCGGGGGCGGATTTAGCGGGAACGTCAAGGATCCAGATGCCTTCAAATGTAAGGGTTATAAGGGTGATGTGCTCCAGCAGGGTTAAAGCGGAGTTTGTTTTAAAGGCATTTAAAGAGGGGGCGGATGGTGTGTTAATCGCGGGCTGTCATCCCGGAGAGTGTCATTATATGGAAGGCAATTATCATACAAGACGCAGATTTGCGGTTCTCAAGAAACTTTTGGAATATGTTGGTGTGGATCCGAGAAGGTTGAGGGTTGAATGGGTTTCGGCGTCGGAGGGAATAAAATTTAAAGAAGTGGTGGAAGAAATGAGCAATGAACTGAAAGAATTGGGTAAATTGGAATTACAATAAAGGACATTCAAGAGGTGAGCATTTTATTTTTCCCGGAACCGTAAGATGGTGCGTATTTTTAATAAGTATATAATAGAATTATAATATGGGTGTAGTTGATATTGAAGAAGAATTGCGAAATGAAGCAAGGAAGTTACTGGGGGATAAGAGAGTCGATTATGTGATCGGATATGAAAAAGCAGGCGGTAAGATTTCGCCTTGTTTTATTGACAATGCCGGAGAGGTTGAAAGATTAGTCTGGAATCCCGGGTGTGTTCATAATTTAGCCGTGTATCTGCTTGAAGCAAAATCCGAGGGTAAAGTCGCAGTGGTTGCGAAAGGCTGCGATGTCAGGGCAATCATTGAATTGATAAAGCAAAACCAGATTGAAAGAGATAAGGTATTCATTATAGGAATTTCATGTGACGGTGTTGAGGATGTCTCGGGCGAGAAATACGATAAATGCAGGGTCTGCAGGTACCCAACGCCCTTGATTTATGACGTTCTTTTAGGGGGGGAAAAAGAAGGGAAAGAGGAAGATTATTCTGATGTGGAGCAAATGGGGTCCCTGCCGCCTGAAGAGAGACGGGAATTCTGGAAAAAACAATTTAGCAAATGCGTCAGATGCTACGCATGCAGGAATATATGCCCGTTATGCTACTGCGAGCACTGTGCTTTAGAGGATGAAAAATGGGTTTCAAAATCCAATGAATTCCCGGATATCTGGATGTTCCACATGATAAGAGCATTCCATCTTGCGGGGAGATGCATTGGATGCGGCGAATGCGAAAGAGCATGCCCCGTGAATATCCCGCTGATGAAATTATACCGGAAGATTGAAAAGGATGTCAGGGAGTTGTTCGGATATGAAGCGGGGGTTAATTGGGATGATATCCCGCCTCTTGCATCATTTGATGTTGATAAAGATAAAGAGAAATAAAATGCAAAATCCATACCTATCATACAAAGCACGGATAAGGGGTGTAAAGGAAGAAACACCGGATGTTAAAACATTCCAGCTTGAGCCGGGTAAGTTTGGTTATATGCCCGGGCAGTTTCTTGAACTATCAATTTTAGGTGCCGGTGAGGCGCCGATCTCAATCACGTCATCGCCGACAAGAGGCGATCTTGAGATTGCCGTAAAACGGATGGGAAGGGTTACAGGGGCACTGCATGAACTGGAAGCTGGAGACCACGTATGGATAAGGGGTGCTTACGGGAACGGTTTCCCTGTTGATAGGCTGGAGGGAAAAGAAATCGTTTTTGTTGGCGGCGGAATTGGCATTGCACCGCTGAGGTCCCTGATAAACTACATGATAGACAAAAAAAATTTTGGGAAGATGTATATACTTTACGGGGCAAGAACCCCCAGCGACTTGGTTTTTAAGGATGAATTTGGGGTATGGAACAACAAGAAAGATGTTGAGGTGCATATAACGGTTGACCGGGGAGATGATGAATGGAGTGGTAATGTTGGCGTTGTCGGAACATTGCTGGACAAAATAAATACAGGTCCCGATATAATTTCTCTCGTGTGCGGTCCTCCGATCATGATTAAATTTGTTGTAAGAGACCTCTTGAATATGAACATTCCCGATGAAAAAATTATATTCTCCCTTGAAAGAATGATGAAATGCGGGGTTGGAAAATGCGGGCACTGCAATATCGGGGGTAAATACGTATGCTCTGATGGACCGGTATTTACGCTTGAAGAGATGAAAGAAAACCTTGAGTTTAAATTGTAGATTTCTAATTTATATTTTTTAGAAGCGAAAATAATAATATAAAATGGCAATACATGCACAGAACAGAGCGGGAATTTTAGTTATAAAAGATAGGAATGCAAGACGGCTTGTGGATAGATTACAGCAAGCCGCATTTGATATGATGGATGTTAGAAGGACAATAGGATTAAAAAACGAGTTAGAGAAAAAATATCCGGACGTTGTGAAGGAAATAAAAGAAAAGGACCCTTTATTTTTTCAGGATGTTGAAAGGATCATAATCAGATCAAAGATGAAAATAAGGGCATGAATAAAAAATTTTGTGATATGGCTTTAAGGGATGTAATTATGAGGATTTACGATGAGTCAAGAAAAACCGAAGAGGATCTAGAGTATAAAAAGCCAGATATGCCAAAATTTATGGTTGTTCCCTTTGTTGCCTCCGGATCGGGCGGCCCGTATATACCGGAATATAATTCATTTGTGGTTGCGAATGTATTTAAACCGAAGCGCATCATGTCGTGTGTAATCATGGTCACAAATAGTGTATTCAATGATCCGGAGTGTTTTCCTTCTCACTGCGCCATACTCTATGCCGCTAACTGCGCTGCGAGCACATTTATTGTTTATATCCGCGACATTGTAGAGAAAAATACTCAAAGTGGGACGATGATGGGGAATTTTGGTGAATCGCTCCTGGATTATATAACCTCGTTAGAAATAGCAGAGATGTACAACAGGAGTTACAGATTCTTAAGAAAGGAGACCCAGATTATTTACAGATTGATCGAAAGAGCAAACAAAAACAATAAAATAGAGAATGTGTTCAATGGTATGTTTCAATACACTTTTGATAAGAATTTGGATGCGAAAGGGGCGAGAGAGATATTGGCAAATGCATTTGATCTCGATGAAGACATAATCCGCAAATTTGAAGATTCACAGGGCATGACCGATATGGTAAATGCATATCTGAGTATTCAAAAAAATTAAAACTTCCAATCAAATTTATCCATAATGAAAGAGCGAGCATCTATGGGATTTATGATTCCGTGCTCTGTAACAATCATATCCAGGTGCTCCGAAGGCGTAACATCAAACGCAGGATTGCGAATTTTAACGCCCGGGATATCAGCCACCTCATCCTCACTTCGCTCTTCAATCTTAACAAATTTTCCATATATGCTTTGCGGGGAAAATTTTATAGATTCCGCTGCTACGATAACCGGGATGTTCATGGAGTGAGCGCAAAGTGCTATCTGTGAAGTTCCGATCTTATTTATAACATCCCCGCTTGCTTTTATCGTATCCGCTCCAACAATAACTTTATTAACCCTCTGCTCTTTCATTATGAAATAAGCGGCTGAGTCCACTATAAGGGTTGTCGGAATCCCATGCCCCGATAGTTTTTTGGCCGTTAAATAGCCCTGATTTCTCGGACGGGTTTCTGTGCATATAACATTTATTTTTCTGCCGTCATCCCATGCCTTTTTTAAGATCTCCCCCACCGTATCACTCTGGCAGTGTGTTAAAATAACATCGCCGTCATTAATTAAGTTAGAGCCGATCTCAGCAATCGTGTTTATCGAATTTCTTAGATCATCGATAAATTCCTGGATTTTTTCCGACAACTCTTCCTTATCCCTGATCTTATTTGCTAAATAGATAACATAATCCACGGAGTTTGGCAATGAAATTGCACTTGGTCGAGCAGATTTTAATTTCAAGCCGGCATCCTCTAACTCTGAAATCAAATTTTTGGCATCAGTTGAATCTACGACATTCTTTAATGTTTCAGCCGCCGCTATACCTATGTCCAGCGCCCCACGGATTTGCATGCTCCTTATTTTCTCTGTTGCTTCATCAACTCCACTGGTCATTGCCCTATTATCTATTAAGAAGAATCAGAGTTTACCTGCTTTCAATTCTTGGTGCAAGGTAGTATACGACTCTGCTGTCGCCTATTCCATATTCAAGTCTCAATGGAGTATCGGTTTTCATCTTCAATTCCACCACTGTCCCCGTATCTGCGGCGCTCAACATGTTTTTTAAATAATCCAGCGAAAATGTGGATTTTGCTTTCTCTTTTGCATCCAGGTTCAGTATGTTGTCCTCCCCGAACTCAACATTAACGCTTCCTGTATCCCCGTCCGCTCTGACCCCAAAACTTTTATCTATCCCCAGGGATACGTGATTACTCACCAGCTCAGCATCCTTTAAAACTTCCTTGAAAGTATTGGCATTTACTTTCAAATCCGCCGTGAAGTCTATACCCGGCTCCTTGGGGGGGGTTGAGCTGCTCTCTATTATCGGCACCGAGAATTTTCTTGTTGTGGTGCCCTTAAACGTTATGTTCAACCTCTTGTCCAGCGACAGTTCTATCTTATCCTCCAGTTTTGCTCTCTTTGTGATCTTGTTCAACTCCGAGAAATCAATGCCCATGCTTATATCCTTGTCAATTTCATATTTTTCAAAAGAATCCTTCGGCATGGAAAAATCCACCATCGCAATTTGGCTTGGGTCCATTGCCCTGAGTTTGACCCCGTCTTTTGTCAGCTGCAGGGTTCCTTCATCGATCAGTACGGCGATCGCGTCTATGCTTGCCTTCCATGATTTCGTATCTTCAATTACAGCGCTAAACATTTTCTAATTTATTACATTTAAAAATAAAAAAGAAGAGAGTTTTTATGTCAGCGTGTAGTAGTCTGGATTGTCTACATCCAATGAGGGGGTGTAGGTATAGGTGCTGTGAGTTATATCTGTTACTTCCGCTTTGTAATTTCCTGTGCTGGTTACTTTCTGTGTAAATGTAACTTGACCGTTGGAATCTGTTATTCCAGAGTATGTCCAATAATCTCCTGTGTCTACATGCGTTAATGTTGAATAAACTGTTGCATCACTTACCAGAGCATCTGTTACCTCTGCTATTCCATTATTATCTGAGTCGTACCTGACAGTAACTATATAATCCAAAAATTTATTTTTACCCTTGGTTTTGCTACTCCATGAAATATCCCAGACATACATGCCGCCAAATTCTCCGCTTGTGGTTGTGAGTTACCATGTGTCGGATGTGTTTGTCACGCCTTTGTTGTCATCTGCGACCGCATACCATCCATATGTTGTGCTGGCTTCGAGTCCAGACCAGACAACGAATGCTCGACTGCCGCTGCTAACGCCAGCATTTGTGCCGATTAATGTGTCAAATTCATCATAGAAGGAAACATCCATCGTGTCGCCATCGGGATCTGAGACATACACGGATAATGCTGGATTGAGAGTTACATTTGCTGCACCATTTGCTGGATCCGGATTAGATGGCTTATACGGGGGTTCATTTGATAGTTCACCACATGCTTCTATGTACATGTGGTCAATGTAAATCGTATCTTTGTATATATGAGTAGGGGTTTGATCCAAATCTTTTACACGGATGTAGACGGTTCCCGATATTGTATCAGGGAATGTGAATGTCTGATAGGTGTCATCATCAGTTGTCTTAGTAACTGTTACCATATCATGGTAGATTATATTATCTGTGGAGTAAGCGAACACAAAATCATCTCCCTCTAAATTTGCTGTGTGATGCGCCTCTATGTGGAAGACATACGATGCATAGCCGCCGGTTACATCAATTGTCCATTTGTGCTCCAGATAGGTATATCTATCGGATGGTTTCCCTCCGCTTTCCCTCTCTGTTATGTCCGCAGATTGGTTATCTGAATCCTTTGTATAGGTGTAGTTATTTATTATCCCCCCATTATTTGATATTGGAATATCCTGTGCGGCATAGAATCTTGGGCAAACACCTCCTTCGTCTATTTCTCCATCGCAATCGTTATCTATATTATCGCAGACTTCTTCTGGCGCCGGTTCTGTTGTACATCCACCAATAAGATCGCAAATTCCAGCCCATACATATCCCGTTGTACCAACACACGTTCCAGCAGCAGGACAATTGCTGTCGTTGACAATGTGCTGGCATGCACCTGCTTGACACACGTCATCGGTACAGCCCACTCCATCGTCTGTGCAGACTGTTCCATCCTGTTTGTTTCTTGTTGCCCCGGTATCAACCCATTGAGTGCCCGTTACGGTGTATTGACAGCCTAAAGTTGCATGACAATAATAATCCCTGAATTCTTGTTCTTTCTGCTCCCTTTCCGTGCACGGGCTATCATCCACCCACCGGGTATTTCCGGTATCAGTCCAAGCGTCCGCAGGACAATTGCTGTCGTTGACAATGTGCTGGCATGCACCTGCTTGACACACGTCATCGGTACAGCCCACTCCATCGTCAGTACAAGGCGTTAAATCAGGATCTTCTGCATCAGTTAACCCATCACAATCATCATCAACTCCGTTGCAGATTTCAGTTGCATCGGGATTTATTGATGCGTTATTGTCATTACAGTCGTTTCCAACACAAATTGATTTTACATAGTAATCATTATCAAAATCACACGCTGTGCCATCGCATCTGAAAGTGCAGCCATTTTCAATTCCATCATCATTCCAGTTCCACGTTGTGTCGCAGGTGTTGTTGTCGCCCGTGTTTTCCGTTCCGCCATTATCAATATCCATATTTGTATTGTTGCAGACAATGTTTTCGCTTAGTTCATCGTTTGAGGAATCACTTAAAACAATCCCATAATCATTACTATTCACTATGTTGTTTTTTAGAATGTTATTTGATGAGCCCCGTAACCAGATACCCCTGCCATTTGAGGTTATGTTATTACCAGATATGAGGTTACTCGTGGAAGTACTTGTCCAAAGACCATCTATCTCAATCCCATTGTAAGTATGTCCATCAGTTGAGCCCATATTGTAAATCGTGTTCCCGATTATACTGCAATTATGAGAACCAGTCATACCAATTCCTATTGCATTATTTCCGTCATGAATTATGTTATTGATTACTGTGATATTATTCACTCTGGTCAGATGAATAATTTTGCCGTGCCCCCAGTTCGAGCCCCAAATGCCGCTGAATTCTCTAATATCACAATTTCTGATTATATTATTTGACCGGTCATTTAAACTGATCCCATAATCATTTCCTGTACCGTCACCGTCTATCAAATGCCCCTGACAATCAAAGGTTTTGTTGTTGAAATTCGCTGGGCTGTTGATGCAGGTTCCACTCTGGTCGATTATATCCCCCTCCAATTGAACAACAGTGCATTTACTATCACTCAACCGTTCCTCACAGTCATCACAATCTGTTGCTGGATTTCCAGTTCCACCGCAGCCGCACGTTCCGTCACAGTGGTAAGTGCACTCACTTGTTCCATCGTCATTCCAACCACTTACAGTGTCGCAGGTGTTGTTGTCGCCAGAGTTTGAACCAATAGCAACCACAATATCATCAAAAGAATCTCCTGCTTGGTTATTGTTACAGAAGTTGTTTGAGTTGATGGCGTTGTTTGAGGAAGAATATGACCAAATTCCACTCCAATTATTTAAATTTCCGGTGTTGCTTGTTAAAGTGTTGTTGTTTGAGGAAGAACTTAAAAATATTCCATGCTTACCATTTGAACTTAATATGTTGTTGGTTAATGTGTTGTTTGAGGACCTCCATAAAAAGATCCCATGCCAAATATTTGAACTTACATTATTGTTGGTCAGGATAGTATCGTTTGAGGAAGAATCTAAATAAATACCATAGACAAAATTAGTAACCACACAATTTTTTATTGCATTATTTATTTTTCCATCCAAGTAAATTCCATAACCTGTTCCAGTTCCATTAATAGTATGATCTTGACAGTCAAAAACTTTGTTGTTTGCGGGAAAGTTGATGCAAGTTCCAGGATGGTTTGAAATGTTTGTGTCCAGCAGGACTTCATCACAATTACTGTCACTCAATCTCTCCTCGCAGTCATCACAGTTGGAGCAGTAGCAAATGTTGTCGCTTTCAGTTGTGCAGGTGTATGTGCATCCTGTTGTTCCAGTATCATTCCAGTTGCTTGTCGTGTCGCAGGTGTTATTGTCTCCTGCGTTGGTCGTATTTTGATTATAAATGTCATCATAAGTGTTATTACAGAATGTGTTTGAGATGATGATGTTGTCGCCTGAGATGGTACCTAAATGAATCCCATAAAAACTATTTGAATTTGCTGTATTGTTTACTATAACATTGTCGTAATTTTGTGAAGATTGCAAGTAAATCCCATCTTGGGAATTTAAATTCGCAGTGTTGTTGGTTAGGGTGTTGTTTGTTGAATCGACTAAAGAAATTCCATAGTAATTTAAATTCGCAGTGTTGTTAGTTAGGATATTATCATTTGAAGAGGATAGACGAATTCCCTCTGTGAAATCGGTAATTGCACAGTTTCTTACAGTATTATTTTCTTTTCCATTTAAATAGACCCCATACCACTGATCCGCTCTGACGACTGTTATACTATAATTGTTTCTACCGCAATTCGAACAGCCACACCCATTATAGCTTAATCCCCCATGTATATGAATGCTTTTTCCATCGGGTGCTATCTGGTAATATGCTCCCTCACTGGTCCTTCCTATACTCCCCTCTAAACTTATGATTTTCCATTCATCACTCACATTTATGTCAACATCATACCACCAACTTCCACCAGATATCCCCCCAGTCCCCTGAATTACATACATGTCATCAGATACCCTTATCCTTGACAATGATATCCTGTTGTATTCAGAACTGTCACAACAACCCCAACCTGTGCACCATGGTGTTGTATAATCAGAATAATCATCATTTAATTCACCACAAACAACTTCACCTTTACTTACACTATTATTCCAGATGTACCATGCATTTGGGTCTTTGCTGCTGTAGGTTACTACCGCGCAAATTTCTGAATCTCCAGAATTAATGGTGTGATTATCATCTCCATCGATCATATACCCCTGGCAGTCAAAGACTTTATTGCTGAAGTTCTCTGGGTCGTCGATGCAGGTTCCAGAGTGGTTGGTTATATTTGCATTTAAAGTAACAACCGAACACGCAGTATCATTTAGTTTATCCATACAATCAGAACAATTTGAGCAGTTGCAATCTGTTAGCGGAGAGGTTACATTGATCTCGGTGTCCACCGCATTATTGCTTTCATTTAACTCATCAATCTCATCCAAAGGATCAACCTCTATCGTTATATTATGCAAACCTCCTTCAGCGATCCATGTGAAATTTACCTCTTTTTCATTAACATTTGTTAGATTTAAAATTTTTGAATTTTCATAACTATCGTCAATGAATAAGGAAACATTAACTTCGTCTAAACCCGAAGCATTAACATTTCCTGTATTTGCGATGGTGGCATTTATAAGCACCTCGTCATTAACCATTGGATTTTCTGGTGTGTAGGTTATATTCGTTACTATCAGATCTGGCTCGCATCCCTCATCTATTTCTCCATCGCAATTATCATCCACTCCGTTGCAGATTTCAGTTGCTTCGGGATTTATTGACGCATCTGAATCATTACAGTCGTTTCCAATACAAATTGATTTTACATAGTAATCATCATCGAAATCACATGCTGTGCCATCACACCTAAAAGTGCAAGCATTTTCAATTCCATCATCGTTCCAGTTCCAAGTTGTGTTGCAGGTATTGTTGTCGCCTGTGTTTCCAGTACCACCAACCCTAGCAATATCCTCCCAAATCGTGGTGTTACAAGCGGTGTTGCTCGTGAGGTTGTTGTAGTCTGCATTGTTCAGAATGATCCCATTCTGTATGTTATTGTTTGCGGTGTTGCTCGTGAGATTGTTGTATTCTGCATGGGAGAGGTAAATTCCATAATCGTTATTGTTTGCAGTGTTGTTTGCGATGGTGCTGTGGTCACAACTACTACTCATGTAAATTCCACACAGTATGTTATCATTTGCAGTGTTGTCTGTAAGGGTACTGTATTCACCATTCACGTAAATTCCATACGAGTTACCAGTTGCGGTGTTGTCTGTAAGGGTACTACTGTATTCACCATTCACGTAAATTCCATACGAGTTACCAGTTGCGGTGTTGTTTGCGAGGCTATTGTACTGGAATCGGTACGGGTATCCTCTATCCAAGCGAATTCCACTATTTGGGTTATTGTTTGCAGTGTTGTCTGTAAGGGTGTTCTTGATTGAATCGAAGAGGAGAATTCCAGCATCCGAGTTATTATTTGCTGTGTTGCTCGTGAGGTTGTTATATTCTGACAACCATAGATGAATTCCTCTAAAATTTCTACTTAGATTACTGTTTCTTATTGTATTGTTGTCAGAATAAACAAGGAGGATTCCATCACTCATTGTTACAGGATTGGAGACTATGACATTGTTAATTTCAGATTCAGTAACATTACAGAAGATTATCTCCGAGTATTCATCTGTGTTTGCTATTGTGATATGAGCTGTGTCACGCTCGTATCTGATGGGTTTTCCATCCCCACCAGTATTGTTTTCTGCATAATTGCACCCAATTTCAGAATAACCTCCAGGAGCACCAATAGGTCTATAATGTTCTCTGCCATCATCGAATAATGAATACTCTTCATTATTAGTCCGGTCGTTATCTGTAATATTGTTGTTGGTTGAAGAGACCAGATCAATTCCATGCCCTGAATTGTTGGTTATCGTGTTAGATTTTATTGTGTTGTTGTATATCCGGGCAGCACAATCGTCCCACAGTCTAGCTGTTGAAAAGCTTATGCCCCCGCCATTACCTGAGATGTTATTGTTGCTAATTACACTATGAGCTGCATAAGCCTGACCTTTCCCAAACATAGTTGCCTCGGATGTAATACTGACACCAAATCCGCCGTTATCCCGGATGGAATTATCTGATATATTCTGTCGATAACCGTATGTATAACTAGAAACATATCCGCTTCCCTCCCCCTGTAAATAGAACTTAATGCCTTCATTGGTATTAAATCGTAGAATATTATTTTTTATTTTATACTCATTCATATAAGTTTTCCAACCTTGGGGATTGCCAATAATAGAGTAGTAGGACTCACCATATACATATATTCCAATTGTGTTATTTTCTATCGCATTATTAAATATATTAATATTACTAACATTAGGAGAGTAAGTGCAATGAGTGCAGCCGTATGCATAAATTCCATAATTAAAATCAGTAATCACACAATTTCTAATTGTAATATCACGATTGCTAAAGAAAATTCCATCTCCAGAATCATTTCCATCAATAATATTCCTCTGGCAGTCAAAGACTTTATTGCTGAAGTTCGCCGGGTTGTTGATGCAGGTTCCAGAGTGGTTGGTTATATTCTCGGTCAGATAAACAATCGAACATGCAGGATCATTTAGTTTATCCATACAATCGGAACAGTTTGAGCAGTTGCAGTCCGTCACGGCACTTATGGTAAAGTAAACGGTAGACGAATCGGTCACCTCCCCGCGGGAATTATTGCAATAAAATTTAATGCTGTGCTGTTCATTTGATAACGAAGAGATATCATAATACCAGTGTTTTGGAGCATCAGTATCCATGGTTTGATTTTCATTGCCATCCAGGGAATACCCGCACCAGTCAGCATCTTCATTCAATGTTACATTTGCCCAGACCCGGTCCTGATTATAGGTTGTATTTTCCGGTGAATCCACTGTTATTGCCATTCCAGGGGGACAGGCAAAGGTGCATTTTGTTGTTCCGGTATCATTCATTCCAGTTGTGGGTTGTGCTGCAGGTGTTGTTGTCGCCTGAATTTCCGGGCTCATCTTTCCCATGTACCTGTGCTTTTTTAAACTTAGACAGATTATATACAACTTTGTTGGAAGTCATCCCGGGTTGGATGGGGGGGATCAGCACAGCATGTCTTGGAGCCAAAATTTTATAAAAGTTCTTTGGTTTGAGTTCCATTTTTTAATGAATGTCATATAAGCCTTGTGAATGAAGCCTTAAAATCCTTTAAATCCGATTTAACGCCCTATACGGCGATATCCGGGCTCATTTCCCGGGGATTCGCCCTTTTCGGCATATTAAGGGGGTCAAATTTCCGGCATTATTTTAGAAAATGCGGTTGGCGACCTTATCAAATCACCTCTACCCATACGCATAGCTGTGTAAGCAGTGAGTAACATGGTTATGCCTGTTATTGCCACATATGCAGCAGCATTATCCATCCCCTTATTTGGCATCCTCCGTCTATCATACACCCACTTCATACGTGAGAAGTTCCGTTCACTTTCCAGCCGCAGCGTTAGTAATTTATCCAGATAATGAATATCATATACAGCAGTGCGATTTTCCCTGATGTATTTTCCCGGTTTGATTTGAATGAGATTTTTTCTCCTCTTATCACGAATCGTCACATACAGATCGATTCCTTGCACATCACAGAGTGCGTGAAGATTAGATGAATCCATAATTGAGTCAGCTATTATTGTGTCGGGGTATGTCCCATGCCAGAAATAGTGTCCCTGCAACAATGGAGGAAGCATGGTGGATTCATTCTGACTTCCCTTAAAGACATCAAAACAACATGGGAGGCCGTACTCTAGATCAGTCATAAAAAACTGGTTATACCCGACCCCTTTGATGTAGTTGCCTCTGATGTATATGCCCGCATCAGCATCATTGTACAAACCATCCCCATTTTTGTAGGGCCTGCAATTTGACTCAAGAAGACTCCCGTCAACACCAACAATTCTGCAGGGAAGGATGCCCATCTCCTTACATTTGTAAACCAGATTATAAAACTCAAGATAGAATGGCATCAGGCCAACTTTGTCAATTACCCGGCTAAACATCGTCCTATCAGGGATGTCATACGGCTCCAGAAGACATAACTCAGCCAGCCGAGAATTTTCATTTAGTTGTGTGTGTAATCCTGTGTACCCTTTTATTTTCCGCTTGCACATTATGATAAGTGCCCGAATAAATGCCCTGGGATCATACTCCAGTCTGTCAGTATCCTTAATGTTTCTCCTATACCATGCATCCCATATTCTGAAATCATGGAAATAGAAAAGCCGGTCAAGGAATCCCTTACATGAGGGGTTTTGGATGGATAACCTCTCAACCGGCGGCAATGTTGACGGGGGCTCACTGATCTTAGGCACCCTGATTCTCAAAAAATTACTCAGCTTCTTGAATTTATTGGCCGCTCTTCTGGCTCCCTCATCAAGATATTCGATAATCGTTCTCTGCACTCCTGTTTTCAGATCTATTTTTAGCCCTTTCAATATATTGGATCGCTTCTTTCTTTTTGAACCCATGCGCTTTAGTTCCTCTATGGTTATCCTGATCACTGAAATTACAACACCAATGAAATCCGTGATTTGACACTGGACGTATCTGATCCCCTTACCCATTACTATGAACATGGTTAATCGCCAACTCTTAGATTCTCTTTGTCTTCATCTGTCAGTATAATATCCCGAGTGTAGATCTCTGCATCGTATTCCTCAAGGAAGGATATAACTTTTTCTGCGTTGTTCTTCCATACAATCAAAAGGGATCTGATGGGGTTTAAATGCGGTATCTCATCCAGAAATCCTTTTCTCCTGTAGAGGTATTTACCCTTGTTTGATCTGTCGGTGTATCCATAAAACTCCCGACAGAATTTATTCAGCCTGGTTTGGCTTATCTTCCCGTGCATTTTAAATGCAATCATTGTTCCTTCTGTCATTTTTGCTACTAATATTATGTATTAGTAGTATGTATATAAAAAGGCAAATATAGAAGAGAGGAGAATCATCGGGAAAACAGTATTTTAAAGCCCAATTAGGTCCTTATAGGCAAAAAGAAGGGAAATCCTGCCTCATTCACAAGGCTTATATAACGATCTATATGCAGATATTTATATCAGAGGCAATTACATCAAAGGAGTCGGCTATAACCAATTTTTTATGACCGATTTGGAGTACGGTCTCCCATGCTGTT